>JAEEGL013244912.1_pt1 | contig 13268 bp, 24 predicted proteins | sample 9134231 | NCBI WGS metagenome assembly JAEEGL01 (sample SAMN16246548, study PRJNA631951) | gut metagenome | biome: gut microbiome; feature: rumen; material: fiber-attached | host: Bos | place: Iran: Karaj | collected 2018-10 | reverse complement strand
GACAAGTACATGGCTCTGACCCACTTCTATCGCCCCGTGGCTTGGAAGGCTGGTGGATGGACATTCGCAGTTTACTCTCACTATGGCAGAGACCGTTTCTATAATGCACATCCAAAGGTATTCGTGAGCTACAAGGGTGGTCACAACAGAGTTCATGGCTCACACTATGCTCACGTGGGCAAGCCCGCACCTGCTCCTGTTGCAAAGCACAATCCCGCTCCAATGCCGGACAGAGGCGCAAGAGTGATGAACGACAAGGGTCACAACGTGGGCAACCATAACATGGGTAACCACAGCAATGCTCATAAGGCTCCGAATCGCGAAGTTGCAATGAACACTCGTACCAATCGCAGTGGTTCCGGCCACTTCGGAGGTCGCCGCTAAGGTTGTTTCCATTACTCTATCATATGCCTCGCAAGAGGACTCCGGGGAACTTCAGCAATGGAGTTCCCTTTTTGTTCCGCTATAGATAGAATACGAACATGGTGCCATGACTGCCTACACCGTCGTAGTCAGCTGCTACAGAAAACTGGTTAATGAGCATATCGGAAGTTTCCTCCTCCAGATATTGGGTAAGTTCCAATTCAATACCCATCCTATTTTCATTGTAACTCAGATTCCAGATGCACTCGCCCAAAACGGCATTCACCACCGTTCTGATTTCATCCTGAGTGCGCCAAATGGAATCAAAGTCTGTCATTTTACAAGTTCTTTACAACTTTACATGGATTACCGACAGCAACGGTATTAGAGGGGATATCTCGAGTTACAACCGATCCAGCTCCAATGGTCACATTGTCGCCGATGGTGACACCAGGTAAGATGGTTACACTGCCGCCAATCCATACATTATTACCGATGGTGACAGGCTTTGCCCATTCCTGACGGGTATTACGTTCTACAGGGTCAGTACTGTGACAAGCCGTATAGATGCTGACATTGGGGCCGATAAAACAGTCATCGCCGATGGTAACAGGTGCTTCATCAAGAACGGTGAAGTTGAAATTGGCAAAGAACCGTTTGCCTATGCTGATCTGTTTGCCATAGTCACAGCGGAACGGCTGATTGATGAGGAAATTATCATCGCTAGTATGCCCCAGCAGACCCTTCAAAATCTCCTTCATCCGCTGAGCCTCTGATGGACGGAGCATGTTAAACTCATACAAGGCTTCTCTTGTAGCTTGCAAACCTTCTTGTAGTTCAGGAGCGACGGCATCGTAAACCAGTCCTACCAACATCTTCTCTTTCTCTGTCATACGCTGTTAATCGGTAACTACTTCATTGAAATGCTCCTTGCCCCAGGCAATAAGTGCCATGATGGCTGGCATGAGTGACTTGCCGGTGTCGGTCAGCGAATACTCTACACGGGGAGGTACTTCCGGATAGACCTCACGATGCACCAGATGGCTCAGCTCCAGGTTCTTCAGGGTCGCAGATAGCATCTTCTGGGAGCAGTCAGTCATGTGGCGACGCAACTCATTGAAACGCAACACGCCCGTTTCGCTTGTATGAAGCGAATAGAGCACTAACATCGACCACTTGTCGCCAAAACGACTGATTACATTCCTGATTGGACAAGCTAAATATTCCGCTTTTACATCTGCCATAATTATAGAATTTTCGGCAAAAGTAACCAAAAGAAACCGAATTGCCAAATTATACTAAGTTAATCAAAGTTAAAGTCGTTTTCTGCAAACCCCGATAACATCACAATTCCTACCATTTGGTAACTATGATACAAAAAAGTGCCTTCTTGTGGGAACCAAAAATTCACCGTACCTTTGCGCCCAGTTAAGGACTAGTCGCGATGATGCTCACGCTCGGCATAACTGAAGCAAGCTTCGTTCTGCACTCGCTTACTCGCATCATTGTCACCGTCAAACAGAATTAGTAACAATTTAAACGAATAAGAATTATGGCAAAGAATGTTTTATTGATTGGTGCAACAGGTTTCGTAGGTTCAGCTATCCTGAACGAGTTGGTAAATCGCGGTCACAAGGTAACGGCTATCGTACGTGACGCAAAGAGTCTGGCTGACAAGCAGGGCGTAGAGGCAGTGGTTGCCGACGCTACCAATCCCGCCGAGCTGGCACAGTTGGCAAAGGGCAAGGATGCCGTTATCTCTGCCTACAACCCTGGTTGGAAGAATCCCCGCCAGTATGAAGAGACCTTGGAGAACTATCCCAAAATTGTAGAGGGTGCCAAGCAGGCTGGTGTACGCCGACTGCTCATCGTGGGTGGTGCAGGTACGCTGTTTGTAAAGCCTGGTGTGCGTCTCATTGATACTGGCACGCTGCCCGCAGAGTGGCTGCCTGGTGTGAAGAGCCTTGGCGAGTTCTACCTGAACACGCTGATGAAGGAGCAGGACATCGACTGGATCTTCTTCTCGCCTGCCGGTAAGGTTGAACATTTCGGGAGCAAAGATTACTGCACAGGGGGATGAAGATGGGAGACAGTTTGAGTCGGAGATGACAGCCGACTACAAATCGACCATCAGTGTCGGCGTAAGCTATTTAGGGCTATCGCTTAATCTTGCCATCAACCCTGCCAAGCTATTTGGTAAATATTGCGACTACGAACTGGGAGCCCGATCGTATGGCAAGCGTTTTGGCTTCGATTTAGCCTATCATGATGCCCATAACTTCAAAGGATGGCAGGAACTGGAAGGCGTGCGCCAAGATTTTACAACATCAGAGGAAATGTTTCATCTGCGCACGCTTAACGTCAATGGATATTATGTATTCAACCATCGCCGTTTTTCCTATCCGGCAGCGTTTTCCTACAGTTATATCCAGCGCCGTTCGGCAGGCAGTTTCCTTCTGGCTGCGTCTGGCCAGGGACAGCATGGCGAAGTAAATGGCGAGATACCTATAAAATTTAAAATGACCAATATCGGTATTGGTGTAGGTTATGGATACAACTATGTGCCGGCCCGGGAATGGTTGCTCCATCTCTCTGCCCTTCCTACTTTCATCGTCTATACCAACACGTCACTTACTATGGGTGATACAGATATCCCCCAGCACTACCATTTCCCCGAGGTGATCATTACAGCTCGTGGCTCTATTGTCAAACAGATTGGCGGCAACAAGTTTGCAGGCCTATCCATGGTATATAACTTCACTACCATAGGCGACAGTAAGACGCTGACAGTACAAAACCAGAAATGGCAAACCCGCCTTTTCTTTGGTTTCAGGCTTTAACACTAAGTTAATCAAAGTTAAAGTCGTTTTCGGTAAACCCCGATAATATCACAATTCCTACTTTTTGGTAACTATGATACAAAAAAGTGCCTTCTTGCACGGTTCGCAGAATTGATGTAATTTTGCACCGCAATTAGAAACAAACATGTATAATAAATAAAAAAGGTAAAGACAATGAAAAAGTATTTTGCAATCGCACTTGCAGCAGTCGCTATGATGAGCTGCAATGGTACAAAGAATCAGCAGGCTGCCGCTGAGCAGGAAGAACAGAAGGACTCTCTCGTTGGCACATTCCAGAGTTACGACCTTGATGGTTTCAAACTGCATGTGTATAACTCAAACGATGTAATGGGTGATGCCAGCTACATCGTAGAGGGTGACAGCGGCCTCGTAGTGATGGAGTACCCACTCTTCAAGGTGAATGCCAAGGAGTTTGCCGACTACATCGCAGAACTGGGTAAGCCCATCGTGACCGACATCACCGACTATCACCTTGGTGGTTCTGACAAGCTGCCTCTGACCATGCCTGAGGGTATGCCAGCATTCATCGAAGGTCCTGTTTATGGCGGTATGATGAAGAGCTTTGCTGATCAGTTTGGTGACACGATGGTAGAACTGCCCACTCAGAAGGCTGCAGAGGTTCCCTTCGGACAGACTCAGAACTGGGCAGGTGTTGAGTTTGATTTCCAGCATGGTGCTACCTCTGACTTCCCCGCTGCTTCTATCATCATCGGCAAGCAGGTTTATTACACCCACTGGACTCCCGCCGAGGCACACATCAGCCCGCTTCAGGTTGGCAATGTCGCAGCTGTCGATGCTGAACTGGCTGAAGATCAGAAGTCGCTCGCATCAGGTGCCAAGTACTTCATCGGAGGTCATGGTGGTCTGGCTGAGAAGGCTCAGGTAGAGTTCAAGATTGCCTACCTGCAGAAGGTGAAAGAACTGTTGGTTGCTAACAAGGACGCTGCTGCATTCGCCGAGGCTCTGAAGGCTGCTTATCCTGAACTTCCTGGTGATGCCGACGCTCTGGCACAGGCACTTTACAAACAGCAATAAGTAATGGAAAGGCTTGAGAATCTGAAAAACATTATCCGGTATCTGATGGCTGACGCGCATGTCAGCTATCAGATTCCATCTTCTCTGAATGAGAGACAGCGGATGATGCGTGCTCTAATGAATGTTTGGAGCAGCGAGAGCATTCAAGCTTGCTTAGAAGGCCGAGTCGCGACAAACGAAGACGAAGTCAACGTCTGGGCACCAAAAGAGATTTCGGCAGACTTTCTGACGATGCAGGATGCCGAGTTGAAGCAGCAATCAGAGGATAAGGGTATAGTGAACATAGATGATGTGGCGGCAGCAAATTCTTCACTCTTCACTTTTCACTCTTCACTTTTTCTCTGGCAGGGTGACATTACCCTCTTGAAGGTGGATGCCATCGTCAATGCTGCTAATGCCCAAGGCTTAGGTTGTTGGGCACCCTTACACAACTGCATCGACAACTGCATCCACTCAGCAGCAGGCATCCAACTCAGAAAGGAGTGCAATGACCAGCTGCAGGGCAGGCTCCTGAAAACAGGCGACGCCATGATGACCAAAGGCTATAATCTGCCAGCCAAGCACGTTCTCCACACAGTTGGCCCCATCATAGATACAGGTGTGCCAACAAAGGAACAAGAAGAACAACTGGCCCAGTGCTACCGTTCTTGTCTTGACCTCGCAGAGCAGGCTGGGCTGGAGAGCATCGCCTTCTGCTGCATATCCACTGGCGTGTTCCATTTCCCCAATGAGCGGGCTGCGGAGATTGCCATTGAGACGGTGAAACGTTATCCGCGACAGTCCGTCAAGACAGTTGTTTTCAACGTATTCTTAGACAAGGATTATGACATCTACAAACAGTTACTCGCAGAGGATTGAACAGTTGCATCAACTGATTGCTGATGCCGACTATGTGCTGATAGGTGCTGGCGCAGGACTTTCTGCTGCCGCAGGACTCGACTATGCCGGTGAGGATTTCCGCCAAGAGTTCCGTGAGTGGACGGGCCGCTACGGCATCACCGACCTTTATTCTGCATCGTTCTATCCTTTCAAGACCGAAGAAGAACTGTGGGCTCAGTGGGCCAAGCATATCTGGTTTGCCCGCTATCGGCCAAAGGCTCTGCCGCTCTATCGTCAGCTGTTCGACGTGGTTAGGGAAAAGCGCTACTTCGTCATCACCACCAACGTAGATGGGCAGTTCGAAAAGGCTGGCTTCGACCAAGACCGTATCTTCGCCACACAGGGCGATTATGCTTACTTCCAGCCGCAATCGGGTTCCCCTAAAGAACTGTATCATAACCAGGATTGGGTGAATCAGGTGCTGCCGCTTATCAAAGATTGCCGCATCCCTACAGATCTGATTCCGCATACTCCCGATGGTCGGCCCGTGTCAATGAACCTCCGATGTGATGACACTTTTGTAGAGGATGCCCATTGGCACCAGCAGGCTCGCCGCTATCAGGAATTCGTCCAGCAGGCCAGCACCCGTCGATTGCTGCTTCTGGAATTAGGCGTAGGCTTCAACACCCCCGTCATCATCCGTTTCCCCTTCGAACACATGGCTGCACAATTTCCGCAAACCGCCCTTGTCCGCTTCAACCGAGACTATCCGCAGGTGACGACAGAGGGCGTGAAGCGCTTCATTCCTTTCACCGAAGAACTAATAGAGATAATGCCTCGACTCAGTCATAGTACTCGATTTGAAGTTCTTCGCTGACGTTGAAATCATCGTGGAAGCCATCGTCATACTTATAGACGATTCGCATGCCGCGATAGGTAGATGGAACCTTCAGCACCTCCAGCAGATGCCATTTGGGACGCCCAAAGTCGTATGATTCCCTGGCGAGGATGATACGGTTGGAAACAAAATCAAAGTGGTAATACCCGCCACCGACACATTGGTCACCCGGCTTCAGCAAGTGTTTATGCTGGTTTACCATGCCAAGGCGGAATACTCCGTCCATAGTTATTATGAACTTGGGGAGTGTCATGCGATGCCTAACAGTTCTATTTCAAAGATAAGCGTTGAACCGCCAGGAATGCCAGGCTGTGAGAACTTGCCATATCCCATCTCTGCAGGGATGTAAAGCTCCCACTTGTCACCTATATGCATCTGCTGCATGGCGATAATCCAGCCCTCAATGAGGTCACAAAGACGGCATGCCAGAGGAACACCGCCACGGCTGCTGTCAAACTGCTTACCATCGATGGTCTTGCCTGTGTAATGGGCGGTAATGATACTACGAACTGTCGGCTGAGCACTCGAAGCGTCACCCTCTGCCAGTACCTTATAATAGATTCCTTTAGGAAGAGCCTTAACTCCTTCCTCCTTTGACTTGGTTTCAAGCCATTCTTTGTTTGCCTGTATATAATCTCTCTTACTCATCGTTTTATCTTCTTTTGTTAATTTGTAAACTGCTATTGTGGGTAGAATGACCAATAGCAACAGCGTTATCTCAACCAATGCGTATGATCCGAAATAGTCAACCAATGTCTGGAATTTCAGGACTCCGTCAACCAGAATGACTAAGAAGACAAACCAGCAGAGACAGAATATCGCAGCATACTTGATTTTTCGTTTCTTCTGTTTCATTCGTTGATGTAGTTCTTCGTCGACATATCGTAATACAGAGCCTCCAACTCCTGTAGAGTCAAGTTCTCCACCGAATGCTCTATCTTCCGTATCAGTTCCTCACGACGGAAATCGTCTGACTGTCCGAAACGTCCTGTGTATGCCATATCAGTATTTCTGGAAGTTATACTTTGTTCTCAACTCAGCTTTCTTTTCGTCACTCAGATTGGTGAAATACGCCTCCCATCCAGGACAGAAGTTGATATGCCAACGCCAGAACCTGCCTAAAAACGAATCGGGTTTTTGGTCGTACTTAGCCCTGAACTTACATTTCTCACAATTCTCTGCCATAATCGTATTATTTCTTCCAAGCATTAACTACTTCACCGATATACATGGAGTGGATGCCAGCAGGGAAGTTAGCATACATCTGTTTGGGCGCATCACTCTTAAATCCTTGTGGATCAAAGGGAGCTGCATACATGATCTTACATTCAATCACCATTGTTGCTTCAGTGTAATATGGAGTCCCGTTGGCGGTATAGGCAGTATGAAGTCCAAGAGCCTGAGCCTTGTCACCGTCGCGTCCGCTCTTAGTTCCCATATAGTTCAGCACCTTGCTGTCCTTGACATCGAAGGACATCACGGTGAAATACTCAGAGTTATCCAAGAACTCCTTAGTATAGCGTTTCTCTGCCACATAGACTGTCAGTGCAGTCTTGCGCCAAAGTGTTCCGATATCACCCCAGCCGATAGTCATAGCATTGCTCTTTTCCTTGTTTCCTGCACAAAGTAGTTGAGCATCACGAAACCACTGGAAACCATTGTCCTCAAAGGCTTCTTCCACACTGAACTTCTTAAAACCATTGTCCTCCTGAGCGGACATTTTGCTTGGTGCAATCATTATCATTGCAGCCAAGATTGCTGTAACAAATGAACTTTTCTTCATAAACAATCCTAAATCTAAGGTGCAAATTTACAAAATCTGCTGAAAAATCACTAACTTTGCCCTGTTATTACAACATAGTTTAAGAGAATTGGCTTATAAACGCATGAAACGAGTAATTGTTATATCGACGAGTCTTCGTCATGGTTCAAACAGCGACATGCTCGCTGACAAGTTCGTTGAAGGTGCCAAGGCTGCCGGAAACGAGGTTGAGAAGATTTCCCTCTCAGACAAGAGCATCCAGTTCTGCAAGGGCTGTATGGGATGCCATAAGCTGGGTAAGTGTGTCATAAAGGATGATGTGAACGACATCATGGCTAAGGTAATGGAAACCGAAGTTGTAGTATGGGCTACTCCCATCTACTATTATGAGATGAGCGGGCAGATGAAGACGCTCATTGACCGTATGAATGCCATGTATGGAAGGGATTACAAGTTCCGCGATGTCTATCTGATGACTACAGCGGCTGATGATGACCCGGAGACGCCAAAGCGTGCCGAGACTGGTCTTGGCGGTTGGATTGCCTGCTATCCCAAGAGCCGTCTGGTAGGCACCATCTTCTGTGGAGGTGTCAATGAACCAAAAGCCATCGAGGGAAATTCCAAGCTACAGGAAGCCTTCGAAATGGGCAAAAACATATAGGCACGTATGAAACAGATAACAAATCTAATAATACTATTCGCCTTTCTTCTTGTAGGATGTAAACAGGAAAAGAGTATGTCAATCACAGTCAATCTGAGGTACACTGGCACTGATGGGAATGCTAGAAAGTTCGCCGAGGAGATGATCTCCAGCGGTACTGTTGATGCTATCAGAGCCGAAGAAGGTAATCTGAGATATGAGTATTACCAGTCGATGGATGATCCTGAAACCATTCTGCTCATTGATAGCTGGGCCAATCAGGAGGCTATCGACAAACATCATGCTACGCCCATGATGGATACCATCGCCAAACTTCGCGAAAAGTACGATCTCCACATGACGGTGGAGCGTTATACTGATGTTGATACACCGGAAACGGAGAACCAGTTTATCAGGAAATAGTGTAGATGAAAAAGATAATAAACCCTTGGCGCAACCATCCTGAGTACAACTGCTTTGGCTGTTGTCCTGAGAATCCAATCGGGCTTCACATGGAGTTCTGTGAGGATGGAGATTATATCGTCAGCAAATGGCATCCTGAAAAGAACTATCAGGGTTGGGTGAACACCATGCATGGTGGCATCCTGAGTACGCTGATTGATGAAGTTTGTGGATGGGTGGTCACTCGCAAGTTACAGACAAGCGGCTATACTGTCCAGCTGAATGTAAAGTTCCGCAAGGCTGTATCTACTACAGAGCCAGAGCTGACCATACGTGCAAAAGTCACGAAACAGGTTAGAAATCTTGTGTATATCAATGCCGAGATAACCAACTCTAAAGGTGAACTCTGCAATGAGGGCGAGGTGGTCTATTTTCTGATGAACCAGGAGAAAGCCAAGGAAATGGGATTCCTGCATTGTGATGTTGAAGATGAATAGCAAGATGGATCCGATGGGAAGAGCCATTGCCGAATATCACAAGAATAAAAAGGCAAGCAAGCTCAGGGTGTTCTCCCCAATGTTTGAGGAGGATGAGATACCCTTAACTACCCTTTTCCGTAGTTACAAGTCCATGCCAAAGATAGAACGGAAGGCTCTGGATATGGCAAACGGTAGAGTGCTGGATGTCGGGGCAGGATCTGGTTGTCATTCACTTGTCCTTCAGGAGAAAGGCTTGGACGTAACCGCTATTGACATTTCCCCTCTTTCCGTTGAGACCATGAAAGAGCGTGGAGTCAGAGAGGTGTTAGAACAAGACTTTTTCACTCTTGATGGCCAATTCGATACAATCCTTATGCTGATGAACGGTATAGGGATAGTGGGAACCTTGGAACGTCTGCCTGAGTTCTTCAAACAACTCGACAAGATACTGGTTCCAGGAGGTCAAGTGCTGTGTGATTCATCCGATATTAGTTATGTATTCGAGACTGAGGACGGTATCATTGAGCTACCCGAAGATATGACCTATTACGGAGAGCATAGCTTCCAGATGCAGTATAAAGACACCATTGGAGAACCCTTTAATTGGCTCTACATCGATGCTGACACCCTGAAAGAGAAAGCAGGAAGAAGTGGATATGCTGTAGAGGTGGTGACTGAAGGTGAACATTATGATTATTTAGCACGAATAACAAAGAAATAATAGCAGCATGATGACGGATATACAATTTTTGGACTACTTGATTGAATTAGGAGAGACTGCAATACCACCCAGCCACGAAGAAGCGTCTTACAGGTATTTGCCCCTGTCATGGAATTCATTAACTGATGATAAACTAATTCTACTATTCAAAGGATTAGTTATCTATGAAGAGTTTCTTATTAGCATTGGTCAGAAAATCGGTTCAGCAACGCAAACAAAGTTTGTATATAATGAAATTAGAAAACGTCGCTTGGATAATGATTATTCTTTGGGCAATTGGGCATTTGTCTATTCGTCGAATCCTTATGTTCCTCTAGATTCTGGTAATCGACATGGAGCAACTACAATCTTTGAGTATCTGGGATGGCAAAGAGAGGTTGCTGATAGGACGTATCAAGAACAAGTAGATGCCGTTAAACGAAAAGAAGAAAAGAAACGTTTAAAAGCAGAAGCACATGCTGAAAGGTTGAAGAAAAAAGAAGAAAGGGACAGACTTCTTGGTTATAAAAAAGACTGAATTGTGAGCTTCATCAAGTACATAGCAGACGAGAACCACTACAAGGAAATCCTGTCATTGGTGGGTAAAGCCAAGCAGACGGTGTGGATAGGAACGGCAGACATCAAAGACCTGTATGTTGATGATAAGCCATTCCTGGCCCTGATTGCCTCTTTACTCAAAAAGGGTGTGGAGGTTAGGCTGATTCATGCCAAAGAACCAGGAACCGCATGGAGAGAGGATCACGAGAAACATCCTATTCTCTACGATGGCATGGAGCGTGTACTATGTCCGAGAGTCCATTTCAAGCTTATTATCATTGACAGCACCATTGCCTACGTCGGTTCTGCAAACTTGACTGGCGCAGGGATGGGAATGAAATCGCCACGAAAAAGGAACTTTGAGGCTGGAATCTTGACCAATGACCCGGAAATGGTTGAAGCTGCTATCGAGCAGTTCGATAATGTATGGATAGGCAAGTTCTGCAAGGAATGTGGCCGTAGAGAGTATTGTACTGATCCTATAAAGTAAAAGTATGGAAACGAGAAAACATATAGCAGCAGAGAAGAAAAGGTGCGGTTCTCATAACTGCGCACAAGCTATTCTCTGTACCTATGCTGATAAAGTCGGAATTGATGAAGAGACGGCCAGAAATATTGCCAACTCATTCGGTGCTGGCATGGGCAATATGGAAGGAACATGTGGCGCACTTGTCGGAGCTGGTATCACTTTGGGAATGTATACCAAGGACAGGCCCAAGTCTATGAAGAGTATGAAGCAGATGATGACTCGGTTCCAGCAACGAAATGGTGCCACCCAGTGTAAACTACTCAAAGGAGTTGGAACAAAGGTGGTATTGCGCGAATGTCCTGACTGTGTAGCTGATGCAGCAGAGTTTTTGGAAGAGCAATTGAATGACCAGGATTGAGCGAGAGAAGCAGACAGTCCGAAAGATGATAGAGCTTTATTGCCGTCATCACTTGAAAGAGGACACTATGCCGGAAGAATATCAAAGTCTGGCAGAGTTCGCTTGTCGCCGTCTCGACCATTGTAGGTATGGTGAAAATAAAACTGCTTGTAAGAAATGCCCCACTCATTGCTATGCTCCAAAGGAACGTGAGGCCATTCGAGAAATCATGCGTTGGGTAGGGCCGAGGATGATATTGTATTCACCTAAAGCGGCTATTATTCATTTATTGGGAAAGTAATATGGCCTGGAAACTGAAATATCGCTGTAAGGCTTGTGGCTATGAAGCTGAGGTGTATGACGGACGTGGTTTGTTCCGTCAGCAGATAACGGCCATGTCCTGCCCAGACTGCAAGACCATCCAGAATATTGTTGTGGGTGGTATCATAGCAGACGTAGCCCCATCGTATCGTAGCGAGGTTGGCCGTCTGTGCTTGCAGTGTGGCAGCGATAATATCAGGATTTGGGATATGAAAACCTGTCCGAAGTGTCAGGGAGAAATGGAAGATACTGGAGAAAAAGAATTTTGGACGTGAACAGGATTATCAGAGAAGCAAGACCTACGGACATGGCTGATATTATGAAAGTCATGGATGCTGCAAAGAGGATAATGCGACAGTCGGGTAATATGCACCAATGGGGAGAAGGCTACCCGTCGGAGGCTGTTATTATGGCTGACATTGAAAGGGATGGCGGTTTTGTCATTGAAAATGATGGCAAGACTGTTGGCTATTTCGCTTTCCTTGCGTCCCCTGAACCTACTTATGCCAAGATTTACGAAGGTCAGTGGCTTGATGATGAACGACCTTACCATGTAGTCCATCGGATCGGCGGTTATCCTGATGTTCATGGTATATTCAGTTGCATCATGAACTTTTGCTTTGCCCATGATAACAACATCCGCATCGACACCCATCGTGATAATCATATCATGCGGCACAACATCGAGAAGCATGGATTCACCTATTGCGGAATTATCTATCTTGCCAATGGTGATGAAAGACTTGCATATCAGAAACTATTAGAAGAAACTATTTAATTAGCATGAATAGAGTACGAATCACAGCTATACGTCAGACGGTCTATCCTGACCTGATGGCAAAATATGAGAATCCCATCGAGCATACTTGCGATGTCAGGGAGGGTCAGCAATGGATTTCAGAGAATGGTGAATGTCCTGAAGGGATGTGTCCCGCTGCATGGTACTCCATGCGTGAGTTTGTAGAGTCGCTGGCCAGAGGCGAAGGGGACTTCTACGATGGTTGGATGAAGAATCCCATGAGTGCGATGATCAGCTGCAACGACGGCTTCCGTCCTTTCAGCTTCTATATTGAGGTGATTGAGTAATTATCCCTCAATCTTAATATCTCTTATGGCATCAAGTGGAATTGTCTTCCCGTCTGTAAAAACGATGCTCTTTTCATATTCGTCAATACGCTTGACTTGCCCTGTTGTAATTTGATAGGAACCACCAGTCTTATGCTCGTCAGGCACGAAATACTCGATAGTTGGAACAGCCGTAGTTATCTAAACTAATTGGAAGTCGGAAGTTTCAAGGGGGCATCTTTGCTCCCTTTTTCTGTGTCCGATTTCATAATGTAGCCATTTACAATTATTAACTTGCTGAAAACAAAGATTGGCAATCATACGATTGCCAATCTTTAACCCTGGGTGCCCGGACGGTCTCGAACCGTCATTATGAATTTCTAAGATTTTTAGAAAACACACATAGAATACTGTATATCAGTATGTTATAAAGATTATTAAAAATTTGAGTGTTCAAAAGAATTCATAAAAACTTAAAAATGTTCCATCAATGTTCCAT
>JAEEGL012668479.1_pt1 | contig 13268 bp, 12 predicted proteins | sample 9134231 | NCBI WGS metagenome assembly JAEEGL01 (sample SAMN16246548, study PRJNA631951) | gut metagenome | biome: gut microbiome; feature: rumen; material: fiber-attached | host: Bos | place: Iran: Karaj | collected 2018-10 | reverse complement strand
GTTCGCCAGAAGCTGCTTCGTGTCCTTGGGCAGGCAGTAGCCGCCGTAGCCAAAGGACGGATTGTTATAGTGGCTGCCGATGCGCGGGTCCATGCACACGCCGTCGATGATCATCTGCGTGTCGAGCCCTTTGGTCTGCGCATAGGTGTCCAGCTCGTTGAAGTAGCTCACGCGCACGGCCAGATAGGTGTTGGCGAAGAGCTTGATGGCCTCGGCCTCGGTGGGATGCGCGATCAGGATCGGGATGTTCTGCTCCGGCTGGCCGGCGCGCTTTTCCTCCGTACGGGCGCCCTCCAGCAGGAGATTTGCGAACATCTCCGCGTCGGCGCGGTGGTCGTCGTAGGCGCCGACCACGATGCGGCTGGGGTGGAGATTGTCATAGAGCGCCTTGCTCTCACGAAGGAATTCGGGAGAGAAGATGATATTGTCCACGCCGTACTTTTTCAACACGGAATCCGTGTAGCCGACGGGGATGGTGGACTTGATGACCATGAGCACGTTCGGATTGACCTTCAGCGTCCACTCGATCGCGTCCTCCACGGCGGAGGTGTCGAAGAACTGATGCTCGTCGTCGTAGTTGGTGGGCGTTGCGATGACGACCAGCTCCGCGCTCTTATAAGCGGCTTCTTTATCCGTGGTGGTACGCAGATTCAGCTTGCGTTCGCCCGCGCGCGCCTCGCGGAAAAAGCGCTCAATCTCCTCGTCCTGAATGGGGCTGATGAACTGATTGAGCTTTTCAGCCTTCTTTTCGGTGGTGGTGATGGCGGTGACCTCGTGATTCTGGGCGAGCAGGACGGCCAGAGAGAGGCCAACGTAGCCGACGCCGGCAACGGTGATCTTCATGCGGGATTCCTCCATAGAAAGCATGTAATGCGGAATAGATAACGGCATTGACAAGTAATTTTATCAAATCGAAATACCATAGTCAATACGTGAGCGGCGGCATTTGACAACTTCGCGCGGAGCATTTACAATATCCCTGTAAATACGCGACAAACAACCGCAACAGGGAATGGGAGGCCGCTATGAAAGGGATCATCTTAGCCGGAGGCCGGGGCACCCGGCTGTATCCCATGACGAAGGTGCTGTCCAAGCAGCTTTTGCCGATATACGACAAGCCGATGATCTATTATCCGCTGTCCGTGCTGATGCTGGCGGGCATCCGCGAGGTGCTGATCATCTCCACGCCGGAGGACACGCCGATGTACGAGCAGCTGCTCGGCGACGGCAGCCGTTTGGGGATGCGCTTCTCGTACGAGGTGCAGGAGTCGCCGCGCGGACTTGCGGACGCGTTCATTCTGGGCGAAGACTTCATCGGAGGGGACAGCGTCTGCCTGATCCTCGGAGACAACGTGTTCTTCGGGCAGAACATGACCGTCATGCTGCAGGAGGCCATGGAAAACGCAGCAGGCGCGACGATCTTTGGCTACCCGGTGAAGGATCCGCGCGCCTTCGGCGTGGTGGAGTTCGACAAGAACAACCGCGTCGTGTCCATCGAGGAAAAGCCGGAGCACCCGAAGAGCAACTACGCCGTGCCCGGGCTGTATTTCTATGATAACCGCGTGATCGGTATCGCTAAAAGCGTAAAGCCCTCCGCGCGGGGCGAGCTTGAGATCACGGCGGTGAACAACGCCTATCTGGAAATGGGCGAGCTGCACGTCGTATTGCTTGGCCGCGGCATGGCGTGGCTGGACACCGGCACCCCCTCGAACATGCTCAAAGCGGCCGGCTTTGTGGAGACCGTGCAGGAGCGGCAGGGCTTCTATATCTCCTGCATCGAGGAGATCGCGTGGCGCCGCGGCTTCATCAGCACGCAGAAGCTGCTCGCGCTCGGCGAGGAGCTGAAAATGACGGACTACGGCCAGTACCTGATCTCCATTGCGAAAGAGGAAGCCTGAAATGACGATCCTTGTGACCGGCGGCGCCGGTTTTATCGGCAGCAATTTCATATTCTACCTGCTGCAGGCGCATCCGGAGGATCGGATCGTCTGCCTGGATAAGCTGACCTATGCGGGCAATCTGTCTACGCTCGTGAGCGTGATGGACAGGCCGGATTTCCGATTCGTGAAGCTCGATATCTGCGACCGGAAGGGCGTGTTTGCGCTCTTCGCGGAGGAGAAGCCGGACGTCGTTGTCAACTTTGCCGCGGAGAGCCACGTGGATCGCAGCATCGAGGAACCGGGCGTTTTTCTGCAGACGAATATTCAGGGGACGGGCGTGCTGATGGATGCCTGCCGCAAGTACGGCGTCGGGCGCTTTCATCAGGTTAGCACGGACGAGGTCTACGGCGACCTGCCGCTGGACCGGCCGGATCTGTTCTTCACAGAGGGGACGCCGTTGCATACGTCCAGCCCATACAGCGCCTCCAAGGCGGCCGCCGATTTGCTGGCGATGGCCTATCACCGCACCTACGGCCTGCCGGTCACGATCAGCCGCTGCTCGAACAACTACGGGCCGTATCAGTTTCCGGAGAAGCTGATCCCGCTGATGATCGCAAACTGTTTGAACGACAAGCCGCTCCCGGTATACGGGGAGGGCCTGAATGTGCGCGACTGGCTGTATGTGGAGGATCACTGCAGGGCGATCGATCTTGTGATACGACACGGCCGCGTCGGAGAGGTCTACAATATTGGCGGACACAATGAGATGCGCAATATCGACATCGTGAAGCTGATTTGTAAGGAGCTCGGAAAGCCGGAGAGCCTGATTACATATGTGACGGATCGTAAGGGTCACGATCTGCGCTACGCCATTGATCCGGCCAAGATCCATGCCGAGCTGGGCTGGCTGCCGGAGACGGGGCTTGCCGACGGCATCAGAAAAACCATCCGCTGGTATCTGGACAACCGCGCGTGGTGGGAGGAAATCGTCAGCGGCGAATACCGGAACTACTACGAGAAGATGTACGGAGGCAGGTGAGGGCGTGAAAAAGATCATGCTGGTGTTCGGCACGCGGCCGGAGGCTATCAAGATGTGCCCGCTGGTGAATGAGCTGAAGACGCGAAAAGGCGTGCAGACCGTGGTCTGCGTGACCGGCCAGCACCGCGAGATGCTCGATCAGGTGCTGGAGACCTTCGGAGTCGTGCCGGACTACGACCTGTCCATTATGAAGGAGAAGCAGTCGTTGTTCGACATTGCCGCGGCGATCTTGGAGAAGATCCGCGCGGTGCTGGAGGAGGAGAAGCCGGACGTCGTGCTCGTGCACGGCGACACCTCGACGACCTTCGTGACGGCGCTGGCCTGCTACTATCTGCGTCTCCCGGTCGGGCACGTGGAGGCAGGGCTGCGCACCTACGACATCTACAGTCCCTATCCGGAGGAGTTCAACCGGCAGGCGGTGGGGATCATCAGCCGCTATAACTTCGCGCCGACGCCGCTCGCGGCGGAGAACCTCGTCCGGGAGGGCAAGGACCCGAATTCGGTTTACATAACCGGGAACACGGTCATCGACGCGATGCAGCATACCGTGCGCGCGGATTACAGCCACCCCGAGCTGGACTGGGTGGGGGATAAGCGGCTCATCTTCATCACGGCACACCGCCGCGAGAATCTGGGCGAGCCGATGCACCGCATGTTCCGCGCGATCCGCCGCGTGCTGGACGAGCATCCGGACTGCCGCGCGGTGTATCCCATCCACATGAATCCCGCGGTACGGGAGGCGGCGGCGCAGGAGCTGGGCGGTTGCGACCGCATTCACATCATCGAGCCGATCGAGGTCTTCGACTGCCATAATTTTGAAGCGCGGAGCTTCCTCTGCCTGACCGATTCCGGCGGGATCCAGGAGGAATGCCCGTCCTACGGTGTTCCCGTACTGGTCATGCGCGACACCACGGAGCGGCCGGAGGGCGTCGCCGCGGGCACGCTGCGGCTGGTGGGCACGGACGAGGAGACGATCTATCGGGCGTTCTCGGAGCTGCTTGACGACCCGGCGGCCTATGAGAAGATGAGCAGGGCTAGCAACCCCTACGGCGATGGGCACGCCAGCGAACGGATCGCGGACGTTCTGGAGCACGGAGCCTGTCAGCCCTGGACGCCGGAATGAAATAACCACCCTCGACCCTCGTAAGCCGGGACAGCCGTCCCGGCTTTTCTCTATGCTGCGAGGGAAACCGTTCCTGCGAATAGAGACGATACGCGTTCCGTCGGACGAGAACTGAGCGGCGAAAGACGTTCTGCGGGGCGTTGCTCCATGGAGAGACACAAGCTGCCGCGACGGGGAAGCAGGGAGTTGTTTCAGCGCTTTTTCGGGACTTCGACGCTTGCAAACGCTGCCCCGATATGTTGTATAATCCGAAACTGTATTACTATGCGTATGAGGCAAATCCATGCAGATCGAGACCATTGATTTTCACAGCCATATACTGCCGGGAATGGACGACGGCAGCCCGAATGTCTCCACAAGTCTGGAGATGCTGCGCGCCGCCGCGCAGCAGGGCGTGCGCGTGCAGGTGCTGACGCCGCACTACTACCGCTGGCGGGAGTCGATCGAGACATTCACTGCCCGGCGCGCGGAGAGCGCCGCGGCCCTGCATCAGGCGCTGGAGCCGGGGCTTCCGCAGCTGCTGATCGGAGCGGAGGTCGCCTTCTTCCCGCGGATGAGCGAGACGGAGCTGAGTCCGCTGTGCATCGGCGGCAGCCGCGTGCTGCTGGTGGAGCTGCCGTTTGAGAACTGGGACAGCCGGGTGGAGGAGGAGCTTGCCGCCCTGACGCTGGATCGCGGGTATCGGGTGATCCTCGCGCATGTGGAGCGCTATCTACGCCTGAAAAATGCGCCGGACATTCTCGAAAATCTGTCCGCCCTGCCGCTGCGGATGCAGGTGAACGCGGAGGCCTTTTCGCAGTTCAGCACGCGGAAAAAGGCGCTGGCTTTTTTCCGGAGCGAAAAACCGCCGCTTCTCGGCAGCGACGCCCACAACATGACGGACCGCAGGCCGAACCTTTCAGAGGGCCGGCGCTTTCTCTCCAAAAAGCTCGGAGAGGAGCTGCTCCGGTACATAGACGAGATCGGCAGCGAGATGCTGCGGGAGGAGATCGCCGCAAGATGAAAAAACGGAGAAATCCCGTCTGGAGGCTCGCGCTGACGGCCGTCGTGATCCTGACCGTCGCGGTGCTGCTGGCCGTCACGGTCGTGAAGCTGCTGCAGTTCCGCGGGACGGACCGCACGCAGGGGGCGCAGACCGCGCAGAATGCAGGCCTGACGGAGCAGACCCGACAGGCGCTGGAGGAAAACGGAGCCCTGCTCTACAAGGGCGTGCGCTACGTGCACCGCGCGGGACTGGAAACCTATTTGATCCTGGGCGTGGACCGCACGGAGTCACAGATCGCCTCCGGCGTCGGCAACGGGCAGTCGGACGTACTGCTGCTGCTGGTGATCGAACCGCGGGAGAGCCGCTACCGGGTTCTGCAGATCAACCGGGATCTGGTCTCTCAGATCGCCGTCCTGTCCCCGAGCGGTTATGTTTCAAGCACGATGTTCAAGCCCATCTGTCTGGCGCATGCCTATGCGAGCACGCCGGAGCAGGGCTGTGAGAACACGGTCAACGCCGTGCGGTATCTGCTGCAGGACGAGCCGATCGACGGTTATATCTGCATGAATCTGGAGTCCATCGGCGCGCTTCGTCCGGGCGCGTATGAGCTTGGGAGAGAGCGACAACCTCAACCGCCTGGAACGGCAGAAGGAGTACATGCGTGCCTGGCTGGATACGTCCAGAACCATGACGCGGCAGGATTCACAGTTTGCCATGCGGCTCCTGCAGAGGCTGGAGCCGCTGCTCACCACGAACCTGACGGAAAAGCGTCTGAGCAGCATCGCCTCGGACGCGGGCAAATATGAAAACGGGGGCTTTTTGACCATCGACGGCGAATACCGTGTCGTGGACAGCTTCCACTACTGTTACGCATACGAAGAGAGCCTGATGGAGACCGTGATCGAGCTTTTTTATCAGGCGGAGAAATAATGCTGAGGAGTCGGGAGACGGCGGATTGAGCGCCTCTGCCGGCAGAAAAAGCATAAACAGAAAAAGCGCGGGACTGTTCGGTTCCGCGCTTTTTCTGTGCTTTCCGCGCGCGGCGGTGCGGAAAGCTATTTCTTCAGCAGCCGCCGGATGTGCGCGTCGGCCTCGCGGTAGACGCCGTCAAAGTCCACCAGGGGATTGCAGATGGCCTCCAGCTCGTCGTGCAGGGCTTTGGCCGACGCGAACGTCTCCGCCGCGCGGGAGAGAAGAAGCTCGCGCAGCTTTTTCGCCTCCCGCTGACGGGCTCGCGCGGCGCGGAGCAGCTCCTTGTCTGCCGCGGCATCCAGTCGGATGCGCCGCGCGGCGGGATGATCCGGGAATTCCGATGCGCGCGCGGCGACGCAGCCGAAGCCCGCCTCGGGCAGCAGAACGGCCTCGAGCTTCTCCGGCGCGAGGGGATCGGGACAGAGGACGGCGTCCCAGCCGCGGCGCTGCGCGCTGCCTGCGAGCGTGCGCAGGTAGACGTCCGCAAGGCCGCTCTCCCGATCGAGCAGATATACCTTACCGCAGAGCGCCCCGACGGTTTCCGCGAGGAACACGCGCCGCTCGCAGCCGAAGGCGCTCACGAAGCGCAGTTTCTGCGCGCCCTCGCGCCCGCGCCGGACGGGCAGAGCGCGCCGGGCCAGGCTCTCCGCGCGGCGGGAAGCGGCGGAAAGCAGCTCCGGCGTCGATTCCTCCGAAAGCAGAGCGTCCGCCGCGGGCAGGGCGGCGAGCAGCGCGTAGGCCTCCGCGTATTTTGCCTTGTAGGCGCGGCTGAACGCGGCGAGCGCGTCCAGCTTTTCGCGCAGAGCTGCCGCGTCGTAGAAGCGGCTCAGATCCAGATAGGCGCCGCCCGCGCCGGGATAGGGCGGCTCGAGCACATGCGGCGCGGTGCCGTCCGCATAGGCGGTGCGCAGGGCGGGAATGTACACCCCGTCGAGGGAGCGCGGATCGCCGGAGCAGACGATGTACTCCACGTCGAACCCCGCGTCCGACGCCGCCTGCCCGATCCGGCGCATAAAGCTGGACTTGCCGCAGCCGGGGCCGCCCTTGAGCACCCAGAGGAAGTCTCCCGCGTCCGTGTCTGTGAATCCGTCGTAGAGGGAATAGAAGCCGCGGGGCGTGTTTGCCCCGAGAAAGTACGTCAGTTCGCGGCCTTTTGCCATATTGCTTCAACCTTTCCGATTCGATCGCTACAGCCTATGCGCGCCATGGCCGAATTGACAATCCCGCGGGCGGATAGTATTATAATTCCAGCATCGCAGAGAAAGCAGGGATCCCCCTTTGAAGAGAAAAGCCGTTTTGTCCCCGACGCGCGTGATCGCGCTGTGCTTCCTCGGACTGATCGTCCTGGGCACAGTGCTGCTCGCGCTGCCCGTTTCGCACCGGGCGGGGCAGACGGTCACGCTCTCGGACGCGGCCTTTACGGCAACCAGCGCCGTGTGCATCACGGGGCTCGTCGTGCGGGATACGGCGGACACCTGGAGCTTGTTCGGGCGCGTGGTCATCCTCGCGCTGATCCAGATCGGCGGTTTCGGCGTGGCGACCCTCGGCGTGAGCATCACGCTGCTCGCCCGGAAATCCATCAGCCTGCGCGAGCGGCGTCTGGCAAAGGAGTCCTTCAATGTCTCCGGTTACGCGGGCATCTCCACGCTGGTGCGTTTCGCCCTGTGGCTGACGCTCTGCACCGAGGCCGTCGGCGCGGCGCTCTATCTGCTCGTGTTCCTGCGCAGCATGCCCTTCTGGCAGGCTTTGGGCATGGGCGTCTTTCACGCCGTGTCGGCCTTCAACAACGCGGGCTTCGACCTGATGGGCGGCTTTTCGAGCTTCACGGAATTTGCCGCCGATCCCGCAATCAATCTCATCACCTGCTTCCTCGTGATCTTCGGCGGGTTGGGCTATCTTGTCATCTATGAGTGCCTGCGCTGCCGGGAGGCGCGCAGACTTTCCCTGCAGAGCAAAGTGGTGCTTGTCACGACGCTCGCGCTGCTCGTCGTCGGCACGCTCGCCCTGAAGCTCTCCGAGGGGGAGTGGAGCTGGCTGCAGGCCTTTTTCCAGAGCGCCTGCGCCCGCACGGCGGGCTTCGCGACGGCGGATCTGCGCGCGGTGCGCCCGGCGACGTCTCTCATTCTGACGATCCTCATGTTCATCGGCGCCTCGCCCGGTTCCACCGGCGGCGGCGTCAAGACGACCACGTTCTTTGTACTCCTGCTGGCGCTGCGCGTGATGGCGGACAACGTCAAGCAGCAGGCCTTCAAGCGGCGCATATCGGACGAGACGATGCGCAAGGCCTTCAGCGTGACGCTGATGAGCGTTTTCGCGGTGCTGCTGGTGACGCTGCTGCTCGCCCTGCTGCATCCGACGTTCAGCCTCGGACAGCATCTGTTCGAGGCCGTCTCGGCCTTCTCCCTGGTGGGCACGAGCCGCGGCGTGACGGGAGCCCTCGGACTGCCCGGGCGGTTGATCGTAATGCTGACCATGTTCGCGGGCAGACTCGGTCCCCTGACCGCGGCAACGGTGCTCATCTTCAAGAGCGACACGCCGATACAGTATACGGAAGAAAAACTGACGATCGGATAGGTGCTGGATATGAAAAACAAGGGCAAAAGGGAAGAACTGTACGGGATCATCGGCCTCGGACGCTTCGGCAGCGCGCTGGCCCGGACGCTGGCCGAGCAGGGCGCGGAGATCATCGTCGTGGATCAGAATGAGGCGGTCGTGCGCGAGATGCGCGAGTACACGGACAACGCCTACGTCACGAGCGACCTGTCCCGCGAGAGCCTGCGCGAGATGGGCATCGACCAGTGCCGCTGCGTGGCCGTGTGCATGGGCGAGAAGATCGACACGAATATCCTGACCTCGCTCAACTGCGTGAGCCTCGGCGTGGAAAAGGTCATTGCCAAGGCCGTGAGCCAGGAGCACGGCGAGGTTCTGGAGAAGCTGGGCGTCGAGGGCGTCTACCCGGAGCACGACATGGCCGTGCGGCTGGCGCGGCGGCTGACCACAAAGTCGGCGGTGGAATACATCGAGCTGCGCAACGAGATCGAGATCACCCGCGCGACCGTCGGCGCGTCGCTCGCGGGCAGGCGCGTGGACGAATCCCAGCTCCGCAGGCGCTACGGGCTGACCATCATCGCCGTCGAGAACGAGACGGAGACGCTGGTCAACATCCGGCCGGATCTGGTGCTCCACGAGGGAGATCTGCTGATCCTGATCGGGAAGAGCGAGGACATCCGCCGTTTCGAGGAGGAACAATGAGCTGGGACTATATCTGCTTCGACATGGACGGCACCCTGAGCGACAGCGGGCCGGGCATCACGCGCAGCGCCGATTACGCGCTGCGGAAAATGGGCCGTCCGTCGCCGGGGCCGGAGGCGCTGCGCTACTTCGTCGGGCCGCCGCTGACCGACAGCTTCGGCGTCGTAAACGGCATGAGCGACGAGGACACGCAGCAGGCGATCCGATTCTTCCGCGAGCGCTACGCGGAGCAGGGGATCCGGGAGCACGAGGCATATCCGGGCGTCCCGGAGATGATTCAGGAGCTGTACGCGGCGGGGAAGCATCTGCAGATCGCCAGCTCCAAGCCGCGGCCCTATATCCTGCGCATCCTCACGGACTACGGCATTCTGGACTGCTTTGAAAACGTCGTCGGCTCGGAGTTCGACGGGCGGCTGACCAAAAAGACCGCGGTGCTGGAGGAGCTGCTGCGGCGGCTCGACGAGAGCGAGCGGCGCCGGGAGCGGATCGTTATGGTCGGGGACCGCTACTACGACGTGCGCGGCGCGCACGAGCACGGCCTGAAATGTATCGGCGTGCGTTACGGCTACGGCGCCGCGGAGGAGTTCGCGGACGCGGACTTCGCCGTGGACTCGGTGGAGGAGCTGCGCGAGCTGCTGCTGCGGTAACGCGAATGGAAAATGGAAAATGGAAAATGAAAAATTGTGGTATCCCCTTCGGGGATAGATTCAATTCGCGCCCGCGGTGAAAGTCTTTGCTTCTCCCGTAGGGCGCGATGCCCACATCGCGCCGCCCTCCGCCCCGGATTTGTCGGAGGAAGCGCGGCAAACCGAAAAAACGCAAAGCGCCCGGAAACTGCTGCAAGACAGCGGCTTCCGGGCGTTTTGCGTATTCGTCGTTCGGGCGTCAGCGGATCGAGCTCCATTTGACGTACTTGGGACAGCCGGGCTTGATTGCCGGGTGAGCGATGGTATGGCTCATCGTTTTGTGCCGGCAATAGCCCCTGTCGCCGGAGCTGCTGCACTGGACAGCCCGTCCGTTCTGATAGAGGATACGGTTTCCGCTCCAGTATTCGCACGTGCCGCAGGAGCGGCCATTCAGGGTCGCAGGCATGGGTTATCTCCTTTCATATTTCAGAGTGTTAATGCGATAGGAAAAGACTATTCTTCGGAGAAAGAAACAATATCTTTAATCCCGGCATCCAGCAGCATTTGTGCAAACGTATCTCCATCAATGAGTCGTACTCCGCGCTCCTTTGCGAGCTGTTTTGCGTCAGTATCAAAAGAATCTGCAGTAGAAATGACCCACGGAATATACGTTGTGTCGTCTTCAGGATCCATATCAATTCGAAGGTCAATGTATTCTGATATTTGCTTTACTGTTCCTGAATACTCTATACCGGTGTGCTGTTTTGCTTGAATCAGGATTGTTACGCCCAAAGCATCAAACTCTGCTTGAATGTCGGCGTCTTCATTTTCCACTTTTTCGCTGCTGTTTTTACTGAGAACCGTCGCCCTGTTTGCCCCGATCCTTCTCATGTACCATCTGATAAGACGCTCAAGCTGAATATCGGTTAACTTGTGTATGCTTTCCAACATCGGCTTCGTGACGTTGTCGCGAATCACTTTTTGGAGATTAATAGGAGAATCGGCGCTTCTTGCAAGCTCGACATCGTCTTTAAGATCCGTAATGATTGCGTTTGTTTGGCGGATTTTCATTCTAGATTGGAGTGCCGCAGAAGCATATGCTCTGGGAATGCACTTGCAATCTTTGAAATGTACAAAGAACCCAATGTCAGTATCATCCGTAAGCTTAACTTCTGATTTTATCTCGTTCGGAAGTTCGACAATTGAATGCGCATTGCCATCAATGGTGACGATAGCAAATTGCTTATCGTAGAGGGGAACAACAATTGTGTCATCGGACTGAAAGCGCAAAAAGCGTATTAATCCCGGCTTGCCTCGAGAAGACCCATATGATGCCGAAAAAGCTTGAGAGAATCGGTCATAATCGGAGTAATCATATTCTTTTAGTTTATGCCAGCCTATAGATAGATATCCTAAATCGAATAGCTTTTTCGAGACGTCCCATTCATGTGAAATCCTATGCAGATAATACATAGTTTCCGGCTCCTTTCAATACTAATAATTCTTTAGTGCCGTTTTCAGCGCCTCTTTCACCTCCTCCGCCAGCGTCTCCGGCGACAGCACCTTCACGTACGGCCCGTACTGGACCGCCCAGAGCTTCATGGCCTTCCGGTTCACGTTCACGCTCGCCGTCACCTCGTCCTCTCCCTCGTCGGAGAATGCGATATCGGCGCCGAACCAGTCGATCACGTCGTTTAAGATATGCTTCTTCATGCGGAAGCGCACCGGTTCGCTCTCCCCGGAGAACATATACAGATGCTCGGCCATGTGCTTCGGCAGATCCAGCCCGTGCTCCAACCCCCGCACGGTCTTCTGCGGACGCGCCGCCGTATCCAGCAGCCGGACGTCCGTAATGCGGTCGAGACGGTAATGGGACACGTTCCCGTGCGGCTGCGTGTTGCAGATGAGATAATAGCGCCCGCCCGCCGCCGCGATCTGATAGGGACTGACGACGTATTCCTTTATGCCGCCGTCTTCATTCTGCCGCGGATGCAGCTTCCTGTCAAGGCCGTAGGCGCAGTAGTGAAAGGCGGCCTGTCTGCCGCGGCTGATGGCCTCGTCGAGGATCTCGATGGTATAGAAAAGCTGCTTGTTCGGCGGCATGGCGTCAGGCATGGTGCGGATGTGCCGCACGCGGGACTTGAAATAGATATTCGACAGCCCCTCCAGCTTTTCGACGAGCTCCCTGCACTGGCTGTAGGGGATGTGCTTGGAGAACAGGAGCCCGTCGATCAGCAGGCGCAGCTCGCTGTCCGTGAAATCCCGAACCAGATAGAAATCGGTCAGCAGGCTGCTTTCCTCCGTTTCGCCGGTCTTCGGGTTTCGCACCCTGCGGACGGATTCGCTGTATTCGACGTCGTAGCCGAGCTCCGTCAGGGCGAGGATATTCCGCCGCACGCTCTTACGCTCGACCGTCATTTCGTGTTCTCTTTGAAGCAGCTCGACGATGTCCTTCTGGCTCAGCCGGTGCGTCTCGTCGCTGTAGCGGCGCAGGATGTCGAGGATATTCAGGATCAGGGTCTTCTTCGCGGGCTCGGGCATTTCGATCACCTCGCTTACAGTTTAGCAGCTCTGCGTACAGCATACAATACGCCGTGGAACAAAAACGTCCCACGAGGGGGGAATGCGCCGGAGCCTGGCGCGTTCCCCCCCTCGTGCGGTTTATCCCGCTTTTTCCGCGCAGGTGTCCCGGATGCGCCGGATCTCGTCGGCGGACAGCAGACCGCGCTTGAGCAGTTCGGCCGTTACCGCCTCCAAAAACGCCCGGTTCGCCGCGAGCACGCGCTTTGCCTCGGCGTAGTGCCGCTCCATTTCCGCCGCGAGCGCCTGCTCCATGTCGGAGCGCCGGCGCTCCGATTCTTCATGGAACGCGCCGAGAAGCGCGAAGCCGCGGCAGCCGCTCTGTTCGATCAGGACGCGCAGCGTTTCCTGCGCGCTCTGAAAGTCTCCGCCGTCGCCGCCCGAACCGAGCTCCATGACGCCGAACTGCAGTTCGAGTGCCGCCGCGCCCGCCAGGGAACAGGTCGCCTCCCGGCGAACGTCGTCGACGCTCTCGCTTTCGACCGCGTACGCGGTAAAGCCGCGCGAGCCGTTTGACGGATCGTGGATGCACGAGAAGGTCACGCTTCCGGGGCGCAGCGCTTCCGAGGCGACGACGTGCCCCGCCTCGTGGCAGGCCACCCGCGTCATCAGGGAGCGGGGGTCGCGCGGATCGTCCGGCCTGTCGCGGCGGATCTGATCGGGGGACAGACCGTAGACGGTCTCGAGACAGCCCATCAGCAGATGCTCCGTGCCGATCTCCCGGCAGCGCGCGTAGCCCGCGCGGAGCCCTGCGGCGTTCATCGCCATTTCCAGCGCGGCGCAGGACTGCCCGCGGAGCAGCCGCACGAGC
>JAEEGL012654941.1_pt1 | contig 13268 bp, 9 predicted proteins | sample 9134231 | NCBI WGS metagenome assembly JAEEGL01 (sample SAMN16246548, study PRJNA631951) | gut metagenome | biome: gut microbiome; feature: rumen; material: fiber-attached | host: Bos | place: Iran: Karaj | collected 2018-10 | reverse complement strand
TGACAAGGCACTCAAAACTGTCGTCTGAAAGTTTAATCCTGACTACACGGAATGAAATAGGATATGTGTCATTTGAACCATACTCAAGGTAATCAAAGGAAGTCGCAGCATCTATGAAGCGGCGATAAGTATCACCGCAATTGATCTTTGAGGAATGGCTTCTGACCAGAGTGACATTTACAGTAATATCGAATGTCTCATCATCGGGGAAGTCGAATTTTCCCACGAGCCCTTTTTGATGGATATCCTTTGTCCTAAAAAGAAAAAACTGTTCATTCTGGATGACATGAGCTATGTTGTTGTAAGAGCAGTAGCCCCTGTCACCGATGTAGACATTCTTAGAGCCGGGTACAACTGGATGTCTGTCAACAATGGTGCAAAAGGCACGAAATTCGTCCTTTTGATGAACCGGCTGTAAGAGAACATCTGTATACAAATGAGAGGTCAGATCCTGAAATGCGTTGATATGAATGCTATACGCACCCTTGATTGAGTTGCCCGGAGAGATGAAATATTCATCGGGTGGAGAATACTTGTCATTGCTGAAAAATGATGCGGTGGAACCGTCTGCAGCAATAAGTCGATAGCCTGGATATCTGTCAGTGCAAGATGGGATCGATCCAGTGAAGCTGTCAAATACTTTTTTCAGCGCCTCGGGTTTGAGTCTCTCGCGTTGCTGAAAGAACGCAGAAGAAGACGGTGATTGCGTATTCATACCAAAGAAGTCAAGCAGCTCGTTTTTTGTAGTCGAGGATCCTTCGGCAATCATGAAACGCATCAGTTTCTGAGGTGGAAGTTTTCGATTACGTGAAAAATTCTTGCTGGGATTTCTGGCATAATCAGAAATAGAAGATGAGACGGAGTCGATTGCGGAGCATAGAAGATTTTTGATTTTTGTGTGGGTCATAAGTACCTCCTTGAAATTGAAACAACGATTACTTTTCCAATTTCAAGGGCCGCTCTCGCTACCTCTTATAATTCAATCAGTAGCGAGAGCGGCTGCACATTTTCGGTTCTATGTCAACCCTATTTGGGTAATTTTTCAAAAAAATCGGGTTAGACCCCTTATGGAATCTAACCCGTTGAGATTAACTTACTGACATTGGTTCACCGGCCGCCCCGCCCGCATCCGAAAAACCGCGCCTCTGTATTCTGCCGTCAGTGACCGTAATTCTCATCATGATCCGTGAATGGTAACAAAATGATCATTCAGCGATCATTATATCATACATACGGACAGAAATCCTTACAAAACCATGGAAAGTGTTGACTCTTCGTTACTATTCACAGCCGAATCGCGCACTTGCTGCGCGATTACGGGCCACAACTTATGGCTTGAGATGGGTTTTGCCCATCGCAGCGGTTCCTCGTCAGAGGCCGCGTGAGATTTTTTTAAAAATCTCACATAGAAGAATCGCTATGCGATTCTTCCTTAGCGAAGGCGATTTTTAATGGCAAAACCCGTTACTATCACAGCCCAAAAGGCTGTGAATAGTAACGAATTAATTATTCGGTGTACTGGGCAGATACGAATAAGAGTATAAAGAAGGGGAGAAAAATGAGAGAGAAAATTCTGACATTTATTGAAAAAAACAGCAGGGTCGACCTGAAGGAGCTGGCAGTCCTTCTGGGAATGGAAGAGGCGGATGTTGCCAACGAGCTGGAGCTGATGGAAAAGGAAGGCATTATTTGCGGATACCATACCCTGATAGACTGGGATAAGGTAACGACTCAGAGGGTAAACGCGCTGATCGAGGTAAGAGTGACGCCCCAGAGGGGAAGAGGCTTTGATTCCATTGCGGAGAGGATATACAGGTATCCCGAGGTAGAGGCCACCTATCTGATATCCGGAGGCTACGATCTTCTTGTAAGCCTTGAGGGAAAGACCTTAAGAGAGGTATCCTCTTTTGTGACAGAGAAGCTCTCCACTCTTGAAACGGTCATTTCGACCTCTACCCATTTCATCCTTAAAAAGTATAAGGATCATGGGACCATTCTCCATGAAAAGAATACCGACGAAAGGATGATCGTTACTCCATGAGAAATCCGTTATCAGAAAAAATTACAGGCATAAAGCCGTCGGGAATCAGGAAATTTTTTGATATCGCCAGTGAACGCAAGGACGTGATATCCCTTGGCGTGGGAGAGCCTGATTTCGATACCCCCTGGCATATAAGGGAGGAAGGTATCTGGTCCCTTGAACAGGGCAGGACCTTCTATACCTCTAACTCAGGTCTGATGGAGCTGAGGCAGGAGATCAGCAATTATACCAGGAGAAAGATCGGCGTAAGCTATGATCCGAGGAAAGAGATCATCATCACCGTCGGAGGGTCGGAAGCCATAGATATAGGCTTTAGGGCCATGGTCGATCCCGGGGATGAGGTGCTTATACCGCAGCCCAGCTACGTATCCTACGAGCCCTGCGCCTTTCTTGCCGATGCAAAGCCGGTCATCATTGAACTGAAGAATGAAAATGAGTTCAGGCTGACTCCTGAGGAGCTTGAAGAGGCAATAACGGGCAAAACAAAGATACTTGTGCTTCCCTATCCCAATAACCCCACAGGAGCCATAATGGAGAGAGGGGATCTTGAGAAGATAGTGGAGTTATGCATAAAACATGACATTTTTGTCATGTCCGATGAGATATATTCCGAGCTTACCTACGGGACGGAGCATGTTTCCATCGCTTCCTTCCCCGGGATGAGGGAAAGGACTATTCTCATAAACGGCTTTTCCAAGGCCTTTGCCATGACCGGCTGGAGGCTCGGTTATGCCTGCGGGCCCGAAGAGATCATAGCCCAGATGACCAAGATCCATCAGTTCGCTATAATGTGCGCTCCCACCACCAGCCAGTATGCGGCGGTTGAGGCCCTTAAGAACGGGGATGCGGATGTGGAAATGATGAGAGAATCCTATAACCAGAGAAGGAATTTTCTTATGCATTCCTTCAGGGAAATGGGACTGCCCTGTTTTGAACCCTACGGAGCCTTTTATGTATTTCCCTGTATCAGAGAGTTTGGTATGACCTCCGAGGAGTTTGCCTTTGCCCTGTTGGATGCGGAAAACCTGGCGGTGGTTCCGGGCTCGGCCTTCGGGGACAGCGGAGAAGGTTTTATAAGGATCTCCTATGCCTATTCCCTGGAAAAGCTGAAGATCGCCATGGAGAGGCTTTCCTCCTATATTTCGAAGCTTCGGAAAAAGTAGGATATGATCCGGTCCCAAAAAGCGGACCGGCGCAAAGACGGAGAGATGAGATGCTTAACATAGTGCTGCTTGAGCCTGAGATGCCCGCAAATACCGGAAATATCGGACGTACCTGTGTGGCAACGGGCTCAAGGCTCCATCTGATAGACCCTCTGGGCTTTCATCTGGATGAAAAGAGCCTGAAGCGTGCGGGAATGGATTACTGGAACAGTGTCGACTACCGGCGCTATATCGATTTCGGTGATTTTATGGAACAGAACGGCAATCCCCGGATATATATGGCGACTACCAAGGCAAAAAGGCGCTATACCGAGGTAAGCTATGAAAGGGACGCCTTTATAATGTTCGGCAAGGAAAGCGCCGGCATCCCGGAGGAGCTTCTTGTGGGAAATGAGGAAAACTGCGTAAGGATACCCATGCTTGAGGGGATCAGATCCTTAAACCTTGCCAATTCCGTTGCCGTGATCCTATATGAGGCTCTGAGGCAGAACGGCTTTTCTGAGCTTCAGTCGGAGGGGGAGCTTCACAGGCTTAAATGGGGCGGAGCCTGATCCTTTAAAAAAGTACGCGTCAGTCGTACTGGCGGGATTTGGGAAGGGTGAAGATGAATTCCGAGCCTACGCCCTCCGTGCTTATAACATTTATATTCTCATTATGGGCAGTGATTATCTCTTTAACTATGGAAAGACCGAGGCCCGTGCCCTTCTTATCCTTTCCTCTTGAAACATCGCTCTTATAGAACCTGTCGAAGATATACTTTATATTACCCTTTGGGATGCCTATACCGTTGTCCTTGACCGAAACAAAGACGGTCTCGTTTTTTTCGGTGGTCTCAACCTTGATATCCGAGCTGGGGTCGCTGAATTTGATCGCGTTGTCGATCAGATTATAGAGGACCTGCTCGATCTTTCCCTTATCAGCATGTACGAACATCGCGTCTCCCGTCAGTACCAGCCGGAATTTGAGCTTTTTCTGGCGGCAGATCCCTTCAAAGGTCTCGGCGGTCTTCTTTATCACGTTATTGATGTCAAAATCCGTCCTGTCAAGCAGCATTCCCTTATCGGAAAGGTTGTTCAGTGTCAGCAGGCTGTTGGTGAGCTTTGTCAGCCGCTCGGTCTCGTTCAATACTATATTAATGTACTTTTCATGCATTTCAGGGGGAATGGTGCCGTCCACCATGGCCTCAAGATACCCTCTTATGGAGGTAAGAGGAGAGCGGAAGTCGTGGGAAACGTTGGCGATGAACCTTTTCTGATCCTCTCCTGTCCTGGACAGGCGGTCTGCCATGTAGTTGAGTGAATCCGAAAGCCGTCCTATCTCGTCGCTGCTGCTTACCTTAAGCTTGTATTCCAGGTTTCCGCCGGCATATTCCGTCGTCGCTATGGCTATCTTTCTTACAGGCCTGTAAACAACGATGGTAAAAACAAAGAGGATTATGAGTGAGAGAAGAAAGATCATTGCGGCGGTAATGTATACAATGTTTAAAAGCTCATTGGAACGGGAGTAGATGCCGCTCATGGGAGTATGGATGGCTACATAGCTCATCACCTGGAAGCCGGAATTGATCGGGGAGAGGACGGAGAGCATCTCATCCTCGAACATATTGTAGAAGTTTCCGATCATGTAATTCTTGCTGCCCATATCCGTGGGGTCAAAGCCGTTTACAATTACCGGCTCTGCGTCGGGGGAGCTTTGGGCGGAATCATATATGAGGTGGCCGTCCTTGTTTATTATCCATACAGTCACGGAGGTAAAGCTCTCCATTGCCTGAAGCTGGATAGTGATATCGTCTGCGGAGAGAAGGGTGTTGTCTAAGCTTTCCGTGTATTTGCTGGATATCAGATTTGCCTCTTTATAGAGGGTGTTGGCGTTATAGCTTATGATATTATTGAGTATAAGCCTCGAGGATACAAAGGTTACGGTCAAAAATGCCAGAAGCCCGAAGGCCAGGTAGGCTATGATAAATTTAATATAGATAGAATGCTTCATGCTTATTTAACTTCGAACTTATATCCGATGCCCCATACCGTGGAAAGGCGCCACATCTCGTGATCCTTGATCTTTTCCCTCAGTCTCTTTATGTGTACGTCAACGGTTCTTGTATCTCCTATGTATTCGTAGCCCCAGATATGATCCAGGAGCTGCTCCCTTGTAAATACCTGGTTGGGAGAGGAGGCGAGGAAATAAAGAAGCTCAAGCTCCTTCGGAGGCATTTCTATGGATTTTCCGTAATAGATAACGGAGTAATTCGTGAGGTTGATGACAAGATCCGGGTATTCCACCGATTTAACGTCGGATTCCTTTTCCTCGGGCCTGGAAGCGGCCGTTCTTCTCAGGACAGCCTTGACTCTTGCCACAAGCTCCTTTGAATCGAAGGGCTTTTCGATATAATCATCCGCGCCAAGCTCCAGACCGAGAACCTTATCGAAGACCTCGCCTTTTGCAGAGAGCATGATGATAGGGGTCATGGACTTGCTCCTTATCTCTCTGCATACCTGATAGCCGTCTATACCGGGGAGCATAAGATCTAACAGGATGAGGTTGGGCTCGTAGGTCTCAAAGGCCTTAAGCGCCTCCTCACCGTCCCGGGCCACCATGGTATTAAAGCATTCCTTGGTAAGATAGAGGGAGATGATCTCCGCGATATTAGCGTCATCGTCGACTATAAGGATCTTTTGTTTATTAGCCATGTATTCTCCTTTGAAAACCCGGTTTTACGTTATTTTTTACGGGGCATACTTTATTTAAAATTAACAATGGTCACTCCGGCATCACCCTCTCCGTACTCTGCCAGACGGAAAGAGCTTACATAGCTGAGCCTTTTCAGATGATGCCAGACCGCGTTTCTTAAGGTGCCGGTACCCTTTCCGTGTACAATGCGCACGGTGCTTAAGTGGGAAAGGCAGGCATCGTCAAGATATTTGTCAAGCTCGGTAATTGCCTCATCGGTGGTTTTTCCTATGAGGTTTAGCTCAGCGGAAATAGAGGCAGCCTTGGAGAGAGAGTAGGAGCCTGCTTTATATTTCTGCTTTATCTCTCCGATATCCGTTCCCTCTATGAGCTCGAGATCGCGGATGTTTGATTCTATCTTCATTATACCGCACTGGACAAAGAGCTTTCCGTTCCGGTCGGGGGAGGACAGTACATGTCCGTTAAGGTTCATGGAGATTATCCTTACATCCGAGCCGGGTCTGAAGTCCTCGGGCCGGTTTTTCGTACGTGAGTTCTTCGGCGTGATGATATCCGATCTGTTTTTCTGAACCTCTGTAAGTTTATTCCTAACGGAATCACGTTTTTCCTCCATCTGCCTGATGGAGCCCGACTTCTGGAAGGTAAGGATAGCCTCATCTGCAGTATCCTTGGCATCCTTAAGGATCTGGGCAGCCTCCTCCTTTGCCGATTTAAGGAGCCTGTCCCTTTGCTCCGTAAGCTTGGTGTTTCTTTTATTATACTCCTCCTTAAGGCGGTTGAGCTCTTCCTTTTCAACGGCTATCTCATTTTTGATGCTCTCAAGCTTTACTCTTTCGTCCTCAAGCCTTGTAAGCACATCTTCAAGGCTTTCGTCCTGCCTGTTTATCTGCTTTTTAGCCTTTTCAATAATATAATCCCTGGGACCAAGCTTTTTTGATATCGCGAAGGCGTTGCTCTGTCCGGGAACTCCGATGAGCAGTCTGTAGGTCGGGGAAAGAGTTTCCACGTCAAATTCACAGCTTGCGTTTTCAACACCCTTTTCCCTGAGGGCATAGACCTTGAGCTCTGAGTAGTGGGTCGTTGCGATGGTGGTTACCTTTCTCTTATGAAGGTCATCGAGGATCGCGATGGCAAGAGCCGCTCCCTCGGTAGGGTCAGTACCTGCTCCCAGCTCATCGAAGAGGCAGAGCGAGCTTCTGTCGGCCTTTTTCAGGATCTCGACTATCTTTCTCATATGGGAGGAAAAGGTGGACAGGCTCTGCTCGATACTCTGTTCATCGCCTATATCGGCATAGATCTCCTTAAAAAGCGAAAGCTCGGAGCGGTCGCCGGCCGGTATATGAAGCCCTGCCTGCCCCATCAGGCAAAGGAGACCCGCTGTCTTAAGGGATACAGTTTTTCCGCCGGTATTGGGACCGGTTATTATGAGCATATTAAAATCATCGCCGATCCTGAGATCTATGGGCACTGCGGAGGCTTTATCCAGAAGGGGGTGCCTGGCCCTGCGCAGTCTGATAATGCCCTTTGTATTATAGACAGGCCGGGTTGCGTTCATGTCGAGGGCGAGACGGCCCTTGGCAAAGATGAAATCAAGCTTTATAAGGGCCCTGCTGTTATAGGTAAGCTCATCGATATGGGCAGAGCATTCAAGGCTTAAGGCCTTAAGGATAGCCTCGATCTCCCGCGCCTCTTCTATCGCAAGCTCTCTGAGCCTGTTGTTTAACTCGACAATGGGAGCGGGCTCTATGAAATAGGTGGAGGCCGAGGCAGACTGATCGTGAACAAGCCCCGGAACATTACCTTTATATTCGGCTTTTACGGGAATGCAGTACCTTCCCTCCCTCATGGTTATCACGGTATCCTGGAGGTAGGTTCTGTACCTGTTATTGACCATCTGGGTCAGTTCGGAATGGATCCTGTCTCCCGAAAGCCGTATCTGACGTCTTATATGTTTGAGTTCACTGCTGGCATCGTCACTGAGCTCCTCTTCAGAGATGATGCACCGTTTGAGCTCTCTCTGTAAGTCGCTCAGGGGCTCAAGACCTTCGAAATATTCGGTCAGAGAGTCCGTATTATCCTTGTCGGAACGGCCGTAGGCCTTTAACGAGGAGGCAGCGTCAAGAAGCACGGATATCCTTAAAAGCTCGGGGATACTGAGAGAGCGTTCCTTCTTTAAGGCTTCAAGACAGTCGCTTATATCCGTCTTGTCCGTAAGGGGGACCGAGCCGTTTTTTATAAGCCTTTTTAAAGCGTCCTCCGTCTGGGTCTGCATGGACTCGATGATCTCTTCCTTTGAGGAGGGCGTGAGCTTTAAGCACATTTCCTTTCCCGCCGGAGAGACTGCCTTTTCGGCCAGCATATCGAGTATTTTTTCAAATTCAAGTGTTTGTTTTGCTTTTGTGTTCATTTTTATATCCTTTTATCCTATTCAGTAGTTTACCAGAATGTGAAATACTTCGCAATGAGTCCTCTTGTTTGTTTTATGTGTTTGAGTTATAATGTTATCTGGTATTTTTTGCCGGCAGCTCAAAAAAGGCTGTTCCGTAAATGTTCGATACTGTTACGGTGTCGATATTCTCTTTATTCATTCCGGTTTTTGAAAGGGAAGTGTATGGATCAGAATAACAGTTCCGGTGATTCCTACGAGTTCATCTCTGAAACAATCAAAAAACGACCGATAAATAAAAAAAGAGCCTTTTTAAAATTTCTTTTTACAGTCTTTCTGGCTGTTGTTTTTGGTATTGTTGCCTGCTTTACCTATGTGCTTCTTTTACCCAGGGTCCAGGAATTCATTTATGCCAATGAGGTTAATTTTATAAAGCTGATGGATACTTCAGAGTCGGATGAGCAGGAGCAGGAGGTAAGTCTTGCTTCTTATGATGATGACAACGAAGAGACTGTTAAGGAGAGAAATACTGCCCCTGAAGCTAAGCCTCCTGTTGAGGAAAAGGCAGAGGAAAAAGAGGAGGATAAGGCAGAAAGTACCGATAATCCCGATAAAAATGCCGAAAAGGAGCCCGCACAGGAAGCGGAGGTTACCGGTGAGCCGGATAAGACAGATCTTTTAAAACAGGTATCTGAGGATGAGGAAAAAGATATTTCCCTTAGCCACGAAGCGGAACCTGAAGAGAAAGAGCCTTCTGATACCATGCTGACCGTGACTGGAGAATCGGTACAGGCCGGCGCGCCTTTAGAGAAAGAATTTGAGATCAATGACTATACTCTCCTATATCAGAAAATCGGAAGCGTTGCGGATGAGGCAAAAAAAAGCATAGTGACTGTTACCGCAATATATTCCGACAGCGACTGGTTCCAGAACATATATGAGAGCAAGCATCAGACGACCGGAGTAATACTTGCCGATAACGGAAAAGAGCTTCTGATAATCGCTAAGACCAGCGTTATAGAGGATGCGGATGATATACAGGTTACCTTTTATGACGGGCTGAAGCTTTCCGGAACCTTAAAGAAATCAGACAAAAACACGGATCTGTCCGCAGTGGCGGTTGAGCTTTCTCAAATAGATGAACAAGGACGCCATAATTATACAATGGCAGAGCTTGGAAACAGCAGATCACGGTCAATTAAAGGAAAGCCCGTAATTGCTCTCGGAGATCCTCTGGGCGTAAACGATTCGATGGCCATCGGTCAGATAACCTCCGGCTCGGTCGTGGTAGATAAGACTGACAGCAACGTATCGATACTTACTACGGATATATACGGATCTACAAACGCAAGCGGGGTTCTATGCGACTTTGACGGAAAGGTGCTGGGAATCATCTGCCATGACGGGAATACGCAGGATGTTAAGAATCTGATAAGAGCTTATTCGATAACCGATATTAAATCTACCATAGAAAAGATCCTGAATGGACAGGATATAGCATATCTGGGAATAGAAGGGACGGATGTGACTGATGAGATATCGGATACCTACGGGATTCCGAAAGGGGCGTATGTAACTCAGGTGGTACTGGATTCTCCGGCAATGAAGGCAGGAATACAGAACGGTGACGTGATCGTTAAGCTGGGCACAAAGGATATATATTCCTTCACGGATTATAAAGAGGCCATGCTTAAGTCACAGCCCAAGGACGCGACAACCGTTACCATAAAGAGACTGGGACGGGAGGAATATGTAGATATCTCATATGAGGTAGTGCTTGATAAGCTTTAAAGAAGACAGGGTGTATTATGAAATATATCAATGAACTGCATGAAAATGAAAATATAAAGGAAATCTACCTGGTAAGGCAAAGGACTTCTGCCGTAACAAAGAACGGAAAGTCCTATGATAATGTGAACCTTCAGGATAAGACCGGAAATATCGATGCAAAGATATGGGATCCTAACTCTGCCGGTATTGATGAATTTGAGGCTCTTGATTATGTCGAGATAACAGGCATGGTAAAGGAATTCAACTCAGCTCTTCAGATCAGCATTACCCGGGCGAGAAAGGTCAAGGAAGGGGAGTATGACCCGGCCGATTATCTTCCGGTTTCGCGTTTCGACAGAGATACTATGTTTTCTGAGCTTCTTTCATATATAGATGACATAAAGAACCCTTATCTGAAGAAGCTGTGTGAGGCTTTTTTTATGGATGATCCTGATTTTGCGGACCGGTTTAAGAAAAGCTCTGCCGCGAAATCCGTCCATCACGGCTTTATCGGTGGGCTTTTAGAGCATACTCTGAGCGTTACGAGGCTTTGCGAATACTACACTAAGGCTTATCCCGACCTTAAAAAGGATCTGCTCATAAGCGTTGCCATACTGCATGATATCGGAAAGGTAAGGGAATTATCGGAGTTTCCGATGAATGATTATACGGATGACGGGCAGTTGCTTGGGCATATAGTGATGGGGAGCGAAATGATATATGAGAAGATAAAAGGCATTGACGGCTTTCCGGAAAGGCTTGCAAGCGAGGTCAGGCACTGTATTCTGGCCCATCATGGAGAATATGAGTTCGGCTCGCCCAAGAAACCCGCTCTGATGGAGGCTATGGCTCTTAATTTCGCAGATAATACAGACGCAAAGATGGAAACATTTGCCGAACAGCTTAAGGCATCGACCAGTTCCGGCTGGCTTGGTTTTAATAGGCTGCTTGATTCGAACATAAGAAAGACCGGAGAGGTTTAGGTTAATATAATGGAATACAAAAAAAATCAGATCGCAGAGATCGAGATCACGGATTTAAGCGATAAAGGAGAGGGTATAGGCAGGATCAACGGCTATACCCTTTTTGTTAAGGATACGGTAATAGGGGACAGGGTCAAGGTAAGGATAACCAAGGCTAAGAAAAACTATGGCTTCGGAAGACTGGAAGAGATCGTTTCACCTTCCGTAAACAGGGTTGAGCCGGTATGCTGTTTTCACAGAAAATGCGGAGGCTGTAATCTTCAGGCGATGAGTTATGAAGCGCAGCTAAGCTACAAGGAGAAAAAGGTAAGGGAGAGCCTTACAAGGATAGGAGGGTTTGAAGAGACATTTATTGACGGAATTATGGACCCGATAATAGGAGCTGAAAACCCTTTCAGGTACAGAAATAAGGCGCAATTCCCGGTCGGATACGATAACATGCGAAATGTTATATCAGGATTTTATACATCGAGAACCCACGATATTGTGCGATGTAACGATTGTTATTTAATTCCAGAGGACGGTATTGAGATCACAAAAATCCTGACAGATCACTTCAATAAATATAAAATCAAACCGTATGATGAAAAAACCGGTTCGGGAACCGTAAGACATATCCTGATCCGAAAAGGATTCCATACAGGAGAGATAATATTATGCCTGATATTAAATTCTGACGAGATCGTCAATCATGTAAAAAATGGGAGATCAGAGTATCAAAATTCAGAAAATCCCGGGCAATCCGGCACAAGATTAAATAAAGATATAATTTATAAAAATCAGACAGTAGACCCTCATAGTGTGTATAAACGTCCCCCGGAATACCTGCCCCATCAGGCTGAGCTCATAGAAAGGCTGAGGGTTGTTAAGGGGGTAAAAAGTATCTGTGTCAACCTTAATAAGGAGAGGACGAATGTGATACTGGGGAGAAAGACCATCACTCTCTGGGGAAGCGATACCATAAGAGATGAACTGATGGGGCTCGAATTTGAGATCTCGGCGGCTTCGTTCTACCAGGTAAACCCTGAGCAGACAGAAAAGCTCTACGGCCTGGTAAGAGAGTATGCGGCTCTTTCGGGAAGGGAAGAGGTGTGGGATATCTGCTGCGGCATAGGTACCATAACTCTGATACTGGCAAAGGATGCCTCCATGGTACATGGAATAGAGATCGTTCCTCAGGCCATAGAGAATGCTGAAAAGAATGCCCTTATAAATAAGATATCAAATTCGGAATTCATATGCGGAGCGGCAGAAGAGGTCCTGCCCGGATTGAAGGACAGGATCAGAGCCGATCTGATAGTTATGGATCCTCCGAGAAAGGGCATGGATGAGACTGCTCTCAGGGTCGTTGCCGATACGGGCCCCGAAAAGATCATCTATGTAAGCTGCGACGCGGCTACCCTGGCCCGTGACCTGAAATTCCTTGCCGGCTTCGGTTACCTTCCCACCCGGATCCGCCCGGTGGACATGTTCCCGCAGACGATACACGTCGAGACGGTAGTATTGATGTCACGGGTTCGCGACTGACCGCCGAAAAAGTGCCGTATTTCCGGGCTTTTCAGGCATCTGAGCGTCAGCGGCGGAGAGCTGATTTGACCGTAAAAGTCGCTCTGTCAGAACATATCAATCGCTCCGGTCGGAGGGTTGAGTAGGCCATTTAGATGTCGGCAGGTTGAGTGAGCGGTTTAGATGTTTTTGCGGTAGGGTTGAGTTAGTGATTTGGATAACGGCAGGTTGTGGCTGTGATTTGGATGTCGGAGCGAAAAGGTGGAGGAACATGAATGGCAATCATAATTGAAAAGGCAAAGGAAAAGAACTATTAAATGATGGAAGCGGGTGAAAGACTATGATGCTGAGGCAGATACAGCATTTTCAGACAATTGTGCAGGAAAACAGTTTCACGGAGGCGGCGGAGCTGTGCCACATTTCGCAGTCCGGGATCTCGCAGTCCATCAAGGCGCTGGAGGACGAGATTGGCGTAAAGTTGATCACGAGGAAGAATCGCAGCTTTGAACTGACGGAGGCGGGTGAGCATTTTTATAAAAAGAGTCTGGTCATTACGGCAGATCTGGAACAGCTATGTCGTGAAACGGTAAGGATTGACCGCAAGGATGCTGCAGAGCTTTCGCTCGGCGTTCTTTCAACTTACAGCGGTGACGAGTTCAACCGTGCAATTGCTGCCTTTTCAGAAAAGTATCCGACTGTAGAGTTAAAGGTCAGCAGCGGGAATCATG
>JAEEGL011485989.1_pt1 | contig 13268 bp, 11 predicted proteins | sample 9134231 | NCBI WGS metagenome assembly JAEEGL01 (sample SAMN16246548, study PRJNA631951) | gut metagenome | biome: gut microbiome; feature: rumen; material: fiber-attached | host: Bos | place: Iran: Karaj | collected 2018-10 | reverse complement strand
TGTTATGTCTATGTCTTTTGAATCAAACATGGCCTGAAGTTCTTCAAAGGTCATGACTACATCCACATACGGTTTTACATTTTCTCTTTGAACTTCCGCTTTTTTTGCCGTGCACGGACCGATAAATACGACTTTGCAGCCCTTATCGTTCTCCTTGAGATATTTACCGAGCGTAGCCATAGGTGACATATTGTGAGAGATATGCTGCACCATATCCGGGAAATTCTTTTCTATGAAGCTCACAAATGCAGGACAGCATGAACTGGTCAGAAATCCTTTTTCCACGAGCTCGCGGCTCTCGGCATCAGCCACCATATCCGCACCTAATGCGGCCTCTATCACGGTATGGAAACCAAGCTCCTTAAGCCCTGTAACAACCTGCCCCAGTTTTGCGTACCTGAACTGACTTGATATCGAAGGGGCCACTATCGCATATACCTTATATTTTGAATTGCCTGCACTTCTTTTTATTATATCTATCACATCCAGCATAAATGATTTATCCATGATGGCTCCGAACGGGCACTGGTATACACAGGCTCCGCATCCTATGCATTTATCCTCATCTATGGCTGCCGCTTTATCCTCGTTCATATGGATGGCTTTAATCTTGCATGCATTTTCGCACGGTCTTTTCCTGCTGATGATAGCGGTATATGGACATACTTTGGCACAGGCACCGCATTCCTTACATTTAGATTTATCTATCACTGCCTCATGATTCTGATTGAACGAAATAGCTCCGAATTTACAAGCATCAAAACAGCGGTGTGCCAGACAACCTCTGCACGCATTTGTCACCTCATATCCACCCATGGGACATTCATCGCAGGCAGTCTCGATAACCTCTATTATATTTTTATTCTCTTTGTTACCGCCCATTGCAAGTTTTACACGGTCAGCCAGGATAGCTCTCTCCTTATACACGCAGCATCTCATGGTCGGAGTCTTGCCGGGTACTATCATTTTCGGAATATCCATCACATTTTCAAGTAGACTGTCATTCCATGCGAGACGTGCCACTTCACGCAGAACTTTATATTTTAAATGCTGAACCTTCGTATCAAATTTGTACATTTTAAACTCCTCTAAAAATAACTGACTTTAATCCTTTTACCCATTTGCTTTAAGCATGCTGAAAGCTCTTCCACCAGATTCATTTTTATATTAAAAGTTATTGGAAGGTCCGGATTCTGATGTGCGGGATTTACTGCTCTTCCCACATAGAAGTTGATATCCGTCGCCTCTTCAAAAAGCATGCGGCATATGAGGGACGCACCGTCACGATTAAAGCTCCACTGCTCGTACAGTTCGTTTTTATCGAGAACATCCTTGGCATATTCTATAACCTTGTTTATCGTTATCACGCCTTCGGTAACTAAATCGACACCTTCCAGTTCCGCTGTAGGAGGTACATCACTTCTCTCAAAAGTGAGGCTGGCTTTCAAAGGTTTTCCCAGATATTTTGACACTATCGACGAAGTGGTTCCGCCGCATACTATATGCTTTCCTTCTTTAGAAAAAAACAACGACATCATACGGTCACAGTCATCCCTGTTACGGGGTGGTCCAAACAGGATATTCATCGGTTCTCTCTTTCTGATCTTTACCACACATGCCGTTGCATCATCACCGGGATGAAAACCATACTCTTTGTTGCACTCATCAACCAGCATCGTAGCCAGGGTTTTTGCGGTATAGCCCGCGAGCGATATAGTCTTCATGAATTCGGCTATATCTTCCCATTTCCATCCGAAATTATACGCTATTCCTATTCCGGCATGCGGGCATCCGTCGCTCATCGCAGTCAGTATATCACCCTCCTGAAGCTTTACTACGGATTTCAGTACTTTTTTTCCGCATATATTCAGCTCCTGTTTCGGGTAATCATATATCTCATTGTTCCTTAAGAAAATAACACAGGGATTATCGTATTGGATGATCTCTACAGTTTCGTTTTCTATCAGATGTATGATGGTAAAAGTAGAATAAGCCACTCCTCTTACGGAGCATATGGGCAGAGTTGCCGCTATGGTCGAAACACACTCTTCCAGATTCAGTCCTGCTGCCATCATCGTGGATATGATCTTCGAAGTAAGTGTTGAAAGAATACTCGCTTTCACTCCGCTTCCAAGCCCGTCTGCCAATACTATCACCGATGAATTCTCATCCTGCTCGACTATATCAATATGGTCCCCGCAGAGCTGCTCACCTTCATGATTGATACTCTTCCAATCTATATCGGCACATAGATTATTCATTTTCTATGGACTCCTTTAATTTTGTAAGGGCTATCTTCGTTTCGGCTGCTGTTTCACCCAGAAGTGAAGCTATCTCCTGAACGATCCTCATCTGCTTGTCGACCACTTTGTCAGCGACTTCTACGGTCTGACGGCTGATCTCAGCCTTTCTCTCCTTCTGTAGTTCTTCCTCGGTCACATCACGCAGAATGCACAATATCAGTCTGTACCCCTCATCATAGACAATAGTTTTCTCAACATATTTTTCGTACTCGGCCAGATACTCTCTCTTATTATGGATATTTCTACCGTTTGAAAGAACCGACATAAAATCACCGGGATCAAGTACACGAACTACCTGATCTCCCAAAATATCCGATGGTGTTCTTAAGTTAAGGATCTTCAGCGCAGCCTTATTTACCTGCTGTACTTCCAGCTTATCGTTCAGGACTATCAGCCCGTTGGGAGTATTTCTGGCTATGGTATCTGAAAAGTTCTCTGCTTTATCCTTTAAGAAAGGCAGGCACATGGATATTTCCGCTTTTCCCTGAAGTATCGCCACAGCCTTTTCCCTGCATGTATTATATCCGCACGAACCGCAGTTCAATTCATCGCTGGGTTTTGTTTTTCCCATCTGATGAAGAGTTTCACGTATTTCCTGTTCGCTTGGCTCTGTATTCCTCTGTTCGATGATGGAAAACTCTTTTTCAATCTCTTTTCTTGATGGATTATATACTATAAAATCCTTTGGTCCTGCATAATTCGCCACGGTAACATAATCCTTTACCGGTGAACGGTGATATTTTTCCATGACCGGTCCGCCTATACAGCTGCCCGCACATGCTGACATCTCTATAAAACAGTTATGAATATTTCCTGATTCTATATCCTTTAATGCGCCTATACAGTTCTCCATACCGTCGATGGCCAGATAGGTGTATTTCGGGTTATCAAGAGCCATGGTTTTAAGTATTCCTCCGGTAGTGGGGAAAAACCGTGCTCTGCTGTTTTCTTCATTATCCACCTTTTGCTCCGGAATTATCTTTTCAGCCTTAAACCATGCCGTCAGTTCATCAAAAGTAAGAACCGCATCCACTATACCTTCGTAATACTGCGCTTCATCTTTTTTGGCGACACACGGTCCGATAAATACGGTTTTCGCACCGGGTATACGCCTTTTTATATCCTTGCAGTGTGCCTGCATAGGCGACAGTACGTCGGCCAGATATGGAAGCAGCTTCGGATAATGCTTCTGGATCAGAAGATTCACCGAATGACAGCATGAAGTGATGATATTATCCCTGTCCTCTTCATCGCATATACGCTCATACTCACTCTTTACAATGGTTGCACCGATAGCAGTCTCTTCCACATCATAGAATCCGAGTTTTTTCATTGCAGCTCTCATGGATTCTATTCCGATACCGTCATAATTTGCTATAAACGAAGGAGCGAGGCTCGCCACTACGGGAGAGCCGCTGCCAAGAAGTACCTTTACCTTCTCGGTCTCATCGACTATCTGTTTTGCATCCTGGGGACACACTACGAAACACTGTCCGCACATAACGCATTCATTACCGATTATATATGCCTGATTACCTGAAAAACGTATGGATTTTACAGGACAATGCCTGATACATTTATAACAGTTCTTACAATTAGATTTTTTGAGGACCAAACAATCCATAATATTATCCTTTACCTTCTTTTATCGGATTCAGAACCTTATCCCTGAAAAAATCGCTGAAATTTTCCGGTGTGATTCCGGTGTAAATATCATTATCTACCGTTACTGTTACCCCTACACGATTACACTTGCCGGTGCAAAAGCTCCCGGCAAGTGTTACATCATTATCGAGGCCAAACTCAGAAACGGCTTTCTGGAATTTCTCGATAATCTTTTCAGATCCTCTCAGATGACAGGAAGAACCCACACATATCTGAACGATCATCTTATTTCACCTTTTTTAATATATATTCTTCAAAAAATTCCTTTACATCATCGGGTGTTACCGAATGGAACTCATCGTCTACCGTAACACATACACCCTGCTGGCATTTACCGATACAGAATGTTCCGGCAAGCTCCACTTCATCGCCAACGCCTGCCTCATTTATCAGATACTGCAACTGTTCAACCACCTGCCTGGAACCTTTGATATGGCAGGAAGAACCTATACATACCGTAACCTTCATATTAACCTCCAAAAAATCATTCGTAATCAACTACATCAATCCATGAATGTAAAAATTCACGCTCATGTGCATTACCTTTTACCATCTGAGATGCCGCAACTATAGGCATCCATTTCTGAACGTACTGCTTTGCCGTATTGCTCTTCTTACAGAAAAGATCCAGATATTTCTTTGCACCGTCGATATCACCGTCCAGCCAGAAAAGCAGGTATGTACGTGCAGCATCAGCCGAAGCATTACCCTGTGTTGCATGGGACCAGTCAAGTATAAAAGGAGTACCGTCATCCTTTATGATGATATTTGAAGGATTGAAATCTCCGTGGCATACCTTGTTATGTTTCGGCATTGAATCAAGTCTGGTATGCAGATCATAACGTGCTGTAGCTGACAGATCCGTTTCACTTATCTTACGGTTCATTTTATCTCTCAGTTTATTGAGCCCAGGACATGTCTTTGAATGCATGGTGAGCTGAAGATCTACAAACAGATTCAGGTATTCTTCCTTTTTATCGGGATTTTCCTTCATCAGCGCTGCAAGAGTTTTTCCTTTGATATAGTCGGAAACTATGGTCCATTTCCCGTCTATCACTGTTACTTCCAGAACTCTCGGGATATTAAGTCCCGTTTCTTCTATCCTTGCCTGGTTTAATGCCTCATTTAATACATCAGCCTTTGAATAGGACTGGTCAAATACCTTGTAAACCTTTTTCCCGTCACGATATACGGTTTTATTATTTCTAACTGCTATGATTCTGTTCAGTTCCATCTCATTTACCCTCCCTTAGTTTTTCTTAAGACCGCTTTTTGCCCTGCGGTACGGCTGTTTGAAATTATGTACGTCATCTGCATCATTACCGATATTTTTATCAGGCATCTCAGGCTCTTCAAAATGCTTTTCTCCGTAGTATGCATTAAGATACATCTGCTTGATCTCACTCATTAAAGGATAACGGGGATTTGCGCCTGTACACTGATCGTCAAATGCCTGTTCTGTCATGGCATCTAAACGGTCCAGGAAATCCTTTTCATCTGCTACATAATCTTTTATGGCGGGTTTGATACCAACTCTTGCCTTTAAATCGTTTACTGCCTTGATAAGTTTTTCAAGTTTTTCTTCATCACTCTTACCACCCAGCTTCAACTCATCAGCTACCATAGCATATCTTGCGAGTGTATGAGGATGATCGTACTGGCTGAAAGTACCCATCTTTACAGGTGCTTCTGCAGCATTGAATCTCAGTACTTCTTCAAGCATCAGCGCATTTGCTACACCGTGAGGGATATGATGGAATGCGCCCAGCTTATGAGCCATAGAGTGGCATACACCGAGGAATGCATTTGCAAAAGCCATACCTGCCATAGTAGCAGCATTTGCCATCTTTTCACGTGCTTCTACGTCTACAGGTCCGTTGTCGTAGGCTCTGGGCAGATATGTGAAAATAGTCTGTAAAGCCTTTACTGCCAGTCCGTCTGTATAATCGGTAGCCATAATTGAAGCTATAGCCTCAAGTGCATGTGATACGGCATCAATACCAGATGCAGCGGTCAGGCCTTTAGGTGCCGACATATGGAAATCGGTATCAATGATAGCCATATTCGGTAAAAGCTCATAGTCTGCCAGAGGATACTTTACACCTGTCTGTTCGTCTGTTATTACCGCAAAAGGTGTAACTTCTGATCCTGTACCTGCAGAGGTAGGGATAGCTACGAAGTATGCTTTTTCTCCCATCTTGGGGAATGTATATACACGCTTACGGATATCCATGAATCTCATGGCCATATCCATAAAGTCTGCTTCGGGATGTTCATACAGAACCCACATAATCTTGCCGGCATCCATAGCTGAACCGCCGCCGAGTGCTATGATGCAGTCAGGCTTAAATGAACGCATAAGCTCTGCTCCGGCCTTTGCACATGCCAGTGTAGGATCGGGTGCTACGTCAAAGAATGTCTCATGTACAATTCCCATCTCATCGAGCTTGTCAGATATGGGCTTTGTATATCCGTTATTGTACAGGAAGCTGTCTGTTACGATAAATGCTCTCTTTTTGCCCATAACAGTCTTTAATTCATCAAGTGCAACAGGAAGGCAGCCCTTCTTGATATAAACCTTCTCAGGTGTTCTGAACCACAACATATTTTCCCTTCTTTCAGCTACAGTTTTTATATTTATAAGATGCTTTACACCTACATTTTCAGATACACTGTTTCCGCCCCATGAACCGCATCCGAGGGTAAGTGAAGGAGCGAGCTTAAAGTTGTACAGATCACCGATACCACCCTGTGATGAAGGAGTGTTTATCAGGATTCGGCAGGTCTTCATACGTGCTTCGAATTCATCAAGTATGTCCTGTCCAGTAGTAGTATTGATATATATTGATGCTGTATGGCCGTATCCGCCGTCGGCTATCAGATGCTCTGCCTTGTCAAAAGCGTCTTTTATATCTTTTGCTTTATACATAGCCAGTACGGGAGAAAGTTTTTCATGTGCAAATTCTTCAGAAAGGTCTACGCTCTCCACTTCACCGATAAGTACTTTTGAACCCTTGGGAATCTTTACTCCGGCAATCTCTGCTATCTTATATGCGGGCTGTCCTACTATCTTTGCATTAAGAGCACCGTTTATCAGTATTGCTTTTCTTACCTTTTCTATTTCATCTTTCTTTAAGAAATAGCATCCTCTGCGTGCAAATTCCTCACGTGCGGCGTCATATACATTTTTATGGATGATAACTGACTGCTCAGAAGCACAGATCATACCGTTGTCAAATGTTTTTGAATGGATGATGGAGTTAACAGCCAATATAATATCAGCTGATTCATCTATGATAGCGGGTGTATTTCCGGCTCCTACACCGAGTGCGGGCTTGCCGCTCGAATATGCAGCTTTTACCATTCCGGGGCCGCCTGTAGCCAGTATTATGTCAGCTTCTTTCATTACGAGATTTGTCATATCGAGGCTGGGAACATCGATCCACTCTATGATACCCTCTGGAGCTCCTGCTTTTACTGCTGCATCAAGTACGATCTTTGCAGCTTCTATGGTAGATTTTTTAGCTCTGGGATGAGGAGAAATGATGATAGCGTTTCTGGTTTTAAGGGCTATAAGTGTTTTGAATATAGCTGTTGATGTAGGATTCGTTGTAGGGATTACAGCTGCGATAACACCGATGGGTTCAGCAATCTTCTTCATTCCGAATGCCTTGTCTTCCTCGATGACTCCGCATGTCTTGACATTCTTGTATGCGTTATAAATATATTCAGCTGCATAATTGTTCTTGATAACCTTATCTTCGACAACACCCATACCGGTTTCCTCTACAGCCATTTTAGCCAGAGGGATACGTGCCATATTTGCTGCTACGGCTGCTGCCTTGAAGATTTTGTCCACCTGCTCCTGTGTATATGTGGCAAACTTTTTCTGTGCCGCTTTTACACGTACCAGGGTCTCTTCCAATGTCTCAACACTGTCTACTACTTTTCTTTCCATAATAAAGCCTCCGTTTCATTTATTGATTGATTTTGTAATTTCAAATGTGCCAGCGATAAAGCCAGATTTTCATATTGTATTATCATATCTGCCGGTGCATAAAGCCTGCATGGAGCAAAACACCAGATCAGTTTAATACCGCATTCATATAACAGATTCAGAACTGCCTGCGCCGATTCGGGCGGTGTGGTAATGATACCGATCTTTACATCATTTTCCCCGCAGAAATCCTTTATACTTTCAATAGGCAGGATGCTTTTTCCCGAAGGAAGATTCACGGGAGTGTCGATATTTTTATCAAACGCAGCCATCACCTTCGTCCCGTATGTTTCAAAGCCTCCGTAGTCCAGAAGTGCTTTTCCCATCTTGCCTGCGCCCACGATGATCGCACCGCCGTTTTTCACGGTCATAAAGCTCTTCAGACTGCTCTCGAGGACCTTTCTGTTGTAACCTATCTTAGGTCTTCCGTTTTTACAGAGAATCGCAAGGTCTTTCCGTACCTGTACTTCTCCAAGTCCCAGATCCCTTGAGATTTTCGTGGCAGAAACCGTTTCCACCTCCTGCGGCAGAGAATCGATATAACTGATGTAAAATGGTATTCTGCCCAGAGCAGACCTTGATATCTCGCTTTTGTTCATATCAGTCACCTCCGCTCGTTGTCTTCGCTAATATAATTAACACAGATAAATTTCTTTGTGAATTGCAAAAAAAGCAATTAGGTATTGCATTTATCGAAACAGGCTTTATCGATATAGGTTTTATCGAATATTTTTTATAGTTTTGGTAATGTATAAAATCTTTGCCTTATGGATTATGAAGGGATTTTTTTCTTGAAATATTCCGGTACGTGGTTTATAATAGAATGATAAAAATTGGGTTTAAAGGCGGGTTATTATGAATATATTACATATGAAGTATGCATTGGCGATATCAAAGACAAATTCAATAAATAAAGCTGCTGAAGAACTGTTTGTAGGCGCACCGGCGCTCAGCCGTGCCATAAAAGAACTGGAGACAGGTCTGGGAGTTACGCTTTTTGACAGAAGCGCCAAAGGAATGTTTCTCACTCCCGAAGGCGAACTGTTTATAAATTACGCCACCAAAATACTGAAGCAGATAGACGATATCGAGAATATTTTTAAAGACGGTTCTCCCCAAAAGGTACAGTTTTCTATCTCCGTACCCAGAGCCAGCTATATAGCAGATGCGTTTGCGGAGTTTTCAAAGAAGGTCGAGATGGGGCAGAAAGCAGAACTGTTCTACAAAGAGACAAATGCTTACCGTGTAATAAACAACATCTTAAAAGAGGATTATAAACTTGGGATACTGCGCTACAGCGAGCGTTATGATGAGTATTATAAAGCTATGATGTTTGAAAAAGGCCTTATCGGTGAACTGATAGCTGAATTCACCTATGTTCTGATCATGAGTAAGGACTCACCTTTAAAAGATCTCAAAACAATTACCTTTGATGATATAAACAATTATACCGAAATAGCACATGCGGATCCTTACGTTCCTTCTCTACCTCTGTCCGAAGTAAAAAAAGAAGAACTGCCCGAGCATAACGGTAACAGAATATTTGTATTTGAAAGAGGAAGCCAGTTTGAGCTTCTGTCCAGAGACCCGAATACATATATGTGGGTTTCACCCGTACCCGAAGTACTACTGGACAGATATGGACTGGTAGAAAGAAAATGCATAGATAATAAACGAATCTATAAAGATGTACTGATACATCGTGGAAATTATAAATTGACGCCCCTCGACAACATGTTTATCGAAGAACTTGTAAAATCAAAACGCAAAACACTGTAAATCCTTTTAGCTGCTTAAATGTTTTTCAAGCTCTGAGTTCACATCATCGAGCAGTTCATATATTCCTGCTGCTATCAGTTCTTCCTTCATTTTCGGTATCACCACATCAGGATCTGATGTTCCTGTCATGAGGTCCGTCGAATAATTTGAATATATGGCGTTAACCGTGGCTATAATATCCTCTTTTCGGGTCTTATCATAGACAAATCCGTTTGTTTTACTGAAAATACCGTATTCCTTATAGCCTTCATAAACCTTTTTCCACTGATCGGGGTCGGAAAGAAAATCACGGCTAACAGATTCGACGGAAGCATTTACCACCGACCCGAAAGGATACAGAGACACCTGATATCTGTCAATTCCTTCGCGTGTCCTAAGCACTGTCCCGTTTTCCAGATATTCAAAATGCACACCTTCTATTCCGTATGCAAGTATATCACGGAATTTTCGATCTGTATTTAATAATTCTATGTATTTCAGAGCCGCTTTTGCGTGTGTCTCATCACACCCCGCACATATACCTATCATTGCTCCCTGCTCTGTCGCCCTCGATATATACGGTCCATCATAAATAGAAGTTTTTACATTAAATCCCCAATCAGCAGGATTTGAATAACCGCTGTAACCTCTCCATGCCACACCGAATTTCACCGGAGTATCTTTCTCTATGGCAGTACTCTCAAGTGCTGACGCATCAGGATGGATATACCCCAAAGTATACCATTTATGTAGCAGCCTGTATCGTTCTATAAGTTCCTCGCACTCCCAGATAGGAACAGCTTTTGGTGTTTCGCTTTTATAAGGAATGGTTATAAGATTTCCCACGATACGTTCCAGGAAATTAACAAAGCCGGGTATACCTCCTTTAGAAACACCCAACGGATACTTATGAGGGAAATCCTTTTTATACGCTTCAAGATAAGGTTCCAGTTCTTCAAAAGTCATATATTCGGGTATTTCCATACCCTTCTGTCCTTCGTAATAATCCGAATTGAACCTGAACATCATCTCGGTACCCATATCCTTCAAAGTTGGTACACCGTAAATCCTACCGTCGAGTTTAGCACATTCCCAGTAATCTCCTATTATCCCATAAAGCTCAGGAGTCTCGTTCTCTACCAGATTGGTGATATCATAAAACAGTTTTTTTGATGCTGCCGAATCATAGGAATTGAGCCACTCACAGGTAAATATCATATCATAATATTCCCCTGAAGCCATTATGAGGTTGATCATTTCCGTAGGCTGTATCTCCAGATCCACCACTACGCCTATTTTTCCCTTTGAATATGCGTTTGCTGCTTCCACTATTTTATTTATATCATCCGGCACCGATGCCCCGTATGCCACCCATCTTAGACGTATGATACCGTCTTTTTCGTCTCCTATAGAAGAGCATCCGCTAAAAACAGATATGATCAGTGATACTATAAAAATCAAAGATATTATCTTTTTCTTCATAATCAATTACTCCTTCACAGCCCCCACTGTCATTCCTGTTTTTAAGAAACTCTGGAAAAACGGGAAAAGAATCATGATCGGCAATACAGTAACTACAACCAATGCCATCCTCATGGATGTACTCGGTAAATTTGCGGAATTCGCAATACCCGAAGTATAAGCCGCATCTCTGGTCATGGCCTGTATGGTTCTCTCTATATTTACCAGAACATACTGAAGCGGATACAGATCCCTGTGGTTTGAATCAATATATATCAGCGCGGGATACCAGCTGTTCCAGTATGCGAATATCTGGAATATTGCTACCGTCATGACTACCGGTTTACAAATGGGGAGCGCCAAGTAAGTCAGGCATTGCATCGGAGAACAGCCTTCCATCTTTCCTGCTTCGATCAGCGAATCCGGTACGCTGGTTCTAAAATAATTCCTGAGTATCATCAGATACCAGGTGGAACACATACTGGGCAGTATCAGTGCCAGATAAGTGTTTTTCAGATGAAGTATCTGGGTGTTTACCATATATGTCGAAACCAGTCCGCCCGAAAAAAGCATTGGGATCATAAGGTATATCATCAATGCCTTCCGGTGCTTAAACTCTTTTCTTGAGAGTGCATATGCACAAGGACACATAAACAAAAGTCCCAGTACCGTGCCTGAAGATGTTATTATAACAGAGTTCAAGATAGCCCTTGTCACAGTGCCTCCCGAACGGAACAGGTACTTAAATGCTTCAAACGATACTTCTCCCGGTATAAACCGGTATCCGTTCTCTGTGAGGCTCTGTTCGGAAGATATAGACGCCATGATCACGAGCAGTACAGGCATAAAAGCCAGGGCTGCAATTATAATGAAAAATATGATCACAATAGCATTTACAGTCGTATTATACGAACTGTCCTGAGGCTGTATGTATTTTCGTTTTCCTATCTTTAATTTCATAGTTCTCACCTTTTGTCAAAGCAATGCACTGTCCTTATCCATTTTTCTCACTACGATGTTCGCTACAATAATAAGAATACATCCCACTATACTTTGCAAAAACGACGCTGCAGAAGAATAACTGAAATTGGCATTCTGCATCAGCGATTTATATACATATACATCCAGAGTCTGAGTCACTTCCTGCAGCGATCCCGAATCCATGGGCACCTGATAGAACAGACCGAAATCACTGGTAAGTATACTTCCTATACCCAGTATAAAAAGCGTTGATATCGTCGTACGCAGATGGGGCAGAGTAATGAATCTGACTCTCTGCAGGAAAGAAGCTCCGTCCAATGCCGCCGACTCATACAGAGTTCTGTCTATCGATGTGATGGAACACAAATAGATAACCATGGTATATCCGCAGGATTTCCAGATTCCCAGTATTATCAGGATTATCCGCCAGTACTGCGAAGACTGATACCATTGTATCTTTTCTCCTCCCATCTGAGTGATCAGGTTATTGAAAAGTCCGGTATCCGTTGACAGAAAACCGTATACACAGTAACCGACTATAACCCATGAAATGAAATACGGCAGAACCAGTGTCATCTGGATAAAACCTTTGAACATCTTCTGGTGTACTTCTGAAAGTATTATGGCCAGTGTCACGGGTATAACTATTCCGGCTATAAGGAAAATAATATTGTATAAGAATGTATTTAGAATTATGGACCGTATCTGTGGATTCCTGAAAATATACGAAAAGTTCCTGAAGCCTACCCATTGACTGTTAACAAAAAGGTTTTTTAACAGGGATTCACCCGGAACAGGTGTAAAATCCTTGAACGCAAAGAATATACCAAAAAGAGGCAGATAACAGAATAACGCGTACCACACGATAACCGGTACCGTCATCAGATTAAGCTGCCTTCCTTCTCTTCTCTCTGATTTTTTTAACGATCTGGTGTTTTTTTCTTTAGAGCTACCCATAGTTTTTCCTCTTCCAATATATACAGCTATATCATCATCTTTTCTTACATTATATCAAAGTATAGTTAATTTTCAAACATATTTTTGTAATACTCTGCAATATTCGATATTGACATTTACATATATTGTGATATTATGGGGTCTGT
>JAEEGL017166026.1_pt1 | contig 13269 bp, 7 predicted proteins | sample 9134231 | NCBI WGS metagenome assembly JAEEGL01 (sample SAMN16246548, study PRJNA631951) | gut metagenome | biome: gut microbiome; feature: rumen; material: fiber-attached | host: Bos | place: Iran: Karaj | collected 2018-10 | reverse complement strand
TTTCTTTTTATATATTAATATCTCATTATAAATATCTATATTACTTAAATGTTCATTAACCCTATGTACTTCATACTTTTTATCTTTAAAGAATTCACCCATAAATCCATCAAAAGTAAAATTATATGTAAGTGCTATTCCATCATCTTTTAATGGCAATCTATCTAAGAATCTTTTATAAAGTGCTGCTTTTTCTTCAACTGTAGCATTAATAGGATTAACACAATTAAACATATTTGAAAGTAATGCTAAATCACATTTAGCTAAATGCATCTGGTTTATTAGAAATATATCTCCATCATATAATTGAATGTTAACATCATTTATTTTTGCTTTTAACTCATCATAATTTGTTTTCTGTAAGAATGGATTACTTGCTATTTCTAAATTCTTTCTATATTCTGAATAGCTACATTCTTGTAAAAAAGGATTACTTTCAATTGCCCTAAATTCACCTACTCTAAAGTTTCCAAATAATTGTGATTGATATAGTTCTCTTTCACTATAATTATGATAAATAGTATCCCAAAAAATACAAGAAGCTTGATCTAAATTATTTCTAATTTTTTCATAATACTTTATAGATAATGGTAAAGTACTATCAGTAGCATTTATAAACATTAAGTATTCTTCTTCAGAAAGAGACTTAATAGCAGCAATTTTTAAGCATAAGTAATATTTAGAAAAATGACTAATATCTATACTTGCTATATTCTTACCACCAAAAAATATAGAATTTAATATTTGGTCACCAGAACCAGTAATTGCTAATACATCTTTTCTATCTTGTAAAGCTGCTACATATGGTTTATGGCTAATATTTTCATTAGTTGTTCTATAAATCATCGAATAATCATTATAAGAATCATTAGGAGGAACTAATACACCATCTATAACTTTGCATGCCAAAACAATATCATCTAAAACAGATACATTTGTCATATGAATAATAGACATTTCTTTTTCCCCCCTTTTCACAAGTTGTATATTATATCATAAAACTTTGAAAAAATAAAGAAAAAGAGAGTTTAACCTCTCTATCTTAATTAGTTGTTGTTTTCTTTTTTGCACTTTTTTGCAATTCTCTATAGTTAATCTTACCTATTTTAGTTATTGGTAAACTATTTCTAAATTCATATTCATATGGAATTGCATATTTAACAATATGTTCTTCACAATACTTTTTAATTTCTTCTTTTATCTTATAAGTAGGTTCATATTCTTTCTTTAGTACAATTACTGCTTTAGCAACTTCTTGTTTAATCTTATGCTTAACACCTACAACTATACAAGAATCAACATATTTACATTTACATATTATTTCTTCTAATTCTAAAGGATAAATATTATAACCACTTGATATAATCATTCTCTTTAATCTTGAAGAATAATGAAGAACTCCATCACTATTTAGATATCCTAAATCTCCTGTATGAAGCCAAATATCACCATCATAATGCTTTCTTAATACATTCTCAGTTTCACTATCTTGATTAACATAGCCAAGCATTACACTAGGACCTTTAACACATATCTCTCCTACTTCATCATAACCTTTTTCAATATCTGTATATGGCTCAAATATTTTAATAATATTATCTGGATTTGCTATACCTATATTATCTCTATCTTTAACACTTTCACATGTTGCAGAAATAAATGCAGTAGCTTCAGATAATCCATATCCTACTTGTATTTTAGCAATAGAACCACAACTTCTAAAATATTCTTCAACTTTATCTCTTAAGTCAGATCCTAAATAGTCTCCTCCACTAAGAATTACTTTAACACTTTCAAAACTCTTTGGTCCTAGTTTTTTATTATTAATAATACAATTAAGCATACTTGGTATTACTGGTAATAAATTAGGCTTTTTATTCTTAATTGTTTTATTCATCTTAGACATACTAATTTTAGGTATTAAAATACATTTTAATCCTATAGAAAGTGGTACATGGATACATACACATAATCCAAATCCATGGAATATTGGTAACGCTGAAAGAATTGAATAACCTGCTTTAGCTTCTTTACAAACATATTCACATTGTTTAGATATAGAATTAAAGCATAAATTTGATAAAACAATACCTTTAGTTTTACCAGTAGTTCCTCCACTATAAATAATTACAGCAGGATCACTTTGAGATCTATTAACATGTGTATTAACAACATAATTACCAAGTTTCTCAAACTCTTTCCACTGCATTATACCTTCTTTATACTTCATATTCTTTTTGTTTTTAGTATTATAAAGAAAACGTAATAAAGCTGGCATACTATTGCTAACATTACATGCAATTATTGTTTTTATATCCAAATCTTTTACTTGTTGATAAGTAGCATCAGTAGTAAATAATACAGTTGAATTAACTTCATCCATAGCTTTCTTTATATCATCTTGCTTACTAAGTGGATGAATAATATTACATATAGCACCAATCTTATTTACTGCATAAATAACAAATATAGCTTCTGGAATGTTAGGCATACAAATAGTAACACATTCATTTTCTACTACATTAATTTTACTCAAAGCAACAGCAGCTTTATCAATATTTTCAATTAACTCTTTATAAGAATAAATCTTATCAAAATACTCTAAGGCTGGATAATCAGGATATTTTAAAGATATATCAAATACTGCATCATACATTGAACCATTATAATAATCTAAATGTTCAGGCATTCTATCGTAGTATTTTAACCATGGTTTATCCTTATTATCTTTAGACTTATTTATCTTATTAACAATCTTTTTAATATACTCATTTACAATTCCCATAATAATCCCTCTATTAAATAAACAGTTACTATAATTGTACCATACTGAAAAAATAATACAATAATTAAGATTTTATTTATAAAAAAAGACAAGCTTTAACTTGTCTTTATTGTTGTATATTAATTGGCGCTGGTGTTGCTTGAACTGGTGCTACAGTTGCAACTGGCTGTATATTAACTGCTGGTTGAGCAACAGTTGGTTGAGCTATCGCAGGCTGTGCTACTGCTGGTTGAACACTAACTGGTGCTACCGTAACAGGTATTGTAGCAACTTGAGGTGCTTCTGTAGCAACAGGTGTAACTTCTGAAGTAGTTACTTCGCTAACTTCGCCAGGTACTTCTTCTTCTGGAGTAGAAACATCTTCTACTTCTTCATTATTTTCCTTTTCTTTCTTCCATTGTAAGAAAAGATATACTGCTGCAACTAATAATAAGATATTTAATCCATAAGAAATATATGGAATAATACTATTTGAATTTGTTTTATTATCTTTTTGATCATCAGTTGGTGTTACTGGTGTTGGTGTACTTTTATCTAAATTAATAGTTATATTTCTAACTACATCACCTTGAGTAACTCTTATACTAACATTATCTTTATCTCTTATATCTATTCTTCCTGCACCTTCAACAAGAACATCTTCAGCTCCTTGTGCATTAATAACTAATTCAGTAACATCTTTATTAACTTTAATTGTATATGAGTTAATATCATTACTATATGTAATTGGATATCCAACTATCTCAAATAAGTTTAATTCTATTATAGGAATTGGTTCTGGATCTCCTGGAACCGGTTCATCTGGGTCAGGTACTGGATCTGGTGTTGGTTCTGGAGTTGGGTCTGGTGTTGGCGTAGGATCTGGTGTTGGATCTGGTTTAGGGTCAGGTTTTGGATCTGGCTTTGGATCCGGAGTTGGATCAGGTGTTGGTGTTGGATCTGGCGTAGGATCTGGTGTTGGATCTGGTGCTGGTGGTGTTGTTATTGAAACTGTTTTACTACCAGATACTGTAATAGAATCATTTGCTATCTCATTTAATTCAACATCATACAAATCAGTTGAAGTAATTCTAAAGCTTGCAGTTCCAGCTGAACCTCCTGCAGTACAACTAAGTGTAGCAAGTTTAACATTAGTTCCAAGTCCGTTTGCACTGTTAACATTTATCATTCCATTACTACTATTTACTATAACGCTTGAATTACCAGCAGATAAAGTACAAGTTGCGCCACTATAAGTTACTGTCATAGTACCGCTTCCTAAACTAGCTTCTCCTGAATAATTAATATCTAAAGAAAAACTTTCATTCGTTTGTACACTACTTGATCCAGTAAAATTGAAAGAAGCTGCATCTACTCTATAACATATAGAAAATAACAATACAAACGCTAAAATATAACTTAATTTTCTCATAAACTCTCCCTCATTCCTATTAAAAACTGCGATATCAATAAAGCATCATTACTCTTTATTACTCCATTTTTATGGACATCTGCCGCATATCTTTGAATATCACCTAATTGAGTTAATCCAATTAAATGACGACTTATCAGCAATGCATCATTACTTTTTATTACTCCATCTCCTGATACATCACCATTAACTATAACTATATATTCATACGTATCATTAATAACTATTTTAGATCCTGTTCCTAATTTTGAATTGAAATCACTTATAAACTGTCCAGATGAATTATATATTTTAAATGTACCAGTAATATCTAATTTATTAAGTAATGTTTCTGCTTTTAGTTCTTTATTTTTTCCTAAATTTACATTTATATTATTATAATCATCAACTAATACACTATCACTTTTAGATTCTACATATTTTGTATCTCTTGTATAAGCATATATTATATTTTCACATCCTACAAATGTTTCTCCTGATATTGTTTCATTTAAATATCCCAAATCAGTTAAAAATGTAGGTGTTCCATTTGATACTCCAGTAAAGTAATAGTTCTTTTCAGTAGATATGCTCATATCATAGTAGAATGAATCTTGATTAGTAGAAGAACACATTGCATATATACCTGTACTATTTTGATTAGTAGATTGATATTTAATTATTATTGTAAATGAATTAGAAACATCTATATTATTTACATAAATTGATTTAATTCCTCTTGTTGTAGTTTGTCCACTACCTAACTCTATTCAATTTTGTGGAGTTCCAAGATTATTATCTTTAGCAAGATAAGCAGTATAACTTGTATTATCTGCTAATTGAAAAGATACTTTTTGTAATTTTTCATTTTCTACATATTCAAATTTAGATGAAAGATATAATGCACTATTATCACTATTTGTAAATAAGATATTACCAAAAGCATCAGCTGCTGCATAATTATTATCATACTTATATGTTTTATTTGCAGAAAAATTAAATATTTCTCTACAAGTTATTGGATCATAATATGATACATAGAAGAATCCATTATCTCCAAAACCTGTACCCCAAGAATTCTTAACTATCCATGCACCATTTTTAGTTACTTTACTATTTCCAAAATATGATGCTGGTATTCTATCATCCCATCCTACTACTGTTACTGAATGGTTAGCAAGTAATGAATCTCCACTATAAGAATAATAATATTTTGAATTAACTTGTTTTAAATCTTCAACTTGAAAGTTTAAATTTATTCCTGCTGATCCATATTCAACAATTTTACTTTTAATTAAAGTTATATAATCAGAACATTTATCTGATTCATTCTTATGCATTTCAAATACAAAGCTATCAACATCTAAAACTGGTTTACCAGTATAATTATCTACAAAGGATTTTTCTACATAAGTTTCTTCATTACTATATGGAAAGTCAGATTCATATACTGGTCCATTACCTATAAAGAAGTAAGATGCAGCTATACTAGGACTTCCTCCATCTACCAATGTTCTATTATATGTACTTGTATTAACATCAGTAAAAGAATGTCTTGAAGTATTATAGAAAATATGAGCTTCACTAAAATCAGCATTAGCCATTGATAATAAGCCATTCTTCAAAGCTTGTGTTTCTAACAAACTAGCAGAAGTAAAAGCCCAACAAGCATTATTATTATTCTGATTCTTAGCAGAAGTTACATATCCACTATCAAGAGAACTATAATAAACATCAGAAACTGAAGCAGAAGTTACATCAAATAGATTTTCTACTGTAAGAACAATTGGACTATAAGATTCACTTTCTTCTTTACAGTAATTAGGCTCTATTAATGTACTTTTATCTTCAGCATTAAGCCACTCTCTATATTCGTCACTCATTTCACACCAATCAAGTTCTTCAGCATATACTTTAGGTGTTGTCAAAATAAGAACGAAAGTGAAAAGTGAAACAATTAATTTTATGTGTTTCATACTATCACCTACTATAATAATTATACAATAAGTAGAATATATATGTCTAAAAAAACTTGTTTAGATGACACTAAAATATGTAAAAAAAAAGAATATTTTACATATTCTTTTAATGCCAAGGATTATTTGGATCAGGATCAGTTGGATCCCAACCTCTATTAGGACTATCTGCTGGTATTTTAGTAGCACTAGGTTTAGATACTCCACTAGGAAGATTACCATCATATATTCTTACAGTTGTCCCATTTGGTATATTATCATAAATCCATTTTACATCTCTTACAGTCATTCTAACACAACCTGCTGATGCTGCTGTTCCAAGTTTATTAAACTCTTCCCATTCAAGATCTCCTTTATTTTTAGAATAATATGGAACAGAATGGAATAAATAGCTTCCATAAATTCTAGTACTATATTGCCCATATACTCCACCAATTAAAGATCCCCATGGATATCCTCTTGTTGTTGTATATGTTCCAGTAGGTGTTTTACCATTTCTTCCAACAGATACAACAAAAACTTTCACAATCTTATTATATTCTTTATGTTCATCAAGACCATATACAATAACAACATTTTGATTTCTAATAACTTCTATATAATAAGGCTTATTATTAGTATTAGGTCTAGCAACTTGTTTTTTAACATTTACTTTAATTGCTTTAGTACTTTTATTATTAGATTTATCACTACTTTCAATAGTAATATTATAGACTCCTTCTTTAGAAGAATTAAATGTCCCATTTATAACACATTCAACTTCATCATCAACTTCATCTACACATTTTACTTTACTTTTTATATCAAGTTTATTTCCTACATAAATAGTAATATCATTTGCTGTAATAAAAGGACCTTTTGTATCTTCTATTAAAGAAGTCTTACTAACATTTTCATATGATTCAAACTCTTTAATTAACTCATCATATTGTTCTTTCTTAACTCTTTTTTTAAATTCAATAACATCTTCTTTTAATTCATAAGTATTTTTATTATCATTTAAATAATTAAGTATTGGAATAACTTTATCAATAAATAATAATGTATCATCTATTTTTATATCATCAAATGATTCATTAATTTTATCTAATAAATCGTTATATAGTTTTTGATATTTTTTATTGTTATTATTATAACTACTACTCTCTTCTTTTAAACTTATATATTCTTCATTTAATCTTTCTAATTCCAATTTAGAATTATTATAGAAATCTATAGAAATATTATTAGATAATACACTTGTATTCAAAGCATTTTTTATATTATCATCATTTGTAATCGCTAAGATATTCCTTTTTATTTTTAAAGAATTTATAAAATAGTTTTCAATCTTTTCTTCTATTTCATACTTATCTCCACTTAATAGTTTATCTTTAAGCTTTTCTTCTATTTCTTCTATTGTATATTCTTCATTATCTTTAACTAAATTAGATATTTTATTTTTTATTTCTTTTATTTCAAAATGTTCTTTTATCTTTGGACTAAGAATAATTAAAGTAGTTATTAAGACAAGAAGTAAAGAAACAATTGTAACTATAATAAATAATTTCTTTTTACTTTTCTTTTCTTGTTTTGGTTCTTGTACAACAATCTCTTCTTCAACTATTTGTTTTTCATTCTTTTTTGTCTCTTTTTCTATGCTCTTTTTAGAAGTCTTCTTTTTATTTGTAATCTTTTTGTTGGTATTATTCTTTTTAACTTCTTTTTTACTTTTTTCTTCCATAAAGAGTAATCCCCTTTCAAACACCCATAATATATAATAAAAAAGATTATTTTGCAACAAAAAAGGCAATAGTATCTAACTATGCCTTATTATTTAACATCCACTATTTGGATTACATGAATTAGAAAAAAATTCATCAAAGATTCTTTCTTCTTCATTTAACATTTCATCAGTTAATTCTTCTCTAGGATCATTTTGATTAGAAGATATTCCTGTTACCATCCTAAATGGTTTTCCAGAAAGGAAATATATAAAGTTAGGAGCATATATTCTCTTTTCTCCAACTTGTATTTTATTACCTTTTGAATCAGTTAAAGTATAATCTTCTAATATATCTTTAGATAATTCAAGTATTTTCTTATAAACTTCTGATCCTTCTAATTCTAATTCAGGAACTTTTTTATCATTTAATTTATACTTATCCCTAAAGATTTCATTACCTTCATCATCCCATATATCTAAGTAATAAACTACATCTATTCCGTTTCCTTTTGAAACAAAATCTGCTTTTTCTATTACACTTCTACACCATGGACATAATGTTGATCCAAAATAGATATAGAATGTTTCTTTATTTTCAATTTTCTTTAATAATTCTTCTTCAGTTATTTCTACAAATATATTATCTTCACTAATAGCAACACTTCTATATTCTTTACCACTTGCATTTGTTTTACCATTTAATGATTCATAGTCATTTTTAAACTCTAAAGCCTTTTTATTATCTTCTTTACCACATCCACTAAGAAGAAAAATAGATAAAAATACAAAAGAAATAACTAATATTTTTTTGTACATTAACAATCACCTCAAATAAATCTATTTAATAATAACACAAAATAAAAAAAAAGGAAATAAATTCCTTAATTATTTATTCTTTGATGGCATACAACATCTTTAGTTAAAACTTCAAATCTATATCCATTTTCTAATCCATATTTAACAATATTCTCAATTGCTAATGATGTATGCTTTTTAATATCATGCATTAGTATTACATTTCCTTTATTTTTAGTAAGTGTTGTATAAACATTTCTAAATTCTACTTCAGGATCAGTTGTACCACCAGCATCTCCACTTGATAAGTTCCAATCAAAATAAGCATATCCATTATCTTCTACTTCTTTTGCAAGTTGTGTCATTATTCCTTTGTGGTACTTTTTAGATACTGTATTAGATACTCCTCCTGGAAATCTTAATAGAGTTGGATATTGTCCTGTAATGTTATATACTCTATCTTTTACTATATTCATATCGTTCCAAAAAGCTTCACTTGAAGAATATATTTTAGCATAATCATGTGTTGATGAATGAATTCCAATTGCATGTCCTTCTTCAAATTCTCTTTTTATTAAATCATCAGGACCAGCACTTGTAACAAAGAATGTTGCTTTTACATCATATTTTTTTAATACATCAAGTATTACTGGAGTATAAATTGAGTTTGGTCCATCATCAAATGTTAAATATATTACACCTGGCTCTCCACAACTTAATGGTGCAGGTTTTTCTTTTACTACAACATTTCTTACAATTTCATTTTCATTTCCTGCTGTATCAACTACTTTATAATTTATTTTATATTCACCTATAACTGAAGAATCTACTACTCCTTCTACAGCTATTTTATCAGTTAAATCCCCGTCATAATTATCACTTGCAGTAGCACCTTTTTCTTCATAAGTATCTCCTATATAAAGTGATACTTTTTCTTCTCCATTTAACTTAATTTCTGGCTTTTCATTATCAACTACATCAAACTCAAGTTTATATGATTTACTAAAGAATAATTTACTACAAGAATATTCTACAGTTTGATGACCTAATTTAGTAACATCTACATCTTTTTCAATTTTAATATCATCAGAAATATCTTTTCCTAGAAATGAACATTTTAGTTTAGGATGCTCATAATTAGAATCATTAATTGTAATTTTATCATTTACTTTACCATCAATAGATATTTTTAAAGACATATTTCCTATTATTAGAAATGATACAAAAGCTACTATAAGTACTAAAACAATAATTATAGGAATAATAACAGATTTTTTAAGTTTTCTTTTTGTTTCCACCATAGTATTTTCCTCCACAATTATATATTAATTATAATGCAAAACAAGAAAAATATCTATAAAAAAACTTGCATTTAAGCAAGTTTAAATTCTACTACTGTTTCCATAGTCATTATCTTTGTTTTTGTATATGTTCCAGCTATTTCAGAAGCCATATTAACTTCATCAAGAGCAGTAAATGTTAGTGCATTATCATCAACTGTAATATCAAAATTCATTCCATTTTCTTCTAAATGTAATAAACTATCTCCAACAATTGGTACAGAGTATTCATATTTAATTCCCAAATCACTTAGATTAATCATTGTAAGTCCAACTGTTACTTCATCTTTTTGATAAATAACAATCCTATAAACTCCATTCTCAAATTCTCCAAAATATCTATTATTTATAAGATTAGGATCTCCAATATTATCTCTATAATATGAAACTATATCATATGATTCAGCTTTTTCATATTCACCTGTTAATTCACTATCAGCACAAATAATTGAAAACTTTTGATTTTCTTCAAGTTTTACTGTACAAGTTTCAGTTAATGCAAAAGAATCTCCTACTACACCATATGAATTATGCAATAACTCTGGTCCACCAACTATTGCAAAATCAATTTTGTCTTTATAACCAAATACTTTAATAGATATATTATCTTTATAATATAACCCACTATAATTTGAAAGATTTTGTGTTGTATTAGGATTTTCATTTACAGCAGGAGCTGGAGTATTTGAACTATTAGCCACTTCTACCTCTGTGTCAGATTTAAAAAATTTATCTTTATCTGAGTATAGTAAAAATCCACCTACTGCAAGCATTAAAATACCAAATACTAATAATAATTTACTAAATTTTGATTTATCCAAAAAGCATCACTCCTCATATACTTAAGCACTCTCTATTTTCTTAAGTTTATCACTAAAAAAAATGATTTGTCAATTTTTGTATGTAAAATCTTACATAACTATTTTTAATGATTGTAAAATAAAGTAAAAAAAGACTATCGAAATAGTCTTTTTTATTTAATTCATTGTTTTATTACTTTCAGAATCAAGAGCATTTTCTTGGAGTAAATCTTCTTGAGTCATTTCAATTATAGTATATAACAAAGCATGTCTAAAGTCTGTTATTCGTCCTCTTTCTTTTTCCTTTATACCATATACATATGATTTGGCTTGCTCATATAATTCTGGTTTAACTTCTCTTAAAGCTCTTATTATCAAAGAAGGACGTTCTCTTTCTTCTATAGCTCTACATAATTCTTCACCAGATAATGTTGAAATTTCTTTTATTGTATCATTTACTCTTTTTAATTCTTCACTATCTAAATCATCTGCTACATATTCTGGAATACTATCTAATTCTGCTTCTCCCTCTTCTTGAGATACAATCGAAGAAGCTTCTTCACTGGGAAATTCGTATTCTTCTTGAGATGCTTCAGGTTGATCCGAAACAGTTTCTTGTTGACCTTCTACCACCTCTTCTTGTCCTAATCCTTCACTAGCAACAATCTCTTCATCAGTTTTTTCAACAGGTTCTTCAGTTTCATTTAGAGTTTCTTCTGATGTTTCACTTGGAGTTTCACTAGACTCGTGTGTTTCTCCTTCTACCTGTTCAATAGTATAAGGAACAGCATTTGAAGGATCTTCACTATTTTCTACACCATTTTGAGGAGTCTCCTCAGGGACTTCTTCTATTGTAAATGGAACAGGTTGTCCTTTTGTACCTAATAAATCTTCAACTGTATAACCTTCTGGTTTTGTAACTGTTGTTGCAGGAGGTTCTAAAGGTAGCTCTTCTTGTGGTGGCGCAGGTGGTGTTTCTGGTTGAACTACTCCTGCTTCTATTTTTTCAGTTGGAGGTTCAACAACTACTACTTCTTGTGGTTTTTCATATGGAATATTCAAGACTAAGCTATTAGCAGCTCTTATAAACTCTTGTCTATTTTCAAGTGTATCTTCACCATTTTTAATCAAAGTTCCATATTTATTTAGTGCATCAAGAGCAGCTTGATATGCATCTTGTTGAAGTGATTCAGTCTCTATTCTAACACTTAAACCATATTTAGTAATTATTTCAAGAGCTTCACACCACTCTTTAGCAGTTTCTTTTGCCTTAGATTTTTCTTCTTCACCTTCTGGAATAACATTAGGATTAAATCCAGAATCTATAATAACATCTAGTTTTTTCCTTGCTTCCTCTACTTTATGTTTAACACTTTCACTACTATCAGTGACAGTAACAGTTTCAGTAGAAGGTTGTCTTGTCTCTTCTTGAGAAGCTACTGCATTATCTAATTCTGCTTTATTTTCTTCAGTTAAAGGTTTTGTTCCTAATGCTGTTAAAGCAGTTTCAAATTCTTGCCAAACTTCTGCAGAATTTTCAAAATCTTTAATTATATGTTTATAATACTTAGCTACATGTTTTACATTCTCTTGCCATGTTTCTTTTAATTCTTCAGGAACATTTTGAGAAGCACGTGAGATAGCGATACTACTTGCAGAATCAAACCATAAGTTAAATAATTCTACTTGTTCTTCATCAGTCTCATCAAATCTTAATGGATCAAACTTCTTATCTTTTATAGTTTTTATATTTTCAAAAGCTTCACTTGCTTCATATAGCGTATAATCTATGTCTAAATTTTTACCGTTATTTATAACTTTATCTATTTGAATTTCTTTAGCAGTATCATTGCTTGGTCTTTCAACGTTGCCTTTTCTTGCATTCTTACTATAATCATCATGCTCATATACACCTGCTAAAGTATATAATGCATATGTAAATTCATCCCAACTTTCTTTTACATCTTCACCTTTAAGAACTTTTTGTTGGTAATACTTAAGTGCATTTTGTGCTAAGTTATGCCAATCATCATATTCTTTTAATTCAGTAGTTCTACTCTTTTTACTTACATGGAATGCAAGACTTGCTACAGAGTCAAACCATAAATCATATAGTTTAGATTGTTCTTCATCATTTGGATCCCAATTATGTGGATCAAATCCTTTTTCTCTAAGAACTTTTAAATTATGTAAAGAATCTTTATAAGAAAGTCTATGTTCTTCATCTATATATGGAACAGCTAAATTCGAAGGTATTGTCGGACTTAAGCTGTCATTAATCATTGGTTTCTCAGTATCTTCAATAACTCTATTACTTGGACTAGGTGTTCTTGGCGATGGTGTAAATTGCACTGGTTCTTCAGTTTGTTTAGGACCTGGAGTATAAATAAGAATTGTTGGTTTTGGTGTTTCACTAATAGTTGAAACTGGAGTTTCCACCATTGTTGGTCCTGGTGTTCCAGCAATTGATGGAGCTGG
>JAEEGL015261442.1_pt1 | contig 13269 bp, 9 predicted proteins | sample 9134231 | NCBI WGS metagenome assembly JAEEGL01 (sample SAMN16246548, study PRJNA631951) | gut metagenome | biome: gut microbiome; feature: rumen; material: fiber-attached | host: Bos | place: Iran: Karaj | collected 2018-10 | reverse complement strand
TCTCGCAATATCTTTCCTATCTCTGTCCTGTGCTCCCCATAGAATATTTGTCTTCGATACTTTGGTGCAAATACTATATGATATTTGCAGTTCCATGTAGTATGTGCTAAACTGTTATTGTCATTCGTCATTCGAATGTCCTCCTTGTGTTTTATTTGTGCAGTTGTCAGGCCGCACTTTTATTCTATCACAAGGAGTTTTTGTTCATCGCTTAAGCTCTTTTGAACTCCCGGCATAGCCGGGAGTTTTCGTTAACAAAAAACCAAGACGACACTAAAAATGGTCGCCTTGGTTTTCTGCCTGTATCAAAATAATTTCTGAAAAAAATAATTAATAAGATTATGGGATTATACAAGCGGAATCTTTTTCTTACCAATAAACCAAAAACCTTCGAGTACTTTCTTTTTTCTATCTTGTGAGAAAAGATTGTTGAACACAAACAGCTTAGTTACCACTAGTGGCTATTTACTCGCACATGAATCTGGCTTTTATCGGCCAACAGGAATAAGTAAAACGCTTCTTCTACACTTTTGTTATGTCGACTGTCAGTATGGGATAAATCTATTTCATTAAAGCGTTTCAGCGGGGTAACCCTTTCACCTCCGCAAAGTTTACCGAGAAAATAGATTCATTTGGTTATTTGTTTCACGATTTAAATTAGTTTGTTGTTATTGATTAGTAGTAAGTTTAACTATTAAAAGCCGATTGATTTAAGGGAGTCTGTTTATCTATTAAGATAAACATATTATGCCTTTGGAAAAGAAACTAGATAATCTTTTTCAAGTACGTAGTGTTCGAACCAAATATAACCTAATTTACTTCCAGGTTTTGTTGTTAGAGAGTGATCAAGACCTGCAGGAACATAAGAGAAGTCATCTGTCTGGATATCTACGCTTTCGCCATTTACAGTAAGAGTAAGATTCGTATCACCAAAAGTAACATTCCATTGTGCTACAGCAGGATGTCCCTTTTCAATTGTTCCTTCTACAGAATTATTGATCGTCCCATCTGCTGTACAGTAACCCATTAAAATACGGCACAAACGCTTTGTAGGTATTAGCGAGAAGCTTCGTGAGTATGTAGTTTTACAGCTTTGAACGTACTCAACTCCCTGAGATAACGGGCAAAAGAACGGAAGAAGAAGGTGGAAAGAATCATAACGTTCAACATCTCCTGGCTTTTGTTCTACAACAAACATTGTAAACGTCATATCTGTCGCAGCATGAATGGAAAACGTATCAAATGGATCTGCTGCATAAATTGCGGGCTCGTTAATAGCATAAACCTTTTCTTTTGTAAGCACAGCCCCTTTTCCCGAGGTAAGGCAGAGTATTTGGAGACTATTATGAAGTATTTCAGGAGAAACAGTAGCTCCTGTTTTTAGGATGCAACGAAAAGCACGCACACCACCATTGTATGATCCTGGAAGTAGTTCAGTTTGAGCATAACCGTTATTGAAAGTAAGATGAATATCTTCCTTTTTCACATAGTGTATTGCCATTGGTATTACTTCCTTTCTTTTATCATTTTTTTCCTAAGAGTATCGGTTTTGCAAAGATCCACCTGATAAATACCGTCTTTTTCTCTTTGTATAACGACACCGTATTCCTTTAATGCTTTTTCTAGAGATACATATCCATTCTCAACATCATCAACCACTTTTTGAGGATCACGAAAAAGAGGATTACCATATCCACCAGCTCCAGGAGTATTAACAATCACGACTTCGCCCTTTTGCATCACATTACCTGTACTCTTACCTGGCATGTGAGTTGTTTTCCCTTCAAATGATCGATAAAAACTTCCTGAAGCACCTGGATGACCTCCTTCCAAGCCATATGGTGGAAACTTCTGACGGTCTCCAGTTGCTTTAAGGGCAATATCGTCAGCCATAACGCGGAACTCTCTTTGAATTCCAAGGCCTCCTCTGAACTCTCCTGCGCCGCCAGAATCTGTACGCAAAGCATATTTTTTTATCATTATTATAGGGAATTCAGTCTCCATTGCCTCGATTGGCATATTAGACGTGTTTGTCATATGAACTTGGACCCCACTAAGTCCATCAGCATGTTTACTTGCGCCAGAGCCTCCTCCAATTGCTTCATGACAGATCAAGGAACTCCCGGGTCTAGAAGGATCTGCACATGTGAACACTGTAGTTTGACAGGTACTATTGCAACCAGCGACAACCCGATCTTGGGCAACACTTGCCAACGCGCCAAGAATAACATCGGGAATTCTTTGAGCTGCATTAATAGTTAGTCCTAGCGGTGCGGGTTCTCTTGGGTTAACCAACGAACCTAATGGCGCGTTTATATCAAATACTCTAAAGATTCCAGATGTAGCAGGGATATCTGCACCAAACAGGACTTTAAGTGAATAAAAACAACATGCAAGAAGTGAATTATAGGAAACATTGATTGGGGCATTAACTTGACCGTCTGTTTTTGAGAAATCAAAAGTTAATGAATCACCGTGAACATTAATATCTACAGAAACAAGAACAGGGTCCGGATGATCTTTTCCTCCGTCATCAAGATAGTCTGAGTAAGAATAAATACCATCAGGGATGTTCCTAATAGCTGTTCGCATTCTCCGCTCTGAATAGTTACACAGCTCATTAAGACATACAATGAGGTTTTCTCCATATTTTTCATAGGCATCACGAAGACGACGTGCGCCAACATGATTACTAGAAATCTGAGCGGTTAAATCACCCTCTCTTTCAATACGCGTACGTGTATTACCAAGAATAATGTTTAGAACATCTTCATTCATTTTCCCTGCATTACAGATACGAACAGCAGGTATCCGAATCCCTTCCTGGAATAAACTAACAGCAGTGCTAGAAGTACTTCCTGGAACCATACCACCTATATCAGAGTGATGAGCCATATTAACAATCCAACCAATGATTTTGCTTTCTCCGAAAACAGGTTCAGCGAGTACAATATCTGGTAAATGATTCCCTCCGCCATGATATGGATCATTTACAATAAATATATCTCCATCAAGAATGTTCTCTCGACCATAGTGTTCGTAAATATATGGAACTACTGTTAGAAAGGCATTGAGATGAAGTGGCAAATAGTCTGCTTGTGCAACAAGGGAACCATCAGGACCCACGACTGCTGAAGAAACATCTCGCCGTTCTTTTATATTAGTGGAATATGCACTCTTTATAATAGAAAGACATGTTTCCTCTGCAATAGACATCATCAGATTTCCGATGATTTCTACCATGACGGCATCAGGTTTGAAATTGTGTTCAGACATGATAATTCTCCTTCCTGCTTAAATGAAGATTCATATATTCATCTACTTCAATATGCCATAAAGGAGGAACTACAGTCGTACAATCCATTTGATCAATGATCATCGGACCCTCTGCATGGACCCCAGGGATAAGACTATCGCGATAATACACAGGGGTTCTAATATAATCATCATAACCAACGAAAAGGACCGATCGCGTTTCAACTGGTTTGGATAAAAATGCATTATTATTTATTGGAAAGGAAAGAAGATTTGGTTTTTCGACTTCTCCAACTGCAGATATCCTAAAATTTACCAGCTGTACATTGAAAGAACTGTTGCTATAGCCGAAATTCTGCTCATGAGCAATATGGAAGTCATGAATCATTTTTTCCAGAACCTCTTGGGTTACATTTCCATCAGACAAACTAATAGTGAGCTCATAATTTTGCCGCTCATATCTTGCATCAACAGCATACGTATAACTTCGTTTATCTGAAGATATCCCCTCTCTAGTGAGCATTTCATCTCCTTGTTGCTTAAGAGATAACAAAATAGATCCTATTTCTGTAAGGTTTTCAGGTTTGGCAAGCATTATTTTCGAGCGGCTTAAGTCAAATTTGGTGTCAGCCATGAGGAGCCCTAAGGAGCACAAAGTTCCTGGAGCTGGCGGAATCAAAACATTTTGAATATTTAATTCATCTGCTACTTCACATGCATGTAATGGCCCTGCACCGCCGAATGCCATTAAAGTGAATTCTCTTGCATCATAACCACGCTCAACAGAAACAGATCGAATTGCACGCATCATATTTGCATTAACAACAGAGATAATCCCACTGGCGGCTTTATCAAGCGTCAACGAGGACTTGCTACAAATCTCTTTTTGAATTGCATCTTTTGCAAGGTTTGGGAAGACATCCATGCGATTACCAAGTATTTTATTTTGATTCAGTTTCCCCAAATAAATATTAGCATCTGTTACAGTAGGCATCTTTCCGCCACGATTATAGCATGCTGGACCAGGACGAGCTCCAGAACTCTCTGGTCCGACTTTTAGTGCACCGCCTTCATCAATATGAGCAATACTCCCTCCCCCGGCTCCAATTGTTACGATATCGATCATCGGGATCCTTGCCGGATAGCCTTCTACAAGTCTTTCTGCAGAGAGTTGAGGTTTTCCTTCCTTGATTAAACTGATATCCGCAGAAGTACCTCCCATATCAAAAGTAATAATGTTGTGTATTCCACACTTGTTACCAATATAGGCTGCTCCTACTACTCCAGCTGAAGGACCAGATACAGCTGTACGTATTGGACACATAATTGTTTCTGAAACAGAAATAATACTACCGTTTGACTGTGTAACATAGGGATTAATCCTTATGCCAATATCTTTTATGGACTTCTCGAAGTTTTGAACATACTTTTTCATTACAGGACCTAAATAAGCGTTGAGCATGGTCGTGCTCATCCTAGAGAATTCTCGAAATTCCTGTACTAATTCATGGGATGCGGAAACATACATCTCTGGAAAAGATTCTAAAATGATTTCTTTTATCCGCTTCTCATGTGATGGATTCATAAAAGAAAAAAGTGTGCAAATAGCAATTGCTTCTACGCCGCGAGTTTTTAGCTGATTTGTTACGTTACGAACAGCATCTTCGTCTAGAGGAATGTATTCAGAGCCATCATATAATAGTCTTTCGGGCACTTCCATGCACATTCCTGGAGGAATCAGCCGAGGTGCTTTAGGTTTAAGCAAGTCATAAAGATTTGGTCGTTTTTGCCATCCAATTTCAAGCAGATCTTTGAAGCCTTCAGTCGTGATTAAACCGATTTTAGCACCCTTTTTCTCTATCAAGGCATTTGTAGCTACCGTAGTTCCGTGTGCAAGATAGGAAATCTGGTCCGGCTTAAAATGTAACAGTTCTAGTACTTCCTGTATCCCTTCAATAATTGCTTCGGAAGGATCTCCAGGCGTTGAACTAAGTTTATAATTATATAGAGTTTTATCGTCAGTACTATAAATAGAGATATCTGTAAATGTCCCGCCAACATCAACACCAATCATGTAACTCATAATTGCTTCACCATTTAATACTTATTTTCATATGTTTAAGTGACTTTATGTTCGTTATTAGACATAATTATGGCGTCAAAAGTTAGAATGCTCCAAAAATGCTATGTAGATTTTTTTAAAGTCATTTTAACCTTGACGCCATTTCAGGTTAAATATATATACTTAATCCAAAACAGTTAATTACTGTGCAGAAGGACGACAAGCTTCAATCGTATCAAAGATATTGGAGTCATCAAAAAACTTTTCATCAATAAGTTGCTGCTTGAAATCTTGCATATCATCAATCCAAACTTGCTGATCTACTTCAATAAACTGAGCCCCTTCCTCAATCATTGTTGGGATATATTCTTCCCATTCAGCAATGCAATGCTCGTTATAATAATCGCAAACTTCGTCTGCTGCTTCTTTGATAATATTTTGCTGTTCCTCAGTCAAGCTCAGCCAAATATTATTACTCATCATAATACAATCCAAAGGATAAGCAAAGTCAACCATAGAAATATACGGGGCATAAAGATGGAACTTAGAACTGGAGAAGGACTCACAACTTGTTTCACCAGCATTGACTACGCCCTGCATCAGAGCCATTGGATACTCCGCCCAAGAAATCTGATTTGTTGAGCAACCCCAATATGCAAAAAATTTGTACTGCATTGGAACATTAGCTACACGAGCAGCTTTGCCTTGAAGATCAGCAGGGGTATAAACGGGCTCTGTACAAATTATTTCACGAGGGGTACGAACCATATTTGCAGTAATAAGTCTCAGATTTGCTGTATTTGCTAGATCTTCAATGACTGCCTTACCGTAGTCACTTTCCAACCATGCTTTAATATGTTCGCCAGACTCAAAAGCAAATGGGACAGCAAGAACATTTAGGGCATTGCTATATGTACCATATACATCGATACTTGTACAAGTTCCTGCTTGGTTGTCCGTCATAAGTGCTTCAATTTGCGCAGCATTTGCCCCAAGTTGCTGAGCAGGATACCATTCACATACAACTTCACCATTTGTCCGTTCTGTTACCATTTCACAGAAATTAGCCATACATATTGATCCCAGCTTATCGGGGGCGGAAGAATTACCAAATTTCAATACTTTTTCAGCACTTGCTGAAGTAGCGCACATGCAAAACACTAGGGCAAATAAGAGAGTGAGGGAAACTAGTTTTTTCATACTTTTTCTCCTTTTTTGTATTATTTTCTCAGGTTTTGATTACCTGAATTTACAAATTAATAAACACCTATTAATTTTGGTAGAAATGTTACAGTTTCCGGGACAAAAGTAAGAATTATAAGAACGATGAAAAGAGGTATTAAAAGAACTAAGGTTGGTTTTAAGGCTTTTTCAAATTTGATACCACAGCATTTACATGTAGTAAATAGTGCCGGAGCCATGGGAGGCGTTGTACCGCCAATCATTGTCGTAAGAACAAGAACCACACCTAAATGTAAAAGATCGAAACCCATGGAAATAGAAAGATTAATCAACAAAGGTGTCATTAAAAGTAGAATAGAAGTACCTCCCATAAAACAACCCATAAACAAAAGAGTTATATCAAGCATTACGAGTATAAGATAAGGGTTCTGCATTACAAGAAGAGCATTGACCAACGTTTTCATAAGACCACTTGTGGTTATGAACCAGTTGAAAATCTGACCAGCTCCCATCATGAAAAGAACCATTGCTGTTGTATGGAGTGAACTTTTTAGAGTTGCAAATAAAGCTTTAAAAGTAAAAGTACGATATAAAAGCGATAAAATAACAACGTATACAGATGCCACAACACCAGCTTCCGTGGCTGTAAATATGCCGCTTAACATTCCCCCAATCAAAATCACGGGTGCACCAAGCGCGGGAAGAGATTTGAAGCCATATTTTAAAACATTATGCCAATCTTCTTTTGACGTTTTTGGTGCTAGAGTCGGATTTTTTTTCGCCATAAAGAAACACATTACCATAAGGGAAACGCCCATCAAAATCCCTGGTATATAGCCAGCCATAAATAGCGCAATCGTAGATACCGAAGCCATTGATCCATATATCACGAAACTGATTGATGGAGGAATGATAGGACCAATTCCTGCAGAAGTTGCAGTAATCGCAGCAGAAAACCCATCATCATACCCAGCGTCAGTCATTGCTTTGACCTCAATTTGTCCAAGCCCTCCAGCATCTGCTATAGCTGACCCTGACATTCCAGCAAAAATCATACTTGCAAGAACATTTGCATGGGCTAACCCACCAGTTTTATGCCCAACCAAAGCTTTGGCAAATTTAAAAATGTCATCTGATAGTCCTATAGTGTTCATAAATGAACCTACAAAAATGAAAGTTGGAACAGCTAACATAGTCCAACTTGCCATAGCATTCCCCATCGTATTGGCAAACATGGAAAAATTAACGCCATTATTAAGGCAATAAAGAGCAGAGGATATGAGCATTGAAAAAGAGATAGGAGTATCAATAAACAGAAGGAAAACAAAAACGGCAAAATATATCCAGACCGGAACTGTCATATAATATCACCGCCTTCTCTCTCATGCTCTTCCAGAAGAAGAAACTTGATGGCTCGAGATAAACACACGATGATTAATAATACACCTAGAACAATGATAGGAAGAGCATAGTAATAACATTTAGAAAATGGAAGTCCTCCTGCAGGAGCTGCTAGTTTTTGAACCTTGAACTGGCGTTTTCCACCATTAATAAATATATAACCTATAACTATTCCAAGTATATTTACAAAAATCTGTAACCATTTATGCCAGCTCTTTGGCAGAAGGGAGAGAAAGTATTCAATCTGTGCATGGCCATTTTCTTTAGTCACTGCTACTGCACCAAGGCACGCGAACCATACAACCATTGCAGTGACACTTTCTTCAATTCCCATTATAGGTGAATTAAAACAAAAGCGCATAAAGATTTGAATTGCAAGAAGAATCATAAACACTGCTTGGAGAATCATCGCAATCCAACTAATTATTTTCACAATCCAGTCTGATACTAAACAAAAATATAAAAATGGATTTTTCTTCTTCACCCCTATATTTGCCCCCTAATAAACCAGTATTACTAATAGATTTGAAACAGAAAATTAAAAAGAATCAAAATTCTATTCGTATAAAGCCAATCATAGAAGCAACTATGCATTCCTTGCCATTTTTATTCGATCTTCTTCTGTCAATTCAGCTGTTAAAACTCCAGGATACCCATCTGTTGCTAATTCTACCCAAAAATAATTAATGTTCTGTAATGCAGTAGCTTTGCTACCGTGCGGAACACCTCTGTCTGTATATGTAATATCATACGGATTCAATTCAACGGGACCTTGATCAGCAGTATAAGTAAAGCTTGAATCTTGAAGGATAAAATACCATTGTTCAACGACTTCATGTGTATGAGTTCCTACAAATGAGGGTCCTTTCCCATAGTTATAACCCATTGAATAACGACCTAATTTCTGCCCTTCCAATAACGAAAAAGACCTTAAATTACTGCCAGCATCTCCTGTAAAACCTTCCGTGTATTCCATGCCTTCCCGGAAAAGCCGAAAACGTGGAAGAACCATATGCTGCCAATTAAAACGACCAATATCCCATTCACTCATTATCCCAATGAACTGATAGAATTCTAGATCTTCTTTCCCAGAATGAATCTCTATCTGCGGATCAAAGTCGAAATTTGGACAAAAAACGGCACGGTCATCTATGTTGTAGGATCGATTAGTAGTTAGGACATAACCTGTAGGATTTAAAAAAGCAAAGAACTGAATACGGTCGTATTTGTTAAACAACTCTGGTTTATAAATACAACCACTTTTTAAAACACAGCGAAATATCTCAATATCTTTGCTACAAACACTATCTAATTTTGTTCGGGCAAGCCCATTTTTGTTGAATTGAAATTCTACACTATCTCCATTTAAAAATACCATTTTTCTCATTTATGAATCTCCTTGATTGCTTTAGCTTTTTTTGAAAACCTTCTGCTAAGGATAGTAGATTTAATACTTATTTCATTATATTTTAAATATAACATAGAAATTAATTATAGAAAAGTCGTTTATTTTGCCTTTTAATATCGAAATATTCGATATTAAAAACAAACCAGATGGGCTAAATTGAATTATAAATCCTAAAAAATTGTAAAATATGTCAAAAACTTTTTCATTCTTAGACTGTTACCATGAAAGAGAAACTGCAAGTTTTCTAAACAAATGTTTGGAATAGTATCCTATATTTTATATATCTATAATAGGTATCAATAGCCGTTTATTTAGTTCCCAGAAACATTGATATAATATAATCCGTGTTTGATGCGTATAGTAAAAAACAAAGCTGCATAAAACTCATTTTGCTGCAACTTTGTTATCAAAGGTTCTTGTAAAGTCTATATAGTTGATAAATATACAAAAGTTTTAGGAAAAAGTTTCTGATACTGTAAAATAATCTTTTTCTTGAGTAAATGGGATGAGATGACTCAAAAACATTTCTATTGCTCTTTTGGTTTGTTCATTAGTTTTCTTACGTACAAGCATATAGCATATCCTTCTAGGAATTGATTCTTTACAATTTCTTATGTGTAAGTTCGGATTAACACTTTTTGAACGTAAAGCCATTGACTTTGGAGCAAGAGCCCAAGCATGTGAATCAACAGATAACATATTGCCTAGAATGTTGGCGTATTCGAGTCGAATAAGAGGTCTATGTTGCGACGGCCACTGAATATCGTGCCATATTTCAATTTCAGGACTCCATCGAGCCAACACCTCATGTTCTTTTTTTAATTCTGAAGGAGAAATAGGTCGATCTGGCCACTTCCCTTCTGGCGATAAGAGAAGGCACATCTCTTCACTTAAGAACGGCTTTGTGACAACATTTTCATACTGTTGTGGAAAGAATACAAAACCAATGTCTGTCTCAAAAGCATCGATTTGCTTATATATCGACTGGGCATTTGGAGATGCAAGTTTTAGCCGTAGCTTGTTCTCTTTTGAAGACATCTCCTGTAAAAGATCTATAAACATGTACGTCAAAACAGATGGAGCAGCTGAGATGGAAAGGTGCATTTCATTTTTATCTAATGTAAAATAGTCAATTTCTTTTTCAAGTTCGACATAGCGTTCAGCAAGAAGGATAAACTGTTCTCCTTTTTCAGTTAACGAGATATTTCTAAAGCCTCGTTTCCTCTCAATCAGCGTTACGCCAAGTTCTTCTTCTAACTGAGTTAAGCGTTCACTTACAGTGGACTGAGAAACAAACAGAAGACGAGCTGCTTCTGAAATCTTCTGCGCGCGAACAACAGCAAGAAAAGTTTCAATAAATAATGGGTTCATTTTATTATCTCCATAATTCTAATATCAGGAATAAAAGGATTAAAATCATATATTACAAAAACCGAAAAAAGGCAAAAAATGATATTATCCTAATTTGCACACGAATGATGAACATGGTATAATTTATTCATAATTTACTAGAGTCGATCCACTTTGTACAAAGACTTTTAAAGAAGCGCTTGAGGATGATAAGCTCAAGGATAATTCATAGAAGTTTATATATAATCATTCATAACTATATGGGAAGGGACATTTAGATATAAAAATGGATAAAGCAGGCTTGATAAATACCAATTAGGTAATCTATCATCTGACCTATAGATTAATTAAATACACATATTAAAAATGGAAAGATAATTTTGAAACTCATATAAAAAATTTTTTTATGTACGCGAAAGTTAAATCAGCACTGGTTACTCCTGTTGATTTATAGAAAGCTCAATCAAAAAAAGAAAGAATATTGACGACATATTCCTGAATGGAACTATGTTTTGTGAATAATTGTTCTAGGAGGAAAGAAGCATGAAAAATATTATTTCACACAATACTGCCGGCGAGAGGAAACTAAGGTTTTGTATAATGAATTGTCATTATATTCGTTATCCTTTAACCTATTTTTTTGACAAAATGAAGGAATATGGACTACAGCATATTGAGCTGTTTGGAGGAATGCCACACTTTTATCTACAGGATGTAGACGAGTATCTTGTGAACAAGATAAAGAAAGAATGTATAGAGAGAGAATTAGCAATTGTAAGCTTTACACCAGCCCAAGGAGTTTATCCGATGAGTGTATCAATAGAAGATGAAAAGCCCCGTCGACGTACTATTGAACTGCTAAAGAAAGGAATTAATATTTCTCGTGAAATCGGCGCAGAAAAGATGCTTGTTTCACCCGGATTTGGTTATGAATCACAAAACGCTGATTATGTATGGGGAATATGCCGAGATTCACTTATTGAGTTATCAGAATATGCATCAGAGAAAAAAATAATTTTAATGATTGAACCATTAACTCCGATGTCATCAAACGTTATTAACACAAGCGCTCAGAGTGCAAGGATGATTCGCGAAGTGAATTCTCCGTGGTTAAAAAGTATGATGGATATTGGAGTTATGAACTATATGCAGGAATCAATTGAACAATACTTTGATACGCTTGGAGAGAATCTTGTACATATCCATTTTACAGATGGACCAGGAGCACATGTTGCGTTAGGAGATGGATTGTTCCCTATGATAGAATATGCAAAGCAGATAGAACAAAAGAACTATAGGCATTATTGCTCTTTTGAGATTAATGATAAAAGATATCTTCGTGTTCCGGACATAGCAACAGAAAGAAATATCGCTTGGCTAAGAGAGAATAATTTTTGGAACAATTAATATATCTGATATATTTTGTCAAAGATGTGGCATTACAGATTATTTATTGAAAATCCAAAAGAAAATAGTTGGAAAGAGTCGAATTTGGGGAATCAGTCGGAAACAAAATTCAGAAACAATATAGTATAAGCTTGTTGTTTTCTCACATGATACAAAAAGCGTAATAGAATACATTTTATACATAGTTTACCTTTTTATCTTTTTGAGAAGAACGTATTGAAAGTTCTGTGGTTTTGAATCCGGAAACCGCTTCAAAACATATGAAACACCATCCTTTCTTCGATGAAACCTGCAAACCTTTGTTATTTGGAGATGGCACAGCATATGTGCATTTGTTCCAAAATATAAGTAAGTGAAAAATATTTCTGTAAATGAGGTTTCCTAAGAAAATAGAGAATTGGATGATAGTAAAGATACTGTTACTCAGCTAGTTTTGACTATATATGATACCTTTGTTTCCGTCAAGATTTATGATAGAGTTTATATATAAAATTTACATAAGAGATGATAAAAGAGTGACTGAACAAGATAATTTTGAACAACCGTCCCATAGTTAGGGAAGTCGTTGATTGTATTGCATATAAAACATATAAAAAATACCAGATATTGTTGGATATATGTATGGAAACTCACTAGAACTAATTATATATGATATATGCAATCAATCATTTTATAGATGATACAGTATAAATCATTTACACGTTTGATGCTCTGTACAAGTCTAGTCATGCTCATAATGGTCGTCAAATGAATATTTTCGATTATAATAATGGAATGATAGACGAGGTTTTCTGTTATTTTTTTGCGAAAAATGGTAAGGAAAACGATTTGACTTTTCAAATTGTATTTTTAATAAATTCAAACGGTAAATACAAACCATTCATCATTGATTGCCTGTTTCACCACAATTATATGACCTTGTCAAATCGCTTATGAACAGAAAAAGAACGAACTGTGAACTGGCTGAAAACTTAACGCATAAACCGGCTTTAAACGGCTCATTTTCATATAAAAACGCCCTGCAGGCAGTAAACCTGCAGGGCGTTCATTAGTTTTCGCAATCTTTTCAATTCTGTTCAGCAAACTGGAGCCTTTAAGACATTTTTTCTTCCTTATAGGCTATTTATCACACCAGTGCCAGAATTCCGGCGCAGAAGGAAATTTTCGTAAAAGCAATCAATAATTTAAAATTTTTGTTGTTCCG
>JAEEGL014617731.1_pt1 | contig 13269 bp, 6 predicted proteins | sample 9134231 | NCBI WGS metagenome assembly JAEEGL01 (sample SAMN16246548, study PRJNA631951) | gut metagenome | biome: gut microbiome; feature: rumen; material: fiber-attached | host: Bos | place: Iran: Karaj | collected 2018-10 | reverse complement strand
GGCGGGCGTCGGCGTCGCCACGCTGTTCCGCCACTTCCCCTCCAAGCCGGAGCTGGCGGTGGCGATCTCCGTCTGGAAGTGGACGGACTACATCGCCGGGGCCCGGCGGAAGTACCCGCCGGAGCTGCTGGAGCGGCTGACGGCGGCGGAGCATCTGGAGCTGTATTTTGACCTGTTTCTGGATATGTACCGCTCTCACCGGGATATGCTGCGCTTCAACCAGTTCTTCAACATCTACATGCGCGGCGAGGGCGGCGGACTGATCGAGCCCTATACGCGCATGATCGAGGGGCTGACGACGGGCTTCCACGCCGTCCGGCGCAAGGCGGAGCGGGACGGGACCGTCCGCACGGACGTTCCGGAGACGGAGATGCTCTCCGCGCTGCTGCACATCATGCTCTCCGCCGTGACCCGCTACGCCGTCGGCCTGCTGTATCTGCCCGAGGGCTGCGATCCGGAGCGCGAGCTGGCGCTGCTCAAGCTGGCGCTGCTGCGGGAGTATCTGCCGCGCCCGGCAAGCGAAACCATGTGAATCCAGCTCCGCCGCGACGCGCGGGGAGCTGCTTGAAAAAGGAGGAACCTTTTATGACTCAACAACCACGGACCACGGGAGTCAGGCGCGCTCTCGCGCTGCTGCTGTGCCTTCTGCTCACGTTCAACCTGGGCGGCATCACGGCGCTGGCAGCGGGGGAGGAGACCCCGCGCGGAGGAGACTCCGGCATTACCGTTTACTTTATCGACGCCAAGGATTGGGGCCAGCCCTACGTCTATTACTGGGGCAGCGCGCAATCCGTGTCCTGGCCCGGCCTGGCAATGACCGAATGCGGAACGGACAGCGGCAAAACGCTCTTCAAAGCCGATATTCCGGCCGACGTCACCGGCATCCTGTTCAACATAGGTGAGAATTTCACGCAAACGGACGATATCACCACCGGGATCGAGGACGGCGCCGTATGGTATCCCACGGGCGAGTTCGATGAAAATCATCATTGCGACGTCCTGCGGAAGGTATATGACTACGCTCTTACCAACCACATCAGCTGCCGCACCGGCAGCGGCGCGGAGTATTTTTACTACAGCGGCCATTTCTACAAGGCGGAGCTGTCGGGGATCAACACCGCTGAAACCTCTTCCGTCATGCTGGGCGTGGACCGGGACACCGGTCGGCTGATCGCCTACAAAGACGCCGACATGCAAAACTCCGTGGCTCTTTACGCGGACGCCGCTTTGGGGACCGCGTGGAGCACGTCGGCCATAACCGGCCTCACGCCGGGGCAGAGCTCCTCGGGCTATACGAACAACAGCTCTCTGGCGGCGGGCGGGGGCTCCTCCGGAAAGAAGATCTGCACGATCACCTGCGCGGCGGCGAACGAGCCCACGTGGAGCTGGTCGGCGGATTACACGGCCTGCACGGCAGCCTTCACCTGCGCCGACAAGCCTGACCTTACCGCCTCGGTCAGCGCCGCCGTAACGAGCTCGGGCATCAATATCACGGCAAGCGTGACGTTCAACAGCACGGTCTACTCGGACACGCAGAGGGTATGCACCGTCTACTTCGACAGCAACGAACACTGCACTGCGCCGGCACCGCAGAGCATCCTCTTCGGCAGCAAGGCGACGCAGCCGTTTTTGTCTGAACTCAGCGGTTACCGCTTCGATGGCTGGTACACCGACGCGGCCTGTACGGATCCCTTCGATTTCGACACGCCGATCACGAGCGACCTCACGCTCTACGCCAGGTGGACGCCGAGGGTATTTACCATCTCGTACAATGATGGTTGGGGCAATACCACCGAAAGCACTTACACCATCGAGAGCCCGGATATCATTCTCCCTCAGCCCACCCACACGGGCAGAACCTTCTGCGGGTGGATTGACCTTGACAGAGGCGAGCAGGTGACCGTCATTCCCACAGGCTGCTCGGGCAACAGACGGTTCAAGGCCACATGGACGCTCAACACCTACACCGTTATCTTCGACGGCAACGGCGCGACCGACGGCAGTATGAGTGACCAGCAACTCACCTATGACAGACCTGATCCCCTGGCTGCCAACGCCTTTACCCGCACAGGCTACACCTTCGCGGGGTGGAACACCAGGCCCGACGGCAGCGGAACAGCCTATTACAACTCACAGGGGTGGCCTAACGTGACCGCCGAGCCGAACGGCGTCGTGACGCTCTACGCCCAGTGGACGATCAACCGCTACGCCGTGAGCTTCAACGCCAATGGCCACGGCTTCGACCCCGCCGGGCAGACAGTGGACTACAACGGCTGCGCCGTGCAGCCCGAGCTCGAGGCCGAGGGCTATCTGCTCTACGGCTGGTACAGGGAGCCCTCCTGCGAGACCCCGTGGAGCTTTGACGAGGATCGCGTGACAGAGAACGTTACCCTTTACGCGGGATGGACGAAGCTCTATACCGTCGATTATGAGCTGGACGGCGGCACGAACGCGGCGGAGAACCCCACTTCCTACACCGCGCTGGCGGGCTTCACCCTTTCCGAGCCCACCTGGACGGGCCACGCCTTTATCGGCTGGACCTGGGGCGACGTGACGGAGCCCTCGCTTTCCGTCACGATCCCCGAGGGGTCGAGCGTCGATTTGACCTTTACGGCCCACTGGCGCGTGCATACCTATACGGTCGCCTTTGACGCCAACGCCGAGGGCGTTTCCGGCGAAATGGCGGACCAGCTCTTCCCCTACGACCGGGCGCGGGAGCTGAACGCCTGCGCCTTCTCCCGCACGGGCTATACCTTCGAGGGCTGGAGCACCGCGGCGGACGGCAGCGGCGAGCGCTATGCCGACGGGCAGGAGCTGCTGGGCCTGACCGCCGAGGACGGCGCGGTCGTGACCTTCTACGCGCAGTGGCGCGCCCATCGGTATACGGTCGCCTTCGAGGCCAACGCCGAGGAGGTCTCCGGCGAGACGGCTGACCAGTCCTTCACCTACGACACGGCGCAGAAGCTGACGGCCTGCGGCTTTACCCGCACGGGCTATGACTTCAAGGGCTGGAGCGACACGGAGAACGGCAGCGCCGTCTATGAAGACGAGCAGACGGTGACGAACCTGACCGCCGAGGACGGCGCTCTGGTGACGCTCTACGCCGTCTGGAAGGCGCATAACTACTACGTCAACCCGCAGGACGAGGACTTCCCCGGCCGCTTCTCCCTTGAGGTGAACGGGGCCGCCGCGGAGTGCGCACACTACGGGGACACCGTCATCGTGACGGTGGTCCCCGACGAGGGCTACGCGGTGAAGGAGAACAGCTTTGCCGCCTTCTGCGGCGGCGAAGCGCTGGCGGTGACGCCGGTGGAGGGGACGACGGATCAGTACGCCTTCGTCATGCCCGCCGGACACGTGTATGCCACGGCGGAGTTCCGGCGCGACGTGGCCTTCGGCATGAACGTGTATCTGGACGGCAAGCTGGCCGATGACGAGCCGATCTTCCTCTACACGGGCGAGCCCATCACGCCCACTGTGCTCGTTGAGGATTACATAAGCAACGTAACGCTGGCAGAGGGCAGCGATTACACCGTGAGCCTTTCGGACGACAATATCGGCTCGGAGGGCGAGACCACCGAGGTCACCGTGACCATCACCGGCACGGGCGACTATTACGGCGCGAGGACGGAAACGTTCCGCATCGCGGACTGCTACGATATCGCCGACTGCGAGATCAAGGGGACGCTGGAAGCGTATTTCGACGGTTATCAGGCTGCAGTGCTTGAGGGGATAGAGGTCTGGTACGGAGACGACCAGCTCACAAGAGACGTGGATTACTACGTTGACGTCGAGTATGTGCCGGAATACGTGGTCGGCCAGACCTATCCGGCAACCGTTTACGGCACGGGCGACTGGGGCGGCGAAAAGAGCTTCGAGGTCACCTTCGTCCGGCTTCATCATCCCGTCGTGTTCGAGAGCGGCGGCGGCACGGGCACGATGGACGGCGCCCGCACGACAACAGACTATCAATTCGGCGAGGTCTACGATTTGCCCGATTGCGGCTTCACCGCGCCCTACGGCATGAGGTTCAGCTATTGGATAGTAAGCTACGAGGAATACGGTGAAACCTGTGAGTCAGAGCCCATGCAGCCCGGCGAAACCTTCGACGCGCCGAATATCTGGCTGGAATCGGACTTGAAGACCATCACCGTCACGGCGTACTGGCGCGAGCTCACGGAGAGTGAGATGGTAACGCTCACCGCCTCCGGCATGGAGCACGGCTCCCTGCTCTTGAACGGCGAGCCTGCCGAACTGACGGACGGCGCTCTGTCCCTGTTTGAATACGGAAAGATCACCGTGCTTCCGAAGTCGGGCTACGCGATCAACAGCGTGAGCTATAACGACGGCAGCGACCACGCCGTCACCCCGGACGCCGAGGGCGCGTACACCTTCACCATGCCCGAGCGCGACGTGACCCTGACGGCGGCCTTCGACTACCTGCTGGCAACGGCGCCGACCATCGACACGCAGCCCGCCGACCTGACGCTGACCTACGGCTATGCCGAGGGCGCGCTGACGGTCGCGGCCACCGGCCTCGAGGGGCAGCCCCTGTCTTATCAGTGGTATGCCTGCGACGATGCGGACGGGACGAATCCGCAGGCCATCGACGGCGCCGCGGACGCGAGCTACACCTTGCCCGATGGCAGGGACGCGGGCACGACGGATTATTATTTCTGCGTCGTCACCGCCACCCGCGTGGACAACGGCATGTCGGCGGACACGGCCACGGACGTGGCCGCAGTCACGGTGGAAAAGGCGGATTTTTACCCCGAAAGGCTCCCGGATCTCATGCAGTACGTCCCGGGCAACAAGGCGGGCAGCGTTACCCTTGCGCTTCCCCCGCTCCCGGAGGGCGCGTCGTATCACTTCATCCTCTTCGATGAGGACGGCGTCGTCTGCACGCTCCCGGAGTCCTGCGAGGAAAACAAGCTGAGCTTCACCAACAACAGCGGGAAGACCGCCGGAACGACGGCCACGATCTGCGTGACGGCAAGCGGCGCGCCCAACTACAACGACTACGGGTTCAACGTGATCGTGACCGTGTCGGAATACACGGTGGAATACGCCTGGCCGGAGCAGACGAACATCTGGCTGGACGCGGACAATGAGCTTGTCTGGTCGGAGGACGGAATCACCCTGGACGAGTCGCTTATCACGGTCATTAAGGACGGCGCGCCCGTCACGGACTTCGACTTTGCCGTGGAGGGCAACGGCGAGGTGATGGAGCCCGGCCCGAACCGCATCCGCGTCACCGGCGAGGGGCTCGACGACTGGGTGGACTTCACCGTCATCGAGCTCATTGAGGACGACCCGGGCCTCATCCTGGACATCCCCGATTGGACATATCCGGACGTTGCCATATCCTGGAATCCGCCCGTATGGACCACGATCGTCGGATCGCTGACCTATGGCGGGAATACCCTTGAGCTGTCGAAGGACGACATTTCCAGAGGGGGCGGAGTCGACGACGGGAGCCTGAAGCTCTGGTATGAGAACGCCGACAGGCCGGACGCTTTCACAGGCGGCTTCCTGTACAGGGAGCTGACGGTCGATAAGTTCTGCAACGTGGAGGAAGCGAGGTACGGGATCACCCCCTTCGGCTCTGTGGAGCTGGTCGGAGACCAGCTGGTATACCTGCCGAACCACGTGACCGTCCAGCAGCTTCTTGACGACAGCGGCAACCCCGTGACCGCGGGCAATGGCGGGAGCATCTATTACATGTGCGCCCGCCGCCCGGATCTGCACGCCGAGCAGTCGGATAACGGGGAGTGGGCGCTCTGGAACGGCGACGCGCCCGTCCCGGAGGACTATTTCTTCCGCAACGGCAAGGATTTCTACTACGGAACCGGGGAAGACGCCTATACGGTCTATGGCGGCGAGGAAGGCTTCATCTCCTTCTGGCCCGTCAAGTCCTACGCATACGGCAAAGTGTATGACATGGGCGACAAGCCCGTCACCCGGATACTGAATCATATAAACGAAGAAGGAGAACCGGTATATTCTCCCGGCACTTTGGCCTGCGGCTTTTTCAGGGTCAACCTGGATCCCCGCGATACCCTGTACATCGGCAAGAATTACGTTTACGCCAAGTCGGGCGGAGGCACCGGCTTCCTGTATACCGGGGATATCACCCCTGTCGTGGCCGACGGGGAGCTTTGGCTCGGCGAGTACCATATTCCTCTGAACGAGGATAATTATAAAATCGCCGTAGCCTGCATGCCCGACGACGCCATCGACGGAGACCTGGCCGGTGACGAAATCTTCCTTCCCCACGCCTATGCCCGGTACAAGGTGGACGATTATCGTTATCAGATCGCGGATCAGGAGTTTCATATCTTCCCCAACAATTCGCTGATACAGATCACCGGCGTTCAAGCTGAGTACCTCGCGGGCAGCGAGGCCGTGGTCTCGCTCAAGCTGCTGCAGAACGAACGCGGCATGAGCGCTTTCGTCAACGGCGAGCTGTACGAGCGTATCGAGGGCTGGGGAGAACACACCCTGACGATCAAAGACCTGCAGGAAGGGACTTACGTGGTCAGCTTCTTCGGCGACGGGGATGATTACGTCACCGGTTATGAGAATGGAGTCTCCTTCACCGTCGTGCCCAACATCATCACCATCACGCAGGAGCCCGCGGACGTGTCCGTCCCGCTGGGCGAGATCGCCAGCACCACGGTCGTCGCCGAGGGCGAGGGACTGACCTATCAGTGGTACGGCCGGGAGAAGAACGGCCGCGAGTTCAAGAGCAGTCTCAAGGGCGATACCTACTCCGTGGCCCTCGTCAAGAGCAAGATCGGCCGCGTTGTCTGGTGCGTCATCACGGACGCCGAGGGCAACACGATCACCACCCGCGAGGCAGTGCTGAACGTGGCGTATCCGGAGGATTACATGGCTCCCGCCATCACGGTCGACGCCGCCGACTGCTTCGTGGACGTGGGCGGAACGGCCTCTGTCACCATCGAAGCCGCGGGCTACGGTGAGCTGTCGTACCAGTGGTATATCCTCAACAAGGGCGCGACAAGCTGGGCCCGGAGCGGCCTGAAGGGCGACACCTATTCCGCCGCCATGAACGGCGCCCGCGACGGACGGCAGATCTACTGCGTGGTCACGGACGCCTACGGCAACACGGCCCGGACGAATACCGTCACCATCGGCTATGACTATCCCGAGGGCTATACCGAGCCGGCCATCACGGTCCAGCCCGAGAGCGTGACCGTGGACGTGGGCGAGATCGCCTCCGTCACCATGGCCGCCGAGGGCGAGGAGCTGACGTATCAGTGGTATCTGCGCGCCAATGAGAACGCGAGCTGGAGCAAGAGCAGCCTCACGGGCGACACCTATTCCGTGAAGATGATCCCCTCCAAGTCCGGGCGGCAGGTCAAGTGCGTGGTGACGGACAAGTACGGCAGAAAGGCCGAGACCAAGCCCGTCACGCTGACGATGTACGTTCCCGAGGGCTATACCGGGCCGCGCATCACGACCCAGCCCGCGGACGTCTCCGCGGCGCGGGGCGAGCTCGCCGTAGCCACCGTGGCCGCCGAGGGGGAGGACCTGACGTATCAGTGGTACGGCCGGGACCCGGGACAGGAGAGCTTCTGGAAGAGCAGCCTCAAAACGGATACCTACTCCGTGAAGATGGTCGCGGGAAAGTCCGGCCGCCAAGTCTACTGCGTCATCACCGACAAGTACGGCTTCCGCGTCATCAGCGACGTGGCCACCCTGACCATGGAGCCGTAAGGCCGGAAAAACATAAAACCATAAATCGATCAGCGCCGGGGAGAGTTTTTTCTCCCCGGCGCTGTGCTTATATGCGGCTGAAAGGCAACGGCACACCATTCGTTTGACGGTATGCCTTTCCTATTCGATCTTCTGCATTCGATATCCTATGCCGACGTGCGTTTGGATAAACTGCGGGGAATCCGGGGGCTGCTCGAGCTTTTTGCGCAGCGTGACCATAAATACGCGGAGCGAGGCGATATCGTTGTCCCAGCTTCGCCCCCATATACTTTGCGTGATATAGGTATGCGTCAGGACCTTGCCGGTATTTTTGGCGAGAAGGCAGAGCAGCTTGAATTCTATGGGGGTGAGCTTCAATTCTTCTCCATTCAGAAAGGCGCAGCCGGCGGGATAATCGATTTTCAGGCTCCCGTTCACGTAGACGGAGCTGTCGTCGCCGCTGCCGGCGCTCATCAGGGACAGACGCCGGATCGTCACGCGGAGACGGGCCAGCAGCTCTTCAACGGAGAAGGGCTTTGTCAGATAATCGTCCGCCCCCGCATCCAGGGCGGTGATCTTGTCGTTATCCTCGCTCCGGGCGCTGATGACGATGATCGGCATATTGGACCAGCTTCTGATCTGCCGGATCACCTCGACGCCGTCCATATCCGGCAGGCCCAGGTCCAGAAACACCACGTCCGGGTTGTGGGACGACGCGATCATAACGGCGTCCCGGCCTGTCGGGGCGATCAGATATTTATAGTCGTGCGTTTTGAGCGTCGTCATGATGAGGTTGCGGACCGGCGCATCGTCTTCCACAACGAGGATCACGGGTTTATTCATTGATCGTCACCTCCTCCGCCGGAAGGGAAAACGTAAAGCAAGAGCCGGAAGGACTGTTGTCCGTCAGGGTGATCGTTCCGCCATGGGCCTCTATGATGGACCTGCATAGGGCAAGGCCCAGGCCCATGCCCCGCCTGCCGTCGGAAATATCGCTCTGCCCCGTATAAAACAACTCAAAGATATGCGGCTTCATGCCGTCCGATATGCCGGGGCCGTTGTCTTCTACGCGGATATAGATATGCTTGTCCCTGCGTTCGCTGATGATCCTGATCTCAGAGCCGGGCTGTGTGTGCTTGATCGCGTTGTTTACCAGATTGATCAGCACCTGTGTGATGAGCCGCGCATCCATCCTTGCGAGCATGATTTCGCCGCTCGGCTGAACGAGGATGTGATGCGCGGCGGCATTTTTATCCACGTGCTGCAGGGCCTCGTCGATCACGTCCGTTACGATCTCCAGGGAGAGGTGAAGATCCATCTGCCCGTTTTCTATGCGCGAGATGGAAAGCAGGTTCTCGACAAGGTCGATCAGCCACTCCGAATCGTCATAGATATCGGAAAAAATCTGCTTCAGGGTTTCCGTGTCCATCTGCTCATAATGGGTCAGCAGGTTGCTGGCGTTTCCCGATATGGAAGTGAGCGGGGTCCGGATATCATGAGAGATCGAGCGCAGCAGATTGGACCGGAGCCGTTCATTCCGCATGGCGATCGCCGCCTGCTCCTTCTCCGCGGCGTTCCGCAGGCCCTCCAGCGCCAGGGCGCATTCACCGAGGATCGAGGAAAACACGCTGTACTCAAAGGCTTCAAGGCTTTCGCCGTTTAAGTAGATCGCGATGACGCCGTAACAGTATCCGTTAATGCAGATCGGATGATACAGCGATTTTGCCTTGCCGAAGGTCTCGGTATGGACCCCGGCCGCCGTCTGATTGAGAAGCACCCACTGGGCGATCTCAATCTCGTTTTCATCCTGGCCGGAGCCTCTGGCATACGATACGGAGGAATTCAGCACCATGGCGCTTTCGAGCTCCTTGCTTTCCGAACAGGGAAACACGATCACGTCACGGTCCAGCAGCGTTTTCACCTGCTGCTCCGTGATGCGGATCACGTCCTCCGCGGATTCTGCCTTCTGCAGCAATTGATTCGTATCAAAGAGGACCTTGGCCCGAAACGCCTCCCGGGAGGATTGCCTCGCGTTTCCCTTCAGCCTGTTTGCCAGCGTCCCCGTAACCAGAGAGACGATCAACATGATCCCGAACGTCACGACGTATTCGGGCTCATAGGTATGGAAGCTGAGCTTCGGCTCGATAAAGAACCAGTTGAAAAGCAGCACGCTTGCCAGCGAGCTTACGGCGCTGTAAAGCGGGCTGACCGTTGCAATGGAAATGATCAGAACGCCGAGGATGAAAACCGTGATGATATTGGCTTCCGAAAAACCGAAGAGCGTGAAAAGAAAGCCGACGCCGGTGGAGGCCAGAAGCAGCAGCAGCGTGATGAGGGAATCCTTCCGGGTCGGGTGGATCTGATTGGCCAGGTTCAGCTTGCGGCTTTGCTGCTTGATATCCGCCGAAGAATCCGGAATGATGTAAACGTCAACGTCCGGCGCGTTGAGAATGATCTGCTCCGTCAGGGAAGCCTTGCTCCAGAAGTGCAGTCTTTTCGCGCCGCTCCGGCCCACCACGATTTTCGTGGCGCCGGAAATGTGGGCGTATTCGGCTATCTGAACGGGAACGTCGTCCCCGACGATCGTAATAATAGTGGCGCCGTTTTGCTCCGCCAGCTTGATATTGCTTTGCAGGCGAAGCTTGTCCGATTCCGTAAGGGAATCGTGATTGGAGGGCTTTACGTAGATGGCTGTAAGCGCGGCATGGAAGGCTTCCGACATCCTGGCGGCGGCGTCGATGACCTTTTGGTTTGACGGTGAGGAGGAAAGACACACAAGGATGCGCTCGCCGCTTTCAAAAACCTTTTCCATCTCCTCACCTCTTTCGTTGGCCTGATAATGGATTATACCACATAAAACAGCCTTATTCCACTGCCGAAAGGCGTATCATACAGCCGGATATTTCAAATGCTCAACGATGCGAATCGGGCCTCTTGCGGATAATGATCTCATAATCCTCACGGTCCGGAAGCGATTCCAGCGCCGTGCCGACCTCTTCGGAAATCTCTCTGGCGCTCTTTCCCCCGGTTTTCGTTATAAAGACCTTGCCGCCCGGCTCCTTTGGCTTTTGCCGGCCCTGATAATACTTATCCATAAACCTTCCGAAGCGGCCTGTCACAAAAAAGCCAAATGCAAAGACAGCAAGCATCATGACTGCCAACAGAACGTCTTTCACGCCGGTTCACCTTCCTTGCAGGACAACGGAAAAACTATATTCTATATCTTAAAACACTTCTGCACGGATCTGCGCTCTCCGAGAACGAGCAAGGTCATGCTTTCCCTCAAAATCATTTCCGGCGTTACGGTCAGGTTCATTTTTCCGCTCTGCTTGACGGCCATGATATTGATCCCGTAGCGTTTCCGTATGTCGATCTGCCCGATGGATTTCCCGAGCCAGTCCGTGGGAACCGCTACCTCGTAGATGGCGTGGCTGTCGTCAACGCTGATATAGTCCAGAATGTGATTGGACGCATACCGGATAGCCGCCCATTCCGCGATCTGCTTTTCGGGATAGATCACCTCGTCCGCGCCGTTTCTCAGCAGGAACTTGGCCTGAACCTCCCTGTCGGCGCGGGAGACGACCAGTCTCCCGCCCAATTCCTTCAGGAGAGACGTGGTTTCCAGCGAGCTTTGAAAATCGCTGCCTATCGTTACGATGCACACGTCGAAATTGTTGATCCCGAGCGAGCGCAGGAAAGCCTCGTTCGTACTGTCGCCGATCTGCGCGTCTGTGACCACGGGAAGAATGGCGTTGATGCGCGCCTCGTCCCGATCCACAGCCAGGACCTGGTGCCCCAGCTCATGCAGCCGCTTTGCGAGCATCGTGCCGAAATTATTGATGCCGATAAGCAATATGGATTTCATATCCGCACCTCCTTATCCGACGATTATCTTCTCCACCGGTCTCTGAGAGACGTCGGTGCTTTTGCTGTTTACGGCGGCATAGATCAGCGTCAGGCTGCCCACGCGCCCCAGGAACATGAAAAGGATCAGTATCATGCGGGAAACGAGGCTGAGCGAAGGGGTGATCCCCAGCGACAGGCCGACGGTCCCGATGGCGGAAACGGTCTCAAAAATGCAGGCCCCGATGGGGAGCTTATCGGCTATGCTGATAACGGCCGCCCCGAGCATCGGCAGAAGCAGATACATCAATAAGAGCGCTACCGCATTCCGGACCGTGCCGTCTTCTATCCTTCTGCCGAACAGCTGCGCGCTTTTCTTCCTGCGAAAAACGGAGAAGGCGCCCGCAAGAAGAACGGCGGCGGTCGTCGTCTTCATGCCGCCCGCGGTCGATCCGGGGGACCCCCCGATCAGCATCAACGCGATCAGCAGCAGCTTCCCCACTCCCGATAGAGACGCAAAGGAAGCTGTGTTGAAGCCCGCGGTCCTGGGCGTTACGGCCTGAAAGAGAGAGAGGAGGAGCCGGTCCTTGACCGATCCGCCGGTATATTCCAATAAGAGCAGAATAGCCGTCGGAACGAGGATCAGCGCGCCGGTCGTCGCGAGAACGACTTTGCTCTGCATGCGGTAGCTGCGAACGTGGTGCTTGTTGGTAACGATATCCTCCCACGTGAGGAAGCCTATCCCGCCGAAGACGATCAGCAGACAGATCGGGATCACGATCCCGAGCTCCGAAGCAAAGGAGGACAGCGAGGAAAACGGGCCCGTCTCGTCACCCATCACGTCGAAGCCGGCATTGCAGAAGGCGGAGACGGAGTGGAAAACGGACATCCAGATTCCCCTGGCCCCATAGCGGCCGCAGAACGTCGGTAGCATGAGCAGTGCGCCGGAAGCCTCCGCGATCAGCGCGACCGTAAAAATGAAGCCGGTCATTTTTACGATCCCGCCAAGCTGATGCGCCGAAATGCTGTCCTGCAGGACGCTGCGCTGCAGCAGCGAGAGCTTTCTTCCGGAGATCATCGAAATGAACGCGGCAACGGATATGATCCCCAGTCCGCCGACCTGGATCAGGATCAGGATCACGGCCTGTCCAAAGTCGGACCAGTAAGAAGCGGTATCTCTCACGACCAGGCCGGTAACGCACACGGCGGAGGTGGAGGTGAACAGCGCGTCCTTTATCGGCGCGCCGCCGCCCTCTTTAACCGATATGGGGAGCATCAGAAGCAGCGTTCCGAGCAGGATCACCCCAAGAAAGCCGAGGATGATGATCTGAAAGGAGGAGAGCTTCTTCCTCAAACGAATACCCATGTTTATCCTCCCCCCTTCGTTACGGCAAACACATTATACGGCCTGAGCCGCTAAGACGGCATTAAGGTACTGTACCTGGAATTAAGATTGCATAAAGATCGTGAAAAATGACCAAAATGACCGGAATATGATCGGGAAAGCGGACGGCTGGTTGACTTCCCGAGGGAATTTCTATATAATGGAATTTGTTGATACCAAATAACGCATGGTTCCGGAACCCGGAGCGTCAGAACAAGCAAAAGGAGCGGATTTTATGAAAAAACGATGGATCGCGTGGCTGCTGACGGCGGCGCTGGCGCTGGCGCTGCTGCCCGCCGGCCTGCTGCCCGGCGCGGCGCTGG
>JAEEGL013607462.1_pt1 | contig 13269 bp, 11 predicted proteins | sample 9134231 | NCBI WGS metagenome assembly JAEEGL01 (sample SAMN16246548, study PRJNA631951) | gut metagenome | biome: gut microbiome; feature: rumen; material: fiber-attached | host: Bos | place: Iran: Karaj | collected 2018-10 | reverse complement strand
CCTTCACCTTCCTCAGATAATGCATCCCGATATTTCTACAAATTCTTACCAGATAACCAACCAAACTCTTTTCTCTCAACTCAAATGCCTTATCCATCATCTTCTCCCATAACACCAAACATCCATCATCATAAACCTCTTCTAAATCTTCACACCTTAAACTTTTAACTTTTCCCATCAATCTCAGCAACACATTCTCTCTTTCACCATCCACCACCTTATTATATATAAGGCTACTAACACTCAGAAGCCCTCTCTTTTCATCCTCAAGAGACAGCTTCTCAACTACTTCATTCTCATAACCACTTACCTTAATAATTCTAATCATACCTCCTTATTTTAAATTATTGCGTAATATTTACGCTGCAAAGATACAACAAATATTTTAATCCCGCAAGCTTTTATGCGTATTTTTTACGCAACTGATTACTTTTTTTCGTTTTTTGGCAATAATATATGCCCGATATTGGGTAAAAATGATAAAAATTTGGTGATTTATGATGAAAATTCATGTTTATTCGGAGAAAAATGGTAACTTTGCTTCAGAAACTGAAATGAAGCCCATGATTATCATTGAATCCAAGAAAAAGAAGTTGGAAACGCTGAAGGAGGAGTATCCTGATGCGATGATTATCGACGTGACGAGTCATGCTGTGGATGAGTTTGTCAAATTCAGTCCCTTCTATCCCAATGGTGGTATTCCTGTTCCTTTTACTGATGGAGTGGTTGCTGTATCTGTTGAGGGTATCTGGCAAGGCCTGAAGGTTTTCGAGGATATTGATGTGGATACAACCTTCTTCTCGAAGCGCGACATGAAGAACCTGAAACGTACGGTCAGAAAGTATGGCCCCTGTCTCGGACATCGCAAAGGTGTACATGGAGAAGAACTCTTAGGCTACATTGAGGCTCGCAAACAGATCTACTTGCCCTGCTACAAATGGGTGCTTGAGAATAAGCTCAAGAAACTGGTAACGGCCATCCGTATTATCTCGAAGAACAAACCTGTGGTATTGCTCGACTACAACACCAATCCTGATGTCAACAATCCCAAGAAGGCTCTCTCTCACGCATCTTTAATCAAAGCATATATTGAAGGTAACTATCCTGAGTAACAATGGCAGATTTACAGAGATTTATAACAGCACAGGAAGGTATACGAGGTGATAACACCTTATATGAACTGGCTCTTAAAGAGATCCAAGATGGAAAGCCCTCTTTTGAGTGTTGGGTTAGATATGTGTATCCTCAGTTAAAAAGGTCTGGAACAAGTCAACTAACTGACTTTTATGGTCTCAATGGACGTGAAGAAGCTAAGGAATATATTGAGCATCCCATTCTCAGAGAAAGACTTATCAGAGCTTTTCAAGTCCTATTGGATAGTGACAAGCCTGTTTATGAAGTGTTTAGCAAATTAGGCGTACTGAAAATCCGTACCTGTGCCCTACTCTTTGCATCTTTATCAGATGAACCTGTTTTTAAACAACTCATTAAAAAGTATCATTGGCAATAGAATATGGAGATCGAAATTACAGCAATCAGGTTTGAAACCGTTAATGGAAAGAAGACAGGCAAGTCTTTCTCTTTCAAAGCTGACCCCAAGAAGTTGGCAGTCTTTAAAACGGAAGCAACGCTCCGAAAGAAGATAGAGTGGTATGTGGCCCAAAGTGGCATATTCAAGAAGGAAGAATTGAAGGACGTGAAATACAATATGAAGGCATTCTTGGAGGAATGGAGAAAGCAACTACCCATCGTTCAAGCTGAGGAACTGGCAAAACTGGAAGCATCGCCAAATAATCCTGAAAGTCGTATCACTCCTGACCATATCGCTCGCCTTGGTTCCAACGAGGTCTTCGTGTTTGGATCCAACGAGCAAGGTTTGCACTACGGAGGTGCTGCTAAAGTTGCTTATGAGAAGTTTGGTGCAATCATGGGCCAAGGAAACGGCTTACAGGGAAAGAGCTATGGTATTAATTCGATGAGTGGCATTGGTGTGATGGGCGAATTTGTGAAGGAGTTCTGTGAGTTTGCCAAGGCTCATCCAGAGAAACACTTCCTGGTCACTCCTATAGGCTGTGGCATCGCAGGCTATTCCGAAGCAGACGTCGCTCCCCTCTTCGAAATCTGCCGCGATCTCAAGAACGTCTCTCTCCCAGCATCATTTTGGGATATCATTGGTAAAGAATAACGAATATGGAGAAGGAAAAAATTTTAAAAGAAGACGATTGCAAAACCAGAGAGCTTTTCATCAAGATTCTGGAGAAGCTGGAATGTCCATACACAATTGAAAAGGACAAAAAAGAGTTTAACATCAGGTTTGAGTACAATAGAGAGACCTTTTACGCAGATGTATATGATGGTATGTATGATGTGGCTATATGGGATCCTTACTGGTATGGTGTCGAAATAGAACAAGAGACTTTCGAAAGACTGCGAGTAGTCATTAACGAATTCAATGCGCATAACGAACATGATCCAAGGCTTTTCTATACCATAGAGGAAAGTGAAAACAAAGTCTGGGTACATAGCAGCTTATCATTCCCTTTGGTGCCTAACACCCCAGATATTGAAGACTTTGTAAGAGAGAGAATCCAGCGATTCCTTCCATACCAGATAGACTTCTTTCATGAACTAAATAGGAGGAGAAACTATGACTGGAAAAAGAGTGCATTAGAAAAAATGGAGCGCAATGACAAAGATGAGGAAATAACAGATCTTATTATCAGTAGACCTGAAGAACTGAATTGAATACATCGGCGGCTATATGTGGCTATGCCAGCACTATGCGATGCCCATGAATGATGCATTCGACCTATGTTATCGCGAGCTTATACAATTGGCCAAAGATTGTCACACAACGTACAACAATGTCAACTATGCAATCTTCATCCTGCTGTTCCTCGTGATTACAATAGGGAACATTCTGTTAGTGAAACTGCTACAAGTAAACAACAAATAAGAAACTATCATTGGTAATATTGTGAAGAAAAAACTCTGGATCATACCGTTTGCCGTTATATTTGCAATTGGCATATTTCTTTATGGCAAGCAGATCATTGGAGATAACAGCCCTCATGCCACTCTTTATCTGCAGCCATATGACAACTTTACTCAGAATGAGACAGAGAAGTTGAGAGCCGATCTTGATAACCATCTGGGAGAAATATTATGTGGTGTCTTTGACGTTATAGTTTTGCCGAACAAGCCTCTTTCCGATTCATTCTTGGGAGAAAAGAAAAAGAAGTATCGGATTGATAAGATTATTGATTCGTTGAAAGATGATGCTGATAACGACAATATCTATATCGGAATTACCCATCGCGATATATGTAGGGATTACAAAAATGGTGTCACGGACTGGGGCGTTCTTGGATCAAGCATTGCTAATTATCATGCCTGTGTTGTTTCTGACTATCGGCTAAAGCACAAGAAGCGCGACCTGTGGAAAATCGTAACCCACGAGTTCATTCATACTTACTATGGCTATCCCCATTGTCCGAAAGATAGCGCAAACTGTCTTATGAAGGACGCAAAAGGCAAGGCCGATTTTTCTAACAAGCATGATCTTTGCGGATATTGCAAGAAGAATCTCTGAATGGTGACTTATCAATTAAAAAAACTAAATATTGAGAGTATTTTTGAGATATATTGAACTCTTTTTTTTAATTTTACACCGCCTAAAGACAAATCAACAGATGACAGATAATAAAATGTTTAATTATGGATGATATCAAGAATAACTATTGTGATTTCATTGACCGCTCAGACTACTATCTTGTATCTGTAATACAAGATAGTAAAAAAGTCTGGGGAATACTTGACAGATTTCTTGAAGAAATTATTCCATGCCAATATGAAGAAATTGAATCATATGATTACGATCATTTTAAAGTAAAAAAAGAAGGACTATGTGGTATAATTGATAGATGGGGAGGGATACATATTCCGTGCCAATATGATGAAATTGATGAATATTCAGCTTTTGATAATGGATATGTGAGGGTAAAGAAGGATAACCTTTGTGGATTAATTAATAAATTCGGTAAAGAAGTCATTCCTTGTAAATATGATAATGTTGGTACTTTCTTCTTCAATTATTGCGAGGTAGAGAAAGATGATTTATGGGGATTGGTAAACAAACAAGGAATAGAAGTAGTACCATGCAAATATGAGGAAATAGATTGTGATTATGGAAACAAAATAATGTTCTTTTATAATGGCTATGCTCGGGTTAGAAGAAATGGTCTTTGGGGGGTTGTTAATGAGCAAGGTGAAGAAACGATTGCCTGTCAATACGATATTATTGGGACCTTTAATGATGGTTATGCTATTGTCTCCAAAAATGGATTAGAAGGTTTAATTAACGAGAATAATGAATTTATTATTCCTTTCAGATATGAACATGTTGGCTATTTTAATGATGGATATGCTTGTGTTTCTAACGGGGGGACTTGTGGGATAATAAACAAATCTGGAGCCGTCGTTTTCCCTTTTGTCATTCCTCGTCGTTATTATGAGAAGATTAGATACATGAATCACATATTTGTAAAGGTGATGCAAGATGGTGAGTGGGGAGTTCTTAACAATAAAGGTAAATCAGTGATTCCCTGTGAATATCTGGACATACAGCTCTTAGGGCCCAAATTTATTAAAGAGGAACTAACCAACGGCATCTTCAAAGTACAGAACAGATATAATGAATGGTGTGTCATTAACGATAGTAACGAAAAGTTAAGTTGGAGAGACTATTGTGAGATAGGCGAATTCCACAATGGATTAGCCCCCTTCTACTTTTACGAAAGCGTTGGTGGATTTATTAATGAAAAAGGAGAGGAAGTCATTCGGTGCCACGAAGAGTACGACAACTATAAACCTTGCGTAGAAGATTTTATTGCTGTTAGAAATAAGAAACGTTGGGGATTCTTAGACAAATGGGGATACGAAATAACACCATGTCAATATAATAATGTGTGCTCATTTTGTGAAGGATATGCAGCCGTCTCAAAAGATGGTCTCTGCGGTTATATAGACACTGAGGGAAATGAAATTATTCCTTGCATTTATGAAGAATGCAACAGTTTCGAGGATGGATTTGCTTCAGTCAAGAAGAATGGCCTATGGGGAATAATTGACAAGCAAGGTAAAGAAGTCATTCCCTGCATTTATGAGGGTTGTTCCGTTTTAGATGAGAACTATTTTTCCATAGAAAAAAGCGGACTTATTGGTTTGATAAATAAAAATGGAGAAGAAGTTGTTTCGTGTAAATATGATTTATTGTGGCCATTTTTTGAAGGATTTGCAAAATTCAGTAAAGATGGCTTATGCGGATTTATTGACGAAAATGGAAAAGAGATAGTGCCTTGTCACTATAACGAATGCTGTCCCTTCCAAGAAGGCTATGCGCTCGTTATGAAAGACGACCTATGGGGGTATGTCAATAAAGAAGGTAAGGAAATCATACCATGTCAATATGAGAGTGCAGAAGATTTTTACAGAGGAAGAGCTTTTGTTAAGAAAAATGGACTATGGGGCATCATTCAACCGACAGGTCAACAAATCGTTACATGTAAATATGAGGATTTAGGAATCGGTTTGGATAATTTTATTGAAGTAAAAAGTAATGGCTTATGGGGAATCATCAACGAGAAAGGAAAAAAAGTGCTACCATGCAAGTATGAGGGTTGTTCACCATGCTCAAAAGAAGGCCGCTTCAGAATAAGAGAAAATGGTCTTTGGGGAGAAATAAACGAAAAAGGCGAAACCATCATCCCCTGTAAATATACAATATGGGAATTGAATGAAATGAAGGACAACTAATTTTGTTAAGAAAAATGGAGAATATTAGCAAAGAATCATATAAGTGGTTGTCCTACAACAAAGTTGTGTTTGTAAAGCTGGAGGCAAACTATGTCTCTAATGGTTATGGCAGGGGGTATGATAATTCCAAGTGGATACCCGTTGTCCCTGACTGTTCTTTTTCTATACCTGTAGGTAAAAAGGATATTAGGCGAAAATATTCTCTTTGCATCGTTGATAAATTGTTAAAGACAGATGATGCGGATGGGAAAGCAACGTATTCGATGAGTATTCATCATGCCAATGCATATTCTGTTTCGGATTGGACGGATCTCTTTAACAATTTTATTGAAAGGAGTAAAAATCCTTATGACAATTACGCATATATGTCATTACTTTGGTTCCTGGTTAGAATCGAGTGGCAACAAAAACAATTAGAGTTTGCTCTTAGATCATATCAGTCTGAGTTTCGGTCTTCAATTCTGAAGATTTTGTCAAAAATAGGCATTTGTCTACCCCTAAAAAAACAAGAAGAACTAAAAGATATTCTTCGTGGTTATCAAATTGACTATAAAGAATATCTTCCTGCATGGATTCCTGAAGCCCTAGAATTTGTAAAACCAGATTTTGATAAAGTCTCTGAATCCAATTTGTTTGCATTAGTAGATTATTCTGCGAAGAATTTCTTTGATCTGGTGAAAAATAACGAAATAAAGGCCGATAGCTCGTCAACTAACAAATTGATAAAACTGTATTCCTGGTTAAGTTCGGACAACGGTTTAGATGATTATCAATTGTTAGTTAGTCTTTTCCCGTTAATGATTGAACCTATTCGGTTGCAAATAGTGAAGAGATATCTTCACGATGTTCGCTATAATAAGACTTCATTTGATCCTCTGTTGATTGCACAATTTAAAGATAACAAATATAAGCAACTTATCAGATATAGGCATTGTTTGACAATGCCATCAGAGCCCATCGTATTAACAGTGCCATTGCTATGCGACTGTATTTTGACATTCTATTATTCTAAAGGCGAGACTTTCCAGAAAATAGACGGATTGTTGGACTTCGCAATTTGCCGTTGTGATTCTAACAGTCCAAGGGTGGAGTTTATGATGGAGAGGTTTATACCTACTTGTAATCAAGGTGCAGTATGTAATCGCTCTTCTTTCGAAGGTTTTATTGATTATCAGTTAATATATTTAATTGATAATGAAGTGGTGAAAAGCCATTTTTATTCGTTTCCTAAGATCTTTGAGAATGAATATCTTGTTTCGCCAAGATCCTTCCATTACAATTTAGAATCAGCTAAGCCATTACGAATGAGGATCCAACCAAGGAAAGATGTACATATTGGTATAATATATGACGTCTTTGGTTATTGGAAAAATATCAAGTCTGGCCTGACCGAAGCTGAGTTAAATGATGAGTACTCCCATGCATTTCTTAAAGCAAGAAAAACTTTTGAGGAAAAGGAGGCTCAAGAAATATATAGACGGGTAAAGCAATCACTTGAAACAATCTTGGGTAAAGAAAACTGGAAAGATGATTATTTTGAAGTTCCATTTGATTCTGCATTATTAGAAAGCTTGAAAACTGAGTTCTTTTATAAAGAAAATAACGAATCCTATTCAAGAGGAGGCAATTATTTCCTCACAACTTTGGAGGTAGGAAAAAAATATAAACCATTTTGTGCTCCAACTCTTTCTCCTAAGAACCTATCTGCTATAGATTTGCCCTTTTTCTGGTGCCGGGGAAAAGAATGTTTTGGTAATGCACTTACAAATCAGACTATTGATACCACTACCGATTGGAAGCATTATACTCTTTATCACCTTTTGGAGATTATCGGTTTCAACGTTTTGGAAAAGACGGAAGCGGGTTATGAGCCAAAAGAGGCTGTACGCATTTTCTTAGCTATTGCCTATAAAACCATGCAGAAATTTGAAAGATTAAAGTGTCGTGAATGTGGGCATCTGCTTTTCTCAAATATAGGAGATCAATTTAATCGATACAATCATTTTTCATGCAGAAATCAAGTTTGTCCAGAATATAACAAGGTTGTATATGTCAATCATTGTTATCAATGTAAAAAGGGATTAATCGATTCAAGAGATTCCAAACAATGTGGAAATGGGTGGTATATCTGTCCTAATTGTGCCTCCTGCTGTGATGATGAACAATTTGAAAGGTTAGCGCAGAAATATATTGTAACAAAGCAACCTGTTCCTTCCTTTATTCAAAACATGCGAGGTCACGGCCATAATAACAAGGGGTTATACTTCTGCCCATCATGCGGAAATCAATTGATGCAGACCTCTGGTTTTTATTGTTCGCAGTGTCAGAAATCTTATAATGTCAGACGAAATGAAAAATAGCAAATTGAACTTATAACAGATTTTAGAATAATATGAACAGTCAAGAGTTAATACGTGATCTAGAAAACATCCGAAGTGATATCAGAACCAAACAAGGTAGACATTTTGATGGAAGTCGGAGAATAAATACCCTTTATGATGCTGATGATTTCGACTTACATCTTTGCTTTCTGATTTTACTGAATTATTTCAAAATAGTTAATGACGACATACCCAATGACAAGAGCGATATGTCTATTTTACTTCATGAGTGTTCAGAAAAGGGAGGCCCTGCCATATCTGTTATTTGGGAATCTCACCAAAAATGGATAGAAGAAGAAAAATTCTCTCTATATAAAGATATTGTATTCTCATATAATCTATCCAAATTTAAGTCAACAAATAATAATCTTATTCTTCAGAAATGGGTAAATAAAAACCTGCTATTCCATAGAGCAGGCCCTGGTATTTATAATCCAGCAATTCATCGTGAATTTATTCTCAATATTATCTCAGGTACGGAGGAGGAATTAGGAATAGAGAAGAATAAAAAACGGATATTAGTTATTGGCAACCAGATGCAGTTATATAAAGAGATCTTCTTGAATAATCTTCAATTCTCGACATGCACATTATGTCCTGATGACAAGTATTTCTACTGTTGCACACTAATTAACACCATTTTCTTCTTTGATAGCCGAATCCATGTTTTGGAAAGAGTTGCTGGTAGCAAGGAAGCTTTTCCTTTTGAAGAGGCGAGATTTGATACTATATATTCATTTGCTGAGAAATTATACGAAGATGGACGAGTTGTAGATGTTAAAGATATTGTCAGGCTACTTGATAAAAATGGAACAGCATTTGTTTTTAACGAAAAAGAGGATTCTTTAATAGATACAGATATCTTTATGAACTACGATGTCCCCATGGTAGCTAAATACGGTGAAAGGATAGAAAAGGGTTCCCGAAGATTTTATATTCTTAGAAAAGCTACTCCTAAAAATCTTGTACGTTCATGTAACATATGGTACGAAGGAGACGCTATTTATAACAATCATCAAGAGCTTTTAGATATATACATTTCATCAATAAAAAATCATAGCATTTCTTCTGATTACCAAGAGTTGGCTAAGGAAGACTATCTATACAATAGTGGCAAATTCAGGAAACCTGATCAGTTGTCATTTGTTTACCGCCATATTGACGACATCCTTATCCGGCATTCAAACAACAATATCCCAATAAAAAAAGTTGATAATGGAAAAATTATTTGTCAAAGCAGTTTTCCTGATAACCCTTTTAATATAAGTATACCACGTAAATACTATTTAGACTCTGACGTCCTTGACTATAAATATTCACAGAAAATACAAAAAGAAGATTTTGAGATAAGAGTTAATTCTCAGATAAGCGACACTTTTGCATCATATAGAATTTACGATAGTAAATATAAAGATGTTGTTGATGATTTGTTTTTTGAAAAAGACAGAGAAGAAAGATTTGGCTTCGAATGTCGTTTAATGACCATTCCGGGTCTCTTATATGAGCAATTCTCAGGGAAATTTCTTAGAGCAAATGCATCTGATGAACATCCCATATGCTATCAATACTGTATGTTCTGTGGGTATGATCAGTTCAATTGCTCAACGTCAGTATGTGAAGTCACGATAAACCCCGAATACGATGAGGATTTTATCATCTACCAAATAAGCAAGAGTTTTCGAGAGAAGTATATTCTTGTGGCGCCTACAAAAGAGGAACAGCATGCTTATTATATTAAGAAAAAAGAAGAGTATCTATTAAAGAATATTGATATTGTAAATGAAGTAAGAGACGAATTCCGAAGAAGGGTTTCTGTTGATCTTCATTATCTAAAACATGACGCAGCTCATTATTTATCAAGTATTGAAAGTACAAGAGGACTTTTTAACAAGCGATTGAAGAACCAAGGGGAATTAAGGCTTGATGACGAGTTTAGTACGGGGCACACTGTGAAAGACTATTTAGAGGACATTAGCAAATGTGTAAAACACGTCACAGGGTTTCTTGAGCAAATGACTTACTTGACTGATATTTTGCCCCAAAAGAAGGTTGAAATATCTTCTTTGCTGAAATATTTTGTTGGCAATTGTCTTACAACAAAGAATTATATTGTAGAATTAGAAATCGAAGACGATGTGGAAGGAAAGTATTGTTTATTAGATGAACGCATACACAAAGCATTCGACAACATTCTTTCAAATGCAGAGCGCCACGCTTTCACTGCGAATAATCCCCAAAGGAATTATCGTCTGAAAGTTCATGCGAAATGTGAGGACGACATTATTACGGTTTTATTCGCAAATAATGGCACCCCTCCTGATCCAACATTAACTGAAGAAGGCTATTTTACACGTGGGTTACATGTTGGTAAAACTGGTCATAGTGGTTTTGGAGGTAGTATCATTAGAGAAGCGATTGAAGCTCAGAACGGAATAGTTCATTTATATTTAAACAAGGATAAAGAATATCCATTTATTATAGAAATTAAATTACCTGCATATTATGATTGATATTTTATGGCTTGAGGACCAGAGTAATAAATTGGAGCAATTTATAGATCTGGCATATGAGGACGGAATAAACCTGTTTGTCTTCGAAACTGCAATAATGGCAGAAAGGGAAATCAATCTGCATCCTGAAAGATATGATGCAGCAATATTAGATGCTCGTGGTTTTATGAGTTCGACATCTGAGCAGGCTAATACAAAAGGCATGCATAAGATCAAGGATCTCCTTTTGTCGAAACAAATACCATTTGCCATCTTCAGTGGGGAAGCAGGTATTGTCTCTAATGAAGAGTTTATTAACTCATTATCAGGAATAAGTGTTTTCAAAAAAGGAAGTGAGGAAGAAAATCTCTTAGAACACATAAAGGATTTGGTAAAGGACTCACCAAACATAAAGATCAAGAATGATTATAAGGATGCATTTAAAGTATTCTCGAATAATAAACTTATCAATCTAATTGATGATGATGATAAACTAATTAATGGGCAACAAGAACTAATAAAAATGATAAGGAACAAAGATGATTTCAAAATTGTTGCAGGATGTATACGTTCACTTTTCGAAGGATTGATTTTTGACGTATTCAAGAAATATGGTATCATTGATGAAGATGAGGAAGTCTTTAACAAACAAGCAATAAGCTTAGACAACAGAGAACATAATTATGTAGGTAGGGAATACATGGGCAGAATCATGGTCATGACAGCTTTGAATTCTCAGCCATTAAATCATGATGTGAGTAAAACTGCTATAGGACAATATTTAAATAATGCTGGTAACAAATACTTTATCCCACTCCTTGTTGATAGTATGCTGGCCATTATGACTTGGCTACCTGAGTTTCTGAGAAAGAATAAAACGCCTTGATTATGCAAGCAATAGATCTTGGATTATCTGTAAAATGGGCTGATAGGAACCTAGGGGCCAGTACTCCTGCTGATGTGGGGGATTTCTATGCTTGGGCTGAAGTATCTCCTAAGAGTGACTACACGTGGGACAATTACATAGAAAAGATTGGACAAGGAATGTATGGCCCTTATAAAGAGTCTCACTTTAGGAGTAGTATTCGTCGAATAGATTCAAGTCGCGATGCTATGACTCTAAAACATGGTCATCCGTGGAGAATACCTACATCAAATGAGTTTCGAGAGTTGATTTATAACTGTAAATGGGAATTTGTCTGCGAATCTCCGACAAGAGGATATCGAATAACTGGGCGAAATGGGAACTCCATTTACATACCTGCATTAGGGATGCCTGTATTCTTATTGAAGTATTGGAGTACCAATCGTTGCATAAGCCCCCAACACGCAGAGATATTAGAATTGCATAGTAAACGAGCACCTGAAATATTCTATCGTTCGAGGTTTTATGGATTTAATATAAGAGGTGTATATGGTCAATAATAATTACATGAATATGGAAGAAGCAAAGACTTTAGAGGAATTACGGGCATACAACAAATCTTTAGAGCAATCTCCCGAATACCAGCGCATTTTGCCAGAGGTAATGAAGGAGGTTTATACCATTTTTGTCAATGAGAGAATCAAATCTGAAGAGGACTTCTTGGAAAGAGTGAATGAAGATGATCCATTTTATTCACAACCATTTATTCCAGACGATTTACCATTCGTCAGCCCTCTTGATGAACTATCTCTAATTGATTCCACTAAGATAAAAATCTCACAAGCAAAGGAACTCATGCCTCACAACCCTGAAATGGCTGCACAAATCTTTATGCAACTTGGTAGCTGCCACACATTATGGTCGCTCCAGAAAACCATCTTGAAAGAGAAATACGGCATTACTTGGTACTCGCCTGCAGAACTTAATCCAGATATCAAATACGATTAATCTCTTCTGTCACTTTAAATGAAAATACTGCCTAAATATCTCTTTCTCGGACTATTATTCCTTCCGATGATATGCCGTGCCCAGGTGAATCTGAACGACTCGGCATTGATTCCAGTCGATTCTACTGTGAGGATTGGGCACCTGCAAAATGGCCTTACTTATTATATCAAGTATAACAACTGGCCTGAGAATAGGGCTTGCTTCTATCTGGCGCAGCGCGTTGGTAGTTTGCAGGAAGAAGATAATCAGCGAGGACTGGCTCACTTCCTGGAACACATGTGTTTCAATGGTAGCGAACACTTCCCTGGGAATCGTGTAGACAGATTCTTCGAGAGCCTGGGAGCCCAAAATGGTGTCAATGCCTATACAAGTATTGAGCAGACAGTCTATAACATCGACGATATCCCTACTACCATCAGTCAAGAAAAACTTGACAGTTGCCTGCTGGTGCTTTATGACTGGGCAAACGGGTTGGCACTCGATTCTATAGAAATAGAAAAGGAACGTGGTGTGATTCATGAGGAATGGCGATCACGCAGAAGTGCTACCTCCAGAATCTACGAGCGGCAATTGCCCCTGCTCTACCCTAACAGCAAATATGGCCATCGTTTTCCCATTGGACTGATGGAGGTGGTTGATTCTTTCAAACATCAAGAGCTAAGGGATTATTATGAGAAATGGTACAACCCTGAAAACCAGTGCGTATTGGTGG
>JAEEGL013577608.1_pt1 | contig 13269 bp, 15 predicted proteins | sample 9134231 | NCBI WGS metagenome assembly JAEEGL01 (sample SAMN16246548, study PRJNA631951) | gut metagenome | biome: gut microbiome; feature: rumen; material: fiber-attached | host: Bos | place: Iran: Karaj | collected 2018-10 | reverse complement strand
TGTTGCTCAGCGGTTTCAGCACCAATTATGAAGCCATTATTGTGGGAATCAACATAGGCGGTTTGGGTACGCTTGTAGCCTCCATGGCGAATCTCATATCTTTCAAGATTCTTGTTCGTGAATATAATGAATTCAAAATCAGGTATCTGGTCGTATTCACGGTTTTAAATGTTATATTATTGGCTATTCTAATAGTTGTATATATGATTTGCTAATCTCTACAAAAAATGCTTTTTAAATATTATTTTTCAAACGGGATAACCTTATCAAACTGAAATCATAAACTTAATAGTGAGGATTATTCATGAGTTCCATTGAGTTGTATGATGATTTTTCAAAGGTGATTTCAAATGAGGAAAGCATTGATTGCGGTTCCGTTTTGGAAATCCTGAAGGAATACTCCGGAACCATTTCAGTATTTGACTTGATGGCCGTCAATGCTGAGATGATTGAGGAAAGCAAGTATGTTCAGGAAAACTATAAGCATAAAAGCCATGCCGTTTATGTCAAATACTTTTTGGGTCGCATCAAGGATGTTCACAGTGACAATAACACCTATGATCATGAAATCGACAAGGAAGAGTTCATCGATGCGGTGGCCACACTGAAATCATATCATGTCAATGAATCAATGACATCAAAAACAAAATTTCCATTAATCTATGGAATAATCTCAATTTACACCACTTTCATTTTGCAGGAACCGATACACCCTGTGGGAACACCATTTCCAGGATCCTTAAAGGTTGAAGAAAAAGATGGAGTGTTCTATTGTCCTGTAAAGGATGCAAATCTCGAGTCACCAAATGCAGTCTGCAAGATGTGCATTGCCGAGCAATTGGAATTCTGATGTTGTCATTCGAATGTTAAGCTAGGCTGGTTTTTCTTCTGATAAGCGTACCATGTACTGTTTTCAATTAAAAACTCATGCGCCAGGGATAAAATCAAATCTTCGCTTTCCTCTCCGCCATTCTGAACAATCTTGTTTTCGGCTTTTTCATACAGCATGGCCATCCTTCTGTGGTCCTCGATGGTAAGGGACAGGGACATTTTCCCATAATAACTTCCGGTAAACAGGGTTGCTGCAGACATTGTACCAAGTATGATTTTCAAAATCGCACGAATCATTTCTGTCTGGGAATAGGAAAGCATTATTCCCCAGTCATTCAATGTTTTCAAGACCGGGTCCAGCAGATTGTAGTGTATCTCTCCAGGTGTTGCAAAAACGTAAATCTCAAAGAGTAACGCTATAATGTAGGTGGCAATTGTTATATAAAGCACTCTACGGGAAATGCGCTTGTCCCTTTGTTTTTGGATTGTTGTCCTATTAAGCGCCTTTTGATGATATTTCATCTGATCCCTAATCCAGCAATTTATAATATGTCTTTTTTCATTTGTATTCACCGGAGGTACCGTTTTCAACACCTCTCGAATCCATGGAACATCCTTCTTAACGAACCATGGCATGATGTCTCCCACATTCTTGTCTATGCCCGCTTTTGAAAGGAAGTACTGGACACGAAGTGATTCTGCCAGCAGTCTGTACTGCAGGTATTTCCTATGGCATTCAGTGCGCTCTGCTAATTTGTTAATGTAGAATATAATCAGAATGACCATTATACAGCCAAAAATAAGCCAGTGCAATTCCGCTTCATCATATAGAAGGAAGAAAATAGCAACAAGGGTTCCGAAAAATGACAATAGCCAAAGGTTGCGCTGATGCTTCTTGGCGTTTTCCACACTCAAAACATCTGCTGCTCCGTACAAATCATCAATTGGCTTTAATGTCGGGTCGGTTATTCCCTTTTCGATATGGGTAAGTGGAATCTCGCACTTTTCCATGTCCTCGTAGAATTCGTCTGTCTGATTCATATTCACACATTGATGTTTTTTTAAATATACTTTGAATTTTTCTATACATATATGTATTTGCAATAGTCTTATAAATTTTAAAAAAATAATAGTTATATAGAATTTGATTTAAGTGAAATTTATGGCCAATAAAAATGTTGAATTGATGAGAGGAGAACCCGAAATTGCGGTTCGAAAACTTGCGATTCCAATCATGATATCAATGCTTTTAACAGCATCATACAATATTGTCGACGGTATCTGGGTTGCAGGACTTGGACAGGCAGCTATTGCGGGAATAGGTTTTGTGACACCGATATTCATGATTCTAAACGGTTTCAGTGTAGGACTTGGAAACGGTGCCACAAGCAGCATCAGCCGTGCGGTTGGTGCAAGAAACCATGAGGGCGCAAGCAAATCGGCAACACACTCTCTATTCATATTTTTAATAGCATCCGTAGCATTGACTTTGATTTTACTTGTCATACAGGAACCGTTACTCAAAACCTATGGTGCAAGTGGACAATCATTAGTTGAGGCAATGAAGTATGGAACTCCACTATTTTTGGGTTTATTTGCATTCATGTTTGCCAACGGCGGAAGCGGAATTCTCCGTGGTGAGGGAGACATGAAAAGGGCAATGTACGCCATGATAGTGTCAGTTGTTTTAAATTTCATCTTGGATCCTCTTTTTATTTATGTATTAGGTCTAGGTTCAGCAGGAGCATCCCTTGCTACAATCGTAAGTTCAGTAGGTTCTGCAAGCGTCATAATGTACTGGATTTTAATCAAGAAGGACACTTATGTCGATGTAAAACTTAAGGGATTCCAGTTTGAACATGCAATTGCCCGAGACATCTTGAAGGTGGGAATACCGGCATCCCTGGACATGTTCATGATGTCACTTGCAATGAGTTTCTATCTGATGTTCATCTCATCCATCGGAGGGGAGTATGGTATTGCGGCATTCACTTCAGGCCAAAGGTTATATCTCTTTGGAATAATGCCTCTCACAGCTATCGGTAGTGCGGTTGCGGCAGTTAGCGGAAGCGCCTTTGGAGCCAGAAATTGGGAATATCTCTCAAGGACCCACGCATTCGGTACCAAGTTTGCAACATTGGTTGCACTTGCCATAATGCTTATTTTAGTAATATTCGCACCACAATTGGCCTTGATTTTCGCATACACTCCAGACACTGCACCTCTAATCCCAGAAATCACTAACTTCTTAAGAATAGCTTCATTCGGATTATTGCTGGTAGGTATTGGAATGCCTTCAAGCTTTTTCTATCAGGGAATCGGCCGTGGAACAACAAGCCTTGCCTGGACAATCATAAGAGAGCTGATTTTCACAGTAAGTTTCACTTACCTCTTTGGAATTGTCTTTAATTGGGGTTTGACTGGTATTTGGACAGGTCTTGCAGTCGGTAGGATAATTGCATCCATTCTAAACTACACATATGCCAGATACACAATAAGAAAGTTAAAGCCGGTTATGGAGGGGCAATCCGACCAATAATCTTGGGTGATATCATCAAATCCTATTTTGAATGCGGAGCCTGCATTTTGAGGCAAGTGAAGGAAGTCATTGATTTGTCATGTGATGATGAAACTTTGAAGTTCGAATTAATGCAAGACTGCCTCAGGCACATGGCGGTGAACTTCGGTAAAGATTCTCAGCCCAACAAGTTAGCGACAGAAGTGAACCAGTACATTAAAAAGCAAACTAATTGTGCCGATGCATATTTCAATCAGAAGAAAATGAGCAATGAAATTGCCTTGTCCTTAATGCCGAAGGTAAAGAATATTCTAAAAAGCAATGACAGTTTAGAAACGCATGTTAAAGTGGCTATAGTAGGCAATATACTTGATTTTGGAGTTTATAATATCAATACTGATTTTAAAAAATTAATCAATGATAATCTCAACAGGAATCTTGTAATTAATGACATTGGGGAATTTGAAAAGGCTTTGAAGGCTCATGATGAGGTTCTCTACCTGGTCGATAACGCCGGTGAAATAGTATTCGACAGATTACTGATTGAAAAGATAATGGAATATGGCGTTGATGTGGTGGTTGTTGTAAAAAGCGGACCTATCGTAAACGATGCATGCCTGAAGGAAGCCATTGATGCGGGTTTGGATGAGATTGCAGAAATCATCACTGTCGGAAGCGATTCCGGCGGAATCGTAAAGGAGATGATTTCAAGGAAATTCAAAAAACGATTTGATGAAAGCGATTTTATAATATCCAAAGGAATGGCAAACTATGAAGGTTTGACTGAAATGAATTTGAAGGATAAGGATGTTTTTTCACTGCTTTGCTCTAAATGCAAACCTATTTCTAAAAATCTGGATGTTGATGTCGGATCCTTCGTTTTAAAGAAATTATAATTCCTCTTTTTAAAATGTAAACTTTTCTTTACGAATTATTTTTTAATATGTTGAATTAAACTATAATCATGCATAATAAAAAGCTTTTGTTGATTATGTCTTTAATCATGTTAGCAACAGTCTGTATTGGTGTTGTCTCTGCAGTTGATGACACCCTCGAACTTGATGGAGTCAAATTCCATATTCCTTCAGGTTATGATGAAATTACCAGCTATGCTACTGATGATGAGGTTGAAGAATATTCCTCATTTGACGTTACTTCCAGTCATAGGACTTATATGAATGGAAATGATTATCTAGGAATTACCGTTAGTGAATACAGTGATCATCCTAATTTAGAATCTTTAAAACTTGGTGATGATGTTTCTAAAGAGATTGGTGGCGTAAAAGGATTATATGCTTTCGATCAGTTACATTTCTTCACTTATGCTGACGGTGATAAGATTATTCAGATTGCCGTTGATGACATGTCAATCATTGAAGACGTAATGGACACTGAAAACATCGCAAAATAAATTAACTATTTTTTTCTATTTTTTTTTAAATGTTTTAGAGCATGCCCATTAATTTTTCTTCAAGATTTTCCGGCCATTCACTCATCAAGCAAATCTGCCACTTTATTTGCAATGAAGACACAGCAGTCAACACATGGAGACTTGTCCTTTCCATGGTCAGTTATCTTGTCGCAGCGCACGGTTCCATATTCCTCTTTGAATGTGTTGAAAATCTCTTTGGCATTGGCCTTGATAACTGCAGGTTCATCATTAAGGATTCCGTTTGCCATCAATGCGCCGGTCACTGCACCGCAGGTTCCTTCATCGAATGTTCCGCCCATTCCACCTGCAAATCCGCAGGCCAGTTTTGTCATCTGTTCTGTTGTTATGTCCGCTTCTGCAGTCTCACAAAGTCCCATAAGGGTTGATTCGGAGCAGCTTTTTGTTTCCCTGTGTTTTCTGATTTTTTCTTCTAGAATTTGTTTGTCAAGTTTCATAATAATATCTCCCCTTAAATAATTATATTAACTAAGAATTTAAAATATTTACTTATTAAATTAATAGGTGATAAAAATTATACATCCAAGACCAAGTCCAATTGCGGCCACTCTTTACACGTTAAGGGATATGAATGTAGATGTCATTGTCATGCATGGCCCTACAGGCTGCTGCTTTAGAACAGCCAGACTTTTAGAAGGTGATGGGGTTCGAGTAGTAACTACAGGAATGTCCGAAAATGATTTCATATTGGGTGCGGGCGAAAAATTAGTTGAAACCTTAACAGAAGCTTATGATTTGTTTAAACCAAAACTGATGGGTATTGCAGGTACCTGTGCCAGTATGATTATAGGTGAGGATTTAAAGGAAGCTATTGCAACTGCAGATTTGCCATGCACAGTCATTCCGGTTGAATCACATGGAGGATCCGGTGAGGGAGACAATACCGTTGGGGCAATCATGGTATTGGATGCCGCTGTGGAATGTGGTGTTATTACAAGAGAAGAGGCAGACAGGCAAATTGAAATGCTTGAAAAGGCAACTGAAGTTGAAAAAACCCGTGGAATGGCACAGGGAAAATACATCAAGCCAAACTTCGGTGATTCAAAGGAATCAGTTGCAAAAGCCGTTGTAAATGCATTAAAGGATGATAAGAAAGTGGCCTTTGTTCTCAACGTTAAAAAGGAAACATCATATCTGTTCGCAGACATCATTAATTTCGATTATAAGGAAATAAATCCTGACAATAAACCTATTTTCGTAGCCAATTTGGATGAGAATATCGGGTTGCCAAGAATAAGGCAACATGCGGTGAATATCAAGAGCCAATTGGATATCGAGCCTGAATTCATTACAGGAGGCCTCGACGAATATCCGATAACAGCCAACAATGCCGCCGAATATTTGAAGGACAAGGATTTGGACATGATTGTCGTGTTCGGTGTTCCACATGCATTTCCGATTGAGGACTTTGATGTGGAATCCGTTGCAGTGACAGATGGGCCACGTCTTGTTGAACCGCTCAGGGACTTGGGCTACACTCATGTTGTTGCAGAGCTTGATGCACACTCAAAAACACTTGGTACCGATGAAATAGTATTTTCAGACTTTGGCGGTATGATCAGATCAGCTATTGGATGGTTGGACGAATGATAACGATTATTGATTACAAAAGCGGAAACTTGAAAAGCATATCAAATGGATTCAAAAAGATAGGTGCCGATTTTCAGATAACTGACGATAAGGAAACAATCGCCAACAGCGATTACCTTGTTTTGCCGGGTGTCGGCGCATTTGGAAGCGCAATGGAAAATCTGGAACCATTCAAGGATGTAATATTTGAGCATGTAAATGATGATAAGCCATTTTTAGGCGTTTGTCTTGGCCAGCAGGTGCTGATGAGCTCAAGTGAGGAATCACCTGGAGTAAAAGGACTCGATTTATTCAAGGGGCATGTGGAAAAATTGCCGGAAGGCGTTAAAATACCTCACATGGGCTGGAATAGGTTGAATGTCACCAATGATTCACCAATCTTGGAAGGAATAGATGGCGAATACTTTTATTTTGTTCACTCTTATCATGTAATTCCCGATGATGATGAAATCATCGCAGGAACTTGTGAATATGGAAACAGTGTTGTGGCAAGCTTAAGTCAAAACAATTTGTTCTCAACACAGTTCCACCCAGAAAAAAGCAGTAAGGCAGGATTAAAAATCTTAAAAAATTTCACTAACTTGGAGATATAGACAATGGATATCGAAGGATTTGTAAGGGCTAGAATTGACGATTACTCATATGAAGATTTAGCAGATATTTTAGCAGTTCGTATTAGAGAGTATAAAAACATTTCACAAGACAATTCAGTTGAAATGGCAAAGGCTGTAATTGATGAGGTTTCAACAACTTTAAAATTGCAGGAAAGTGATGATGAATTTTTAAAGGAAATAGCTAATGTAAATAAGGCTGATGTATTGATGGGCGAGATGGGAGTGGGTTCCCGTGGAGCCGGAGACTTTTTTGTCCACAGGAAAATCGCTGAAATCGTATCCTCAACCAATACCGCTTCATTGGTCAATCCGTCAGAACAGGACGATGGTGGAGTGGTGAAAGCTCCAGTCAATAACGATGAAGTCTATATAACAACCGCAGTTGACGGAATTCATTCAAGATTAAGTGAATATCCATTTTTAGGCGGTTTTCACGTTACAAGAGCAACATTAAGGGATGTTTGTGTTATGGGTGCAGACCCAGTCGCCATCTTAAGCGACGTCCACCTTGCAGACGATGGTGATGTTGCAAAGATATTCGACTTCACAGCAGGTGTTGCTGCAGTTTCAGAGCTAGTTGACGTTCCTATTGTGGCCGGAAGTACCTTGCGTGTCGGTGGAGATATGGTTTTAGGAGACAGGTTCGTTTCAGCCGTTGGAAGTGTGGGAGTTTCACCATATCCTCCAACAGCAAGAAAGGGAGCGACCGAAGGTGATGTAATCCTTTTGACTGAAGGTTCAGGAGGAGGAACAATAACAACTACAGCATTGTACAACGGTTTCTTTGATGTTGTGTGGGATACAATGAACGTAAACTTCGTTCAGGCTTCACATGCGCTTTTTGAATCAGATCTCGTGAAGGATGTCCATGCGATGACTGACGTAACCAATGGAGGACTTAGAGGCGATGCCCATGAGATATCAAACACAACCGGTGTGGGCCTTGAGTTTTATGAAAAGGAAATCAGGGACATGGTTGCTCCGAATGTTTTAAACATGCTTGAGACATTAAACATCGATCCTTTGGGCGTTTCAACCGATTCATTGATGCTTATTGTGCCTCCAGAAATCGTCGGTGATATCAAAAAGGCTGTCGGCAAATATGATGTTGCAATATCTGAAATAGGTGAGGTCAACAATTCAGGAGAACCTATTCTGGTCAAGGAAGACGGTTCAAATGAAAAGCTGGTCCCATTGTTCAGGGAAGCGGCATATACCAAAATCAAAAAACTGGTTGGAGATACAACCCCTGAAGACTTTGAAGAGATGAAGGAGAAAGTTCAAAAGGCTTCAGATGCTGCAATTGCCAAAAAGGATAAGGTCATAGACTATATCCGATCAAACTAGTTTCAATTCTTAAGGTGCGATTTTACACAAAATCATGCAATCGCACTTCACTATTTTTTATTTAATCTAACGTTCAATTTTAATCCATGTTAGACAATAAGGGTTCATTTTATTTGATTGATGCAATACTTGCAGTGGTTTTGCTTTTAATTGTTTTTTTGGCCATTAACACCACAGTAACAATGCCTACACATGAATATTCCTATGAATCAAGAGATATTCGAACGGCACAGGATGTAATGGAGCTTTTAAGCGGTAGGATAGATTTCCAGGATAAGAGTTTCATCAGTGAAATCTCAGGCATTCTAAAGGAGGGCGAAAACTCAAAGGAATCCGTAAGGGAGGTTTCTAAAATTTCAAGGGACAGGTTAGATTCCTATGATCTTGAAAACTATAGGTTAGTTGAAAGCAACGTTTTGAATGAGGGGGTGCTGGCATCTAAGGGAAATTATGATGATGCGGAAAATGTTTCTGTAGCCACAAGGACCTATGGGGATTATTCATTCACATTATCAACATGGTAATTATTAAATACTATAAAAATCTTAAAGATAATTGTTATCTTATTTTGTCGGCCCTGGTGGTGTAGTTTGGATAACACATGGGACTGCGGATCCCATTCCCCGGGTTCAAATCCCGGCCAGGGCATTATAATTTCCGTGATATTATGTTAAATGCTAATACTTATGTAACTTCTCAAAAGGGTATTGGTGGAACAATTAGAAACCAATATGAAGATTTTTACGTTGAAGAAATTCCTGAAGTCATTCCATCCGGTGAGGGTCCAAACGTTTACATCTGGATTGAAAAGCTTGGAAGGACCACACTTGATGTTGTCCTTGACATTTCAAGAGACCTGCACATCTCAAGAAAAAGGATGGGCTTTGCCGGAATGAAGGACAAGAAGGCCTTGACCAGACAGTGGATTTGCATTTCCAATATGGATTCAGAGGAGCAGATGCAGCAGGTCAAGGATTTGGACATTTATAAAACTGATTTTTTAAAGGTAGTCAGAGGCCGCAAAAAGCTTAGGATGGGTCAGCTTAAGGGAAATAAATTCAAAATCTTAATTAGGGATTTGGATGACATTGAAGAGTCAGCCAATATCGCAAATGAGGTTCTAAATGAATTGCAAACCACAGGAGTTCCCAACTACTTTGGATGGCAGAGATTCGGCAAGCCTAGAACCAACACCCATCTTGTCGGAGAGGCTTTGATTGAAAATGACCTTGAAAAGGCTGTCGGAAGGTACATCGGAAACCCATCAGAAGAGGAGCATGAGGAAAACCAGAAGGCAAGACAGGCATATGATGACGGCAACCTTGAGGAATCCCTGAAATTGATGGGCAAAGGGATGAGATACGAAAAGATGATGATTCGCGAATTGATTAAGGATTCAAAGAAAGGCGAATTGACTGAAAAATCATATAAGAATGCATTATATGCTCTTCCAAAGCCATTGCAGAGAATGTTTGTTCATGCATATCAGTCTTACTTATTCAATGAAGCCGTAAGCAACAGGGTTGCAATGGGAATAGACAAATATATTCCTGGCGACATCATAATTGATAATGAGGAACACATTGTTTATGACAAGACCCCTGAAGAGTATCAGCAACTGATGGACAGCTTCGAAGTCAACCCAACATGTCCGTTATATGGAACAAAGGTCCCATATGCAGGTGGAGCCGTTGGAGAAATGGAAGAGAATGTATTGAAGAAATATAATTTGGAGAAAAGCGACTTTGAAGTTCCAAAAATGCCTCGTTTAGGAAGCCATGGTCTTAGGCGGTCCATGAGATTCCAGGTGTGGGATGCCAGTGCGCAGGCAACAGACGAGGGAGTCCTATGTGAGTTTTCAATAAACAAGGGTTCTTATGCTACGGCTGTTTTAAGAGAAATCATGAAGGTAGATGTGATTTAGATGGTTATTTGTCCAGATTGCGGTAAGGAAGTTCCAAACGACAAATTCTGTAAGAACTGCGGAGCTTATCTTCCAAAAATTGAAGAGATAAGTGTTGAAAGTACTTCAGTTGAGCCTAATATAGCTCCTGAAAGTGAGGATGTCAAGTCTGGAGTTAATTATTGCCGTAATTGCGGTTTCAAGCTGGAAGGCGATTTCAAGTTCTGTCCAAATTGCGGATATAATCTTAAGGCTCCCGTGAAATCTAAAAATGTAAGTCTGGATAAGGAAAAGAACACACTGCTTGCAGTTGTTTTAAGTGTTTTGCTGCCGGGTATGGGCCATATGTATTTGGGCCTGGACAATACGGGTGCAATCTTATTAATAGCATATATAATATCATTAATTTTAATTTTATTTGTCATTGGATTGGCATTGGCATTGATAGTATGGGTTTGGGCATTGGTTGATACAATAAACTCTGCAAATGCCTTGAATCGTGGAGAAGAAGTTGAAGATAAGTTATTTTAACAAGTGATGATTATGATTGAATGTAGAAATATTGCCAAAGGAAAAGGAAAAGGTGAATTGATTGTTTCATCAGAGCCAATTAGCTTTTTAGGCGGAGTGAATCCGGACACCGGTGAAATAATCGACCCGAATCATGAACTGAAAGGGGAAATCATCAAGGATAAGGTACTCTTCATCCCTGGAGGAAAGGGCTCTACCGTAGGATCCTATGTGATTTTCCAGATGATGAAAAACAAAACCGCTCCTAGCGCCATAATCTGTCTAAGCGCAGAGCCTATTATTGCAACAGGAGCAATAATGTCAGACATTCCATTGGTCGATTCACCTGAAGACATCAAGGATTTGAAAACAGGAACCCTTGTCGAGGTCGATGGAACTAATGGTACAATAGAAATATTGTAGTGATAATATGCAAACTCTAATTGAAAATGTAAACATCGTAAATCCATTTGAAGAGGTAAAAACCGCTCAAAACGTTTTGATTGAAGATAATCTAATCAAGGAAATATCTTCAACTAAGATTAAGGCGGACAATGTCATCGACGGTGAGGACAATTATCTGCTTTCTGGTTTCATTGATTGCCATACCCACATTTTTGCAAAGGGATTCCATAAGGAAGAGAATATGGCAAATCCATTGGGGCTTCATTTTTACAATGCGGTGCCTCATTCCCTGCAGACAATCAATGCGGGTGTTACAACAATTAGAGATTGTGGATCTGCTGATTTGAGCTTCAAATTGGCACAACAACGTAAATTATTCACCGCTCCAAAAATTCACCTGTCAATCACTCCCCTAGTAATGACAGGAGGACATTTTGATTTGCTTCTGCCTTCCGGCTGGGACATGGAGATAATCTATCCCGGCTTTCCAAAGGGAAGATGCGACGGAATAGAGGAGGTTCTTAAAAAGACCCGTGAAGTAAAAAGGGCGGGCGCTGATTTTATAAAGGTTATGGCAAGCGGAGGAGTATTGACAACCAACACTTCACCGGAATTTGCCCAATTCAACAAAAAAGAGTTAAAAACAATTGTATGTGAAGCAAAGGCTAATGACATGAAGGTATCGGCCCACTGTCACAGCTTGAAAGGAATGAACAATTGTATCGATGCTGGTTTTTCTTCAATTGAACATGGAACATTCATTGATAAGAAGACCGCTAAAAGAATGGTTGAAAATGATGTAAGTTTAGTTCCGACACTTCTTGTTCATCAATTCTTATATAAAAATGGCTTCCCTGCATGGGACAGCTATGCAGACGAAAAGACAGAAAAACTTAAGGAAATAGTCAAAGTCCACAAGGAAAACATCCAGGTAGCTTACGAACAAGGTGTTAACATATTGATGGGAACAGACAGTGGAGTAATTCCACACGGACACAATCTGGAGGAATTGGTCCATTTGACAGATATCGGAATGTCAGCCGATGAGGCTATTGCAGCAGGAACCGTTAAGGCGGCCGAATTTTTAGGCTTTAATAATTTGGGCCTTGTCAGGGAAAATTATGTTGCAGATTTAGTTCTGGTCAATTCCAATCCGCTGGAAGACGTTTCCATATTGAGCAACAATGATAATATCTTAAAAGTAGTTCAGGATGGTTGTGTAGTTAAATGAAATTGATGATTGATGATGAAAGCTGTATTGCCTGCGGACAGTGTAAGGCAGTCTGCATTCGTGACAATATCGAAATAGATGAAGTCGCTTATGAGACCGGAAGCAACTGTTTTGAATGTGGCCATTGCATGGCTATTTGCCCGACAGGTGCTGTAACCCTTAAAATATTCAAGGGTCGTGAAGGCAGGATTGAGGAGTACAGTTCAAAGGAACTTCCAATTGAGTACAGGGACTTACTGCAATTCTTAAAGCAGAGAAGGTCAATGAGATGGTTTAAAAGGAAGAAAATCGATAAGGACACATTCAACAAATTGCTTGAGGGTGCCTATTATTCCCCTTCAGCCCAAAATGAGCAGGATGTGGAGTTCGTCGTTTTGGACAGGAGACTGAATGACTTCATGAAGCATGTTTATGACATAATCAAGGTTGAAGAGAATGAGTTTTTCAGAATCAAGGAGTTCGGCGATTACTTAAGGGACAATTCAACAAAGAAATATCATCCTCTATTGTGGCAGGGCCATCAACTGATTTTGACATTTTCAACAGACAAGACAAGTGCGGTCATAGCAAACACACGTATGGAATTGCTGGCATATACTTTGGGGCTTGGAGGATTCTATTCTCTCTTTATTCTAAAGGCAGATGAGATAGACCATGACAGGCTAATGGAATTCTTCCCGGGAATTGACAAGAGCAAGCATATGTACTCAGCATTCATTATAGGTTATCCCAAAAAGACTTTCAGGAGAACAATACCTCACAAGGAAATTAAGGTTAACTACATGTAAGAATTTTTAGTGATACCTAAACTTTATTATATATAAAAACACAAATAATCTTATAAAAGGGAAACGGTCGTGATAATATGGT
>JAEEGL011937067.1_pt1 | contig 13269 bp, 15 predicted proteins | sample 9134231 | NCBI WGS metagenome assembly JAEEGL01 (sample SAMN16246548, study PRJNA631951) | gut metagenome | biome: gut microbiome; feature: rumen; material: fiber-attached | host: Bos | place: Iran: Karaj | collected 2018-10 | reverse complement strand
GTTCGTAGCGCTGCGCCAGGGCCTCCCGGGCAGCCTTGGAGATGTTGACCATCCGGTCCCAGGAAGCGGCCCGCTTGGCATACAGCCAGTCCGCGAGCTGCGTCCCCACGAAGGACTTCAGTCCGCAGGCCCGGGCGGCTTCCTTGAGCTCGGCCAGGGTTTTTCCGAGCAACTTCTCTTTCATCATCTACAAAAATAAGAAAAAAAACGGAGACCTCCGCCGGGATTACGGCGGAGCAAGGCGGCAGCGGGCGAGGCGGTCCGCGTCGTCGGGCGGAAGGATGCCTGCGGCGGCCAGCGCTTCGACCGTCCAGCCTTCGCGCGGGGTGTTTTCGCGGAAGAGGACGATGGCGCGCGCTGCCTGGGAAGAGCGTATGTAGGGATGGAGCCGGAGCGAATCGGCCGGCAGGGTCCACAGGGCGTAAGGATCCGGTTCCGAGCAGAATACCAGATCGCTCAGGGCGTCGTAACGTTCCCGGTCGAAGCGGGAGAGGTCCAGCAGCTGTTCCGGATAGGAGTAGCCGCCCAGCCGCTTCCGGTAGCGGAGGATCTCCGCGGCATACCAGGGTCCGATGCCCGGCAGGGCGTCCAGCGCGGCGGAGTCGGCGCGGTTCAGGTCGGTCCGGGGGATGTCGATCCAGGGCTCCAGCCGCCTGTACACGGAGTCCGCGACGACGAAGGAGCGGGCGAAGTCCGTTTTGCGGCGGAAGCGGCCGCCGGCTGCGCGGTAATTCTCGATGGCCTGGGCCTGCTTTTCGCTGAATCCAAGCCGGACCAGGTCAGCGACCGGGACGGTGTTGGGGTCGAAACGGAAGTTCTCCACCCGGCGCGTCGCCCGGCGGTAAGTCTCGATGCGGTCCGAATGGGGGGCGTTCCGCCGGAGGATGGTTCTCCCCGTATCCGGGTCGGCGGCATTGTCCGGAGCAGGGGAATAGACGAACACCGTATCGGGCTCGTCACGGTTGGCTTCGATGCGGAGGCGCGCGGAACGGGTGACGAAGAGGGCGATCTGGTAGCCGAGGACAAGAAAAGCCAGGGCGATGGCGCCGACCTTGAAGGCGGCGGAAGAAGGGGCGGAGTTTTTCATGGTTTCGGAAGTCGGGTTGGTTCAGCTCATTCAGCCGTCTTTGTATTTGTTGCGATGTTCTCGGGGACCGGTATCGGGCAGGCCGCCGACCACCAGGACGATTTCCCCCTTCGGTTCGACCGCCTGGAAATGCGCCAGCACCTCGGCGAGCGTCCCGCGGACGTGCTCTTCGTGGACCTTGGAGATTTCCCGCGAGACGCAGCAGGGCCGGTCCGGGCCGAAGGTGGAGACAAACTGTTCCAGCGTGCGGACCAGGCGGCGCGGGGACTCATAGAAGACCAGGGTGCGGGTCTCGGAGGCGAGGGCGGCCAGCAGGGTCTGGCGCCCCTTCTTCTGGGGCAGGAAACCCTCGAAGCAGAAACGGTCGCACGGCAGGCCCGAAGAGACGATGGCCGGGATGCAGGCGGTGGCGCCCGGAAGGGTCTGCACTTCGATTCCCTCCGCCAGGCAGGTCCGCACCAGCAGGAAACCCGGATCGGAGATTCCCGGCGTCCCGGCATCGCTGATCAGGGCCACCCGCTCCCCCGCCAGGATGCGGTCGCGTATCAGTTCCGCACTCTGGTGCTCGTTGAACTTATGGTGGGAGAGGAGCTTGCCCCGGATGTCGAAATGCTGGAGCAGGACGGCGCTGGTCCGGGTATCCTCCGCGAGGATGAGATCGGCATCCTGCAGCACCCTGACGGCCCTGTAAGTCATGTCTTCAAGGTTCCCGACCGGGGTCGGGACGATGTACAAAATTCCCTTGGCGTCCATCATCTTCCGGCAATAAATTGCTATCTTTGTCTGACAGCAAGCACACAAATTTAAACAATGTTTTCCGAGAATCACAAAAAATCAGGCTGCATCGAAGTCATCTGCGGATCCATGTTTTCCGGCAAGACCGAAGAACTCATCCGCCGCCTGCGCCGGGCCCGTTTCGCCAACCAGGAAATCGCCATTTTCAAACCCGCGCTGGACAAGCGGTATTCCGAAGTGGAGGTCGTCTCGCACGACGCCCACAAGATTTCCTCCGTCTCCGTCGGCTCCTCACAGGAGATCCTGGAGCGTACGGCCCCCGGGGTCGATGTGGTCGGCATCGACGAGGCGCAGTTCTTCGATGAGGGGATCGTGGGGGTGTGCCAGACCCTCGCAAACCGCGGGATACGCGTGATCGCGGCCGGTCTGGATACGGACTATCTCGGAATCCCCTTCGGTCCGATGCCGGCCCTGATGGCCGTCGCGGAGGATGTCCAGAAGGTCCATGCCATCTGCGTGCGCTGCGGCAACCTCGCCAACCATTCCCACCGGCTCAGCAAGAGCAAGGACCTGGTCCTGCTCGGAGAACAGGACATCTATGAGCCGCTCTGCCGGGACTGCTTCAATGCCGCCCGCGCCGTGGATGATGGGAGAGGATAGCGTTCTGCCAGGTCGCGGCGTCGATGTGGGTGTAGATTTCCGTCGTCAGGATGGACTCGTGTCCCAGCATCTCCTGGACGACGCGCAGGTCCGCCCCGTTCTCGATCAGGTGCGTCGCAAAAGAATGACGGAAGGTGTGCGGTGAGATTTCTTTGTTCACTCCGGCTACGAGGGCCTGCTTCTTGACCAGGTTGAAAACGGACACCCGGCTGAGCGGACGGCCGTCCTTGTTGAGGAAGGCCACATCATCGAAAGCCGGAACGGCGGCTTGCGGCCGGCTTTGCAGATAGGCTTCGAACGCATCCGCCGCCATTTCTCCCAGCGGCACCAGCCGTTCCTTGTCCCCTTTCCCCACCACACGCACGAATCCCTCCCGCAGGTACACCTGGGAAATGAGCAGCCCGCAGGCCTCAGACACGCGCAGGCCGCAGCCGTAGAGCATCTCGAGGATAGCCCGGTCGCGCAAGCCCGTCCAGCCCCGGTTGGTATCCACCGAATCCAGGATGGCGGAGACCTCTTCCACGGACAGGACGGAAGGCAGGTAACGGCCCAGCTTGGGCGCCTCGACGCGGTCGCAGGGGTTGTCCGTACGTTCGCCTTCCAGGATCAGCCAGTCGAAGAAGGAGCGCAGCGAACTCAGCAGCCGGGCCTGGGAGCGCTTGGACAGTTGTGCCGCACAGACGGACAGGTAGCGCTCCACGTCTTCCGGGCGCACGCTCCGCGGGGCAAGTTCCGCCGCCTCCAGGAAGCCGGCGACATCCCGTCCGTAGGCCGCCACCGTATGAGGCGACAGCTTCCGCTCCATCCGCAGATAGTAACGGTAGTCCCGGATGATTCGATCTTCGCTCATGCTCAACCGCGGATCAGGAGGAATTCTGCCCGGCCCGAGAGGCGGAGCGGGCCGGCCGTGGCCGGGATGAAGAGGGTCTGGCCCTTGGTGAAGGACAGGCTCCCGTCCCCCTCGGACAGGCATCCGGAGCCGTCTATGCAGAGCAGGACGCGGTAGGCCTCCGGCAAGTCCACCATATCGATGGAAGCGGCATCGAGCAGACAGCGTTTCACCTGGAAATAGGGACATTTGCTCAGGATTTCTTCCGCATAGCCCGGCCGGTAGCGGAGCGAGCGCATCGGCTGGCGCGGGTCCGGAGCCGCCTCCAGGCGCGCGACCGAGAGGGCCTTGTCGATATGCAGCGGACGCGGCTTCCCGTCCTTGCCGCAACGGCCGTAGTCGTACAGGCGGTAGGTCAGGTTGGAATTCTGCTGGATCTCCGCCAGCAAGACGCCGCGGCCGATCGCGTGGATCGTCCCCGCAGGGATGAAGAAGACATCGTTTTTCCGGACCGGCACCTGGTGCAGGTAAGATTCGAAGTTCCCCCGGGCCAGGCTTTCCTTCAACTCCCGGGCCGAGGTATCGTGGTGCAGGCCGTAAACCAGTTTCGCGCCCGGTTCCGCATCCAGCACATACCACATTTCCGTCTTGCCCTCCTGGCCGTTCTCCTCGCGGGCGGCATATCCGTCGTCCGGATGGACCTGGACCGAAAGGTTGTCACGCGCGTCGATCAGCTTCACCAGGATGTGCATCCCCTCCTTTCCCGAGACGGAAGGCGAAGTCCCCAGGAACTCCGGGTGCAGGGACAGGATGTCCGGCAGGGTTTGTCCCGCCAGGGGGCCCGACGCCGCGCGGGAAGGACCGTCCGGATGGACGGAGCACTCCCAGGTCTCGGCCAGCGGCTCCTGCGGCAAGTTTTTTCCGAAGTCCGTCTTCAGACGCGTCCCGCCCCAGATATAGTCTTTCCCTGCAGGGTCCAGCAAAAAGGATTTCACGGCTCGGAGTATTTCTTCTTGTCCTCGACGCTGATGTCCTTGCCCAGCTGGACTTCGATCAGCGTCAGTTCCGTACAGGCCTTGATGCGGTGGCGGCAGCCGGCCAGCACCGTAACCACGTCGCCGGGGCGCACCCTCTGCGTCATCCCGTCGATCAGGGTCTCCCCCTCGCCGGAGACCACGGTCCAGACCTCGTCCCGGTGCTCATGGCTGTGGTAGCTCATCTGCTCCCCGGCCTTGAGGGTCACCTTGATGGTCAGGCCCTCCGGCAGCGCATCGAGCACATGATAGCGGCCCCATGACTTCTCGGCGAACATGATCTGCTGTTCGATGCCCTCCACCAGCGGCTTGATTCCGCCCGAGGCCTCCTTGCCGGTCACCAGGATGCCGTCCGGCGCCGCCGCCACGATCACGTCCTGTACCCCCGTGCACAGCACCGGGACATTGAGTTCGTTGATGATGTTTACACCCCGGCAGTCCGGTCCCAGGAGGGCCTTGCCCAACAGCGGTTCCGACATGGCTTCGGTCAGGGTGTTCCAGGTCCCCATGTCCTTCCACACGCCCCCGAAACGCAGCACGGCGATATCCGGTTCATGCTCGACCACGGCGTAGTCGAAACTGATCTTCTCCAGCGATTCGTAACGGCTGAAAAGGTCCTGGTAGTCCTGGAAATCGATCAGCTCGTGCGCCCGCCGCAGGACGTAACCCAGACGGAAGGCGAAGACGCCCCCGTTCCACAAGGCCCCCTGGGCGATATAACTGCGGGCCACGTCGGCCGAGGGTTTCTCCTTGAACATGGACACCGGACTCACCGGATCCGTTCCCTTCGGGATGATGTAGCCGTATTTCTCGCTCGGATACGTCGGCTCCATGCCCATCAGCATCAGGCTGGCCGTGCCCGCGGCGGACAGTTCGGACAAGCGGCCGAGCGCATGGAAATAGGCTTCCTCCACAAAGGGATCCACGGGGCATACGACCACCGCCTCATCCAGGCCGACCCCCCGGACGTCATGCAGGTAGGCCGCCGCCAGGACGATGGCGGGGAACGTGTCACGGCGGCAGGGTTCGATACTGATGCCGACGGCGTCGCCCAGCTGGTTGTGGATGGAGGACACCTGGCTCTTGGAGGTGGCGATCGTCACCGTGGCATCCGGCGAAACCTCCCGGATCTGCCGGAAGACCCGCTGCACCATGGACTCGTAGGATCCGTCTTCCCGTTTGAAGATCGGGATGAACTGTTTGGAGCGGACTTCGTTCGACAGCGGCCACAGGCGCTTGCCGGAACCGCCGGAGAGGAGGATGACGTGCATTCCTTTCATATTCGGCGGGGGTTAAGGGACCAGGGATACCCGCTCGTTCCAGGCGAGACCCCGGTAGGAACGGTTGAGCCGGGGCCGGAGCGGATCGGGAATATAGAGCGACAGGCCGCAGCAGCGTTCCAGCTCCAGATCGAAGAAAGTGGGGGTCTCCGCGTGGTAGAGCACACAGTCCGCCAGGGCGGCGTCCAGCCGCGCCAGCTCCGCGTCGCTTGCACCGATCTGGAGGGCGAAATCACGCAGGTCGTAATAGAAGCGCAGCGTGGTGGAAGTGTAGAAATAGCGCTGCGTGGTGCGCAGCGCACCCGTCACGGACCCGGAATGGGCCGCGACAATCGGAGCGAAAGCATCCGCCAGCGCATCCAGACGGCTGCAGTCCACCAGGGTGACGGTCGCGGAACGGAGGCTCCCTTCCCGCCGGTCATAGTAGTCGAAGAAATCCTGGCAGAAAGCGGGCAGGTCCGGCTTGGGGCTGAGCAGCAGGTTGGCGGTCAGGGTCTTGTAGTTCATCCCGTCGGTCAGGATTTCGGCCGGCGAGAAGACGAGGTAGTCGCAGAGGTCCTTGAGGGCGAACGCCACCTCGACCGACCCCATCAGGCAGGCGTCCAGGATGAGATAGTCGAGCTTCATCGGGATGGCGGCCGCGAATTCGTCCAGTTCCAGCCAGGTGACCGAATCCCGGCCGGGATGGAACTGGTTGCCGATGGCCTTGGTCGCGGGCCAGGGAGAGGGTGCAGGGGAAGAGAGACTGCGATAGCTCGAAGCCTCATTGCCGCTCGTATAGCCGCCGGGGATCCAGCCGGTACCGTGGGAGGAGAAGAGCATGCCGTAGTGCCGGGCGGGGAACATCCGGCGGATGTCGTCCAGGGCCCTGCGCAAGGATTCCTCGGTGGCGCTCACGGCCATGTCGTCATAGACCTTGAGGGTGTCCACATACGGCATGCCTCCGTTGCCGGAGTACAGGCGGAGCAACAGGGGCGCCGACTCGCTCGCAAAGTCTCCCGACGAGCGGGCATTGTGGCAAAAGGCCAGCACGGCACGGTCGGATTCCTTCCAGGGGAGTTTTTCCTTCCGCACGGTCTCCAGGTTGCGGCGCAGGTCCTCAGTCAGGTTGTTAAAGCCCAGGCCGCAATAGATAAAGACCTGGTCATAGGTCCCGTCGTAGCGGTCCAGCCTGCCACACGCTGCTGCAAAAACGAACAACGGAATAAGGAAAAGCGGCCTGAGTCTTCGCATAATTTCTCAAATTTACACAAAGTTTTTTATTTTTGTATGAAATGTAATTGGAAACCCACATGAAAGGCATCGTACTCGCCGGCGGCACCGGCACCCGTCTGTTCCCGATCACCAAAGGCGTAAGCAAACAATTGCTCCCGGTCTATGACAAGCCGATGGTCTATTACCCGATCAGCGTCCTGATGCTGGCGGGGATACGGGATATCCTCATCATTTCCACGCCGCAGGACCTTCCTGCCTTCCGGCGGCTCCTGGGCGACGGGGCGGACTATGGCGTGCATTTCAGCTATGCGGAACAGCCCTCGCCGGACGGGCTCGCGCAGGCTTTCCTCATCGGGGAAGAGTTCATCGGCGACGACAGCGTGTGCCTTGTGCTGGGCGACAACATCTTCCATGGAAGCGGCCTCACGTCCATGTTCAAGGAGGCCGTCCGGGCTGCGGAAGAGGATGCCCGGGCCACGGTCTTCGGCTACTGGGTGGACGATCCGGAGCGCTACGGCGTGGCGGAGTTCGACGCGGAAGGCAACTGCCTGTCGATCGAAGAGAAGCCGCAGCAGCCGAAAAGCCACTACGCCGTGGTGGGCCTCTATTTCTACCCCAACAAGGTGGTGCGGATCGCGAAACAGATCAAGCCCTCCGCACGCGGGGAGTTGGAGATTACCAGCGTGAACCAGGCTTTCCTGGAAGAACGGGAACTGCGGGTCCAGACCCTGGGCCGCGGGTTCGCCTGGCTGGATACGGGGACGCACGACTCGCTGGCCGAGGCTTCCATCTTCGTGGAGGTCATCGAGAAGCGCCAGGGGCTCAAGATCGCCTGTCTGGAAGCCATCGCCTACCGGCAGGGCTGGATCTCCGACGAGCGCCTGCGCGAACTCGCCCGGCCGATGCTGAAGAACCAATACGGGCAGTACCTGTTGAAGTGCATCGACGAATTCCGGCCATGAACGTACTGAAAACCGACATTCCCGGCATCCTGATCCTGGAGCCGCGGGTCTTCGAGGACGCGCGCGGCTACTTTTTCGAGAGTTTCTCGCAGCGGGACTTCGACGCCGCCGTCGTGCCCCTGCTGGGTCATCCGGTGCAGTTCGTGCAGGACAACGAATCCCAGTCTTGCTACGGCGTGATCCGCGGCCTCCACTTCCAGCTGCCGCCTTTCACCCAGGCCAAACTGCTGCGCTGCGTCGTGGGCCGCGTGCTCGACGTGGCGGTGGACCTCAGGCAGGATTCGCCCATGTACGGGCAGCATGTGGCAGTCGAGCTTTCGGCGGAGAACCGCCGGCAGGTCTTCATCGATAAAGGTTTCGCCCATGGCTTCGCCGTCCTCAGCGAACTTGCTGTCTTCCAGTACAAATGCGACGTCCCGTACCACCCGGAAGCCGATTCGGGCATCCAGGCCCTGGACCCCGCCCTCGGCATCGACTGGCAGATTCCTCCCGCAGACAGGATACTCAGTCCCAAAGACCGCGACCGCGCCTGCCTCGCGGACAGCCCCGTCCGCCTATGAACGTCCTGATCACCGGCGGCAACGGGCAGCTGGGCTGCGCCCTGCGGCTCGCAAGCTCGTCTTCCGCCTTGACCTTCCCCTGCCGTTTCTTCTTTTCGGACATCGCAGACGCGCCGGAAGAATCCCTCGCCATGCTCCGCCGGCTGGGCGGGGCCGACGTGGACCTCACTTCCCTGCCGCTCGACATTACGGACCGGGAAGCGATCCGTGAAACCCTGCGGCGCTACGGCATCGACGCCATCGTGAACTGCGCGGGCTTCACCCGCGTGGATGATGCCGAAAGCCGGGAGGAACTGGCGGAGCGGCTCAACGCCGGTGCGGTGGAGGAGCTCGCCCTGGCAATGAAGGAGCGCAACGGTCTGCTGGTGCAGATCAGCACGGATTACGTTTTCGGCGGAGCCGGCAACGACGCCCCCATCCGGGAAGACGAGCCGCCCGCCCCGACGGGGGCCTATGGCCGGACCAAATTCCACGGTGAGCAGGCCGTCACCCGCAGCGGATGCCGGAGCATCATCCTCCGGACGGCCTGGCTCTACAGCGAATTCGGGACGAACTTCGTCCGCACCATGCTGCGGCTGACCGCCGCCCGGCCGTACGTAAATGTCGTTTCCGACCAGGTCGGAACCCCCACCTACGCCGGGGACCTTGCCGGCGCCATCTTCGCGCTTCTGGAGTACTGCGGGCGGCATCCGGAGGCGGGCGGCATCTTCCATTACAGCAACGAAGGCGCCTGCAGCTGGTACGAATTCGCCCGGGAAATCGCCCGCCTCGCCGGACACCGCGACTGCGAAATCCGGCCCTGCCGGAGCGAGGAATATCCCAGTCCGGTACGGCGTCCGGCTTATTCCGTACTGGACAAGACATCCATCCGGGAGCAACTCGGCCTCAGCATTCCCCACTGGACCGACAGTCTGCGCAAGTGCTTGAAAAACATTTTGTAGATTCCTGAAATCTGCTTATCTTTGCGCGCATTTTAAAGCCGCCCCGCGGTTTTGGTGCAATGGGACCCGGGCCCGCCCCGGGTTGAGTAACACTTTTTAAAGCTTTTTTAAGAAATGCAAACTTTTGAACTGAACGGCCAGACCCGCCAGGTCGGCAACAAAGCTGTCATCAAGGCGTTCCGCAAGCAGGGCCTCGTCCCTTGCAACCTCTACGGCCTCGGCATGGAGAACATTCTCTTCACCGTGAACGCCAAGGAGCTCAAAGCCCTCACTAACACCCCGAAGTCCTACATCGTGAACCTCGTCCTCGACGGCGGCAAGCCGCAGACGGCCATCCTGCACGAACTCCAGTGGCATCCCGTCACGGACGAGTGCCTGCACGTGGACTTCCTCGCCGTCAACCAGGAGAAGCCCATCGCCATCAGCGTTCCGCTCGTGATCAGCGGCCACGCCAAGGGTGTGCAGCAGGGTGGTAAGTTCTATCAGAACGCCCGTTCCATCCGCGTCTGCGCCCTGATGAAGGACCTTCCGGACGAAGTGACCGTGGACATTTCCGGTCTCGGCCTCGACAAGCGCATCAAGGCGGGCGACATCCAGCTCGACAAGGTCGCCGTCGTTTCCGACAAGGACATGATCATCTGCGGCGTCAAGACCACGCGCAATGTTACTGCGGCTGCTGCGGAAGAATAAACCTGCCTCCGCCGGGCCGGAAAAGTCATATCTCGTGGTCGGGCTCGGCAACATCGGTGCCGAATACGCCGCGACGAGACACAACATCGGCTTTATGATATTGGATGCCTGGGCCCAGGCATCCAATGTCGTTTTCGCATCCGAACGCTACGGCGACCACGCCGTGATCCGCGACAAGGGTCGGGAATTCCACCTGCTCAAGCCTTCGACCTATGTCAATCTGAGCGGACAGGCCGTCCGCTACTGGATGCAGAAACTGGGGCTGCCCCGCGAGCACCTGCTTGTCATCTGCGACGATATCAACCTCTCCTTCGGGACACTCCGCCTGCGCGGCTCCGGCAGCGACGGCGGACACAACGGATTGAAGAACATCCAGGAATTGCTGGAAGGCCAGGACTGGGCCAGGCTCCGGGTCGGTGTGGGGCACGACTTCTCCCAGGGGCAGCAGATCGGCTACGTCCTGGGCGATTTCACCCCGGAACAGCGCGGGGAAATCGCCGCGCTCGCAGAGCGCATCACCGGCGGCGTCCGCACCTGGGCATTCGCCGGCATGCAACGGGCCATGTCCCAACTCAACACAAAGCCCGAAAAAAAAGTTTCGCAAGTATAAAAAAAACCATTTTACTGGAAAAATTTGCTTTTTCTTTATTTCTTTTTTATCTTGCCGACAATTAGTTAGTAACTCCGTATAACATTAAAGAATAACAACACCATGAAAGATCTTGTAAAGAAAATCGAAGCGAACATCGACGTCTTCAAGGCTAACGCGGAAGCGCAGGTAGTAAAGGGTAACAAGGCCGCCGGTGCCCGTGCCCGCAAGGCTGCCCTTGAGCTCATGAAGGATCTCAAGGAATTCCGCAAAGTCTCTGTCGCCGAGGCAAAGAAATAAAAATTCCGATTTCTCTGCAACATTTACCTATCCTTCTGCATCTATCAGATAGGTTTAGGTTTTAGTACACGTTTTAAAGTCGGCTGCCGCGAGGTAGCCGGCTTTTTTGCTTCACCACCTACAGGTCGGCGGACAGCGGAGCGGAAATTGGTTTTTTCGGGGCTTTTTTCGTACCTTAGCGTATATTCTGGCAACCCAATGAATACCCTCCTGCTGTTGCTGACCGTGTACCGGATGATCGTCATCCCCGTCCAATTCGAGGACCGGGCCTTCGACACCACGCCCGAACAGCAGCAGGACCTCGTCGCAGCCGCCGCCGCCTACTTCAACCGCCAGTACGACGCTGCCGGACAATTCCGCTTCGACCTCGCTCCCGCCGTCACCCTGTCCCACCCCACCTCCTGGTACGGCGCCAACTACTCCGACCGCAAAGACATCCGCATCCACGAAGCCCTGCGCGAAGCCTGCAGCCAGCTTAAGGGCCAGGTGGACTTCAGCCTGTATGACCCGGACGGTGACGGGACCGTTGACCAGGTCTTCCTGCTTACGGCCGGACCCGCCGAAAACGACGGCGGCGGAGAATCCGCCCTCTGGCCCCAGCAAGGCCGGCTCAGCGCCCGCAACAACGCATTCAACATCAACGGCCTGCGTATCGACGGCTACGGCGTCAGCCCGGAAGGGAAACTGGGACTCTTCTGCCATGAATTCGGCCATACGCTCGGCCTCGAAGACCTGTATGACAGCAGCGGGAGCATCGAAGTCCAGCCGGCCGGCCTGTGGGGGACCTCCCTGATGGACGCCGGCTGCCTGCAACCCACGCCGCCCGATTTCACCGCCGTGGAATACGAGCAGCTCGGTCTCGGCAGCTGCGAGGCGCTGACCCTCGGAAGCCATACGCTTGCCCCCCTTTCCCAGGAACGCCGCTACCTCAAAGCCGCCACGGAGCGCGAGGATGAATACTTCCTCTTCGAATGCCGCGACGGAGCGCTGCGCATCTACCATATCGACCCGTCAGCCAGCCTCTTTGCCAGCCTGGTTCCAGCCGATCCGGACGCCGCCACGCTGGCGGCCGTCTCCTTCCCGCAGCCGGGATTTGACAGCTTCGGCTCGGATACCCCCTCGCCCTTCCGCTCCAGGGGCGGCTGCAGCCTCGGCCTGGCCCTGGTCGATTTCAGCCAGGGCGGTGACGGGAGCATCCGCTTCGAGGTGATCGAACCCATCGTCCTCACGGAGACCTCCGTCTATCAGGACGCCGCCGTCATCCGCTGGGAGACCAGCCCCGCGCTGGACGGCATCCGGGGTTTCGAGTTCAGCTGGTCCGATGGGCAGCAGAGCACCACCGTTCCCCTCGGTCCCGGCGCCCTCAGCTACACCCTCGAGGGACTCTCTCCCCAGACGGGGTACAGTTTTAGCATCCAGGTCCGCACTTCGGAGCATGACCGCTATTCGGTAGGCGGGAGCTTCATCACCAAGATGTACCGCAGCGGCACCTATCCTTACATTTATCTCTCCGGCGTCCTGCGCAATGCCGACGGCAGCTTCCCGCCCGGGAGCCGCATTCCCCTGCGGGTTTTCAACGCCACGGACGTACAGGAAGTACACTGGAGCCTGGACGGGATCCCCATCACCCCGGGACCGGACGGACGCTATACGCTGGAGCGTTCCGGCACACTCCGGGCCCGGATCCTGCACCGTGACGGCAGTACGGAAACCCTCCTCAAAGAAATCCTGATCCAATGATGAAATCCGTCCGACCGCTCCTTTTCCTGCTGCTGGCCGTCCTTGCGGGCGCTTGCACCGGACAGCGTATGCGCAACGCTTTCGAAGAGAGCGATGCGTTCCGCCTGATGGTCGGCGGCCAGATCATGTTCGAATACAAGCCCAACTCCTGCCAGCTGGCGTTCAGCCGCACGGACAAGGAGTTCCGCGCCCACACCGACAACATGTCGGATTTCTATATCGTCCGCTTCGACGAAGTCCCCGCCTCGCAGGGCCAGCGCGTCACGGCCGAACTGACCTGGACGACGGAGCGCGAGGTCCTGACACGCAAAAATATCACCCTCGTCGTTGTACGGGACGAGGGTGATCAATTCTGGCTGTGGAGCAACGCAAGCCGCATCGGCTTGGTCGTCCGCGTCTTAGAATGACAGGGCGATCTGGATGAAGTCGTCCGCCTTGAGGGCGGCGCCACCGATCAGGCCACCGTCGATATCCTTCTGGGCGAAGAGCTCCTTCGCGTTGGACGGCTTGCAGGAACCACCGTAGAGAATGGTGACATCCTCCGCCACGGCAACGCCGAACTTGTCGGCAAGGACCTTGCGGATGAAGGCGTGGATTTCCTCGGCCTGCTCGGCGGTCGCGGTCTTGCCGGTACCGATGGCCCAGAC
>JAEEGL011838726.1_pt1 | contig 13269 bp, 11 predicted proteins | sample 9134231 | NCBI WGS metagenome assembly JAEEGL01 (sample SAMN16246548, study PRJNA631951) | gut metagenome | biome: gut microbiome; feature: rumen; material: fiber-attached | host: Bos | place: Iran: Karaj | collected 2018-10 | reverse complement strand
TCTGGTCCAGATCGAGCTCCACCGGCGTTTCGCGCCCGAGCATGGAGATCATGACCACCACGACCTGCTTTGTCAGATCGATGGAATCTACGATACCGCTGTAGCCGTCGAACGGGCCGGACAAAATGTTGACCAGATCGCCGACTTTATAGTTGACTTCGACCGATTTCTTTTCGATCCCGAGGTTTGCAACCTCGCTGTCGCTCAGGGGAACCGGTTTGCTTCCCGGGCCGACAAAGCCCGTGACGCCCCTGGTGTTGCGGATGAGGTACCACGCCTCGTCCGTCATTGCAAGTTCTTCGTCTTCGAATTCGCTGCGGCGGCGATAGGAGCACGCAACTTTTACCAGCACATAGCCGGGAAAGAGTTTGCGGACAACTTCCTTTTTTTGATCGTCGCGGATCTCGGTGACCGTTTCGGTCGGCACGCGCACTTCAAAGATCTGATCCTGCATTTTGCGGTTTTCCACCGCGGTTTCAATGTTTGAGGCCACTTTGTTTTCGTAGCCCGAATAGGTGTGTACAACAAACCACCTGGCGTTATCTGCCATCGTGACACCTCCAAAAAGCTTCCTTAGTCCGCTGCGTTTTCGTCTGCAGCTTCCTGCGCGGCATCCGCATCGGCGTCAGCTTCGGCTTCGTTTGCTTCGTCGGCTTCTTTCTCGGAAGCGTCAGCGTCTGCTTCGTCTGCTTCGCCTTGTTCGTCTGCTGCTTCGTCAGCGTCGGCGTCTTCTGCATCGGCCGTTTCGTCGTCTACGGTTTCGGAAATCGACGTGTCGTTCGTTGCAAGCTTTTTGAGTCCGGTGATACCGGCGGAAAGTCCCTGGTCAATGCCGTAAATAATGATCGAAAGGATCGCAACGACCAGCAGCACGACGCCCGTGCTCTTGAGCACCATCTTCGCGTCGGGCCAGACGATCTTCTTTACTTCACCGCGGAAGTCCTTGAAGAACTTCTTGGTGCTTTTTCCGGAACGGGCAAAGAAGCCGGGTTTGTCTGACTTTTTATTGCCCTTTGCAGCTTTCGCAACTTTTGCTGCGGCGCCTTTTTCGTCCGTTGCGGTCTGTTCAACGTCGGATTTCGGGGCAATGTTTTTTTCGTTGTCAGCCATGTCTCTTACCTCCCGTTGTTACTTTGTTTCCTTGTGGAGCGTATGCTTCTTGCAGAATCTGCAATACTTGTTCATCTCCAGGCGTTCGGGGTTGTTCTTCTTGTTTTTCATCGTGTTGTAGTTGCGCTGTTTGCACTCCGTGCAAGATAATGTAACCTTTACTCGCATGTTCGGCACCTCCATAATCGGAATAATTTGACCCCGGGTGCGCAGCCCGCAGGTCGGTAGACCTCCCTCTGTTTGAGCACAAAAAATAAGCCCTCTCACAGAGGTAGAAAGATTTTAGCACAATCTTCTACGTTCGTCAAGGGCTTTTTTCGATTTTTTTAAAAAAGTTTTATGCAACGATTTCCGCCGACGCAATCACGATCGGTTCCACGGGCGACGTGGGTACACGGTCGAAACCGTTGTACTCGCGGTCGATTTCGCAAAAGGCGTCCACGGTCTCCATGCCGTCGATCACACGGGCAAACGCCGCATAGTCGCCGTCGAGGAAATCCGCCGTGTCGTAGCAGATGAAGAACTGGCTGGAAGCGCTGTCCTTCACACCGGTGCGCGCCATCGACACCACGCCGCGGGTGTGCTTGAGGGTGTTCTGCGCAAAGCCGTTGGACGCAAACTCGCCCTTGATGGACGGCGTTGCGGCGCCTTCGCCGCCCTGCGCCATAAAGCCGGGATAGATGCGGTGGAAGGAAGTTCCGGTGTAATAGCCGCTTTCCACGAGCTTGATGAAGTTTTCAACGGTTTTCGGCGCGTATTCGGGATACAGCTCCATCGTGAATGTGCCGCCGTTTTCCATCGTGAATTTCACTTTCGTGTGTTCCATATCGGTTGTCTCCTTTTTTTCGTCTACGGAACCCGACGGCGTCTGCATCGCGTCGGCGGACGGTTTTGTGTCCGCTTCGGCTGCGGATTGGTCACCGGATTTCGCCGGATCTTTTGAATCTTTGGTCTTTTCATCGGCTGCCGCCGTTGTGCCGTCGGCGGAACCGGACGGCGTCTGCTGCGTGTCTGCGGTCGATTGCGTGTCCGCGGTCATTTCGGTTTTTGCGCCGCAGGCGGTCAGAACCGAGAGCACGAGCAGCACACAGAGCAGCAGCGCGAGCATCTGTTTTTGTTTCATAGTCATGCTCCTTTCAAACGAAGCTCTCTTATTATAATGAAAACGCACCGTTTGTCAATAGGTTCAGGAAAACGTGTAGGTCTCCCCTGCCTTGGCTTCAAAGCTCGTCACGCCGTTTTCAAAGTCGGTTTCCACCTCCGAGCCGTCGGCGGACTGCACCAGCATGATCTTGCCGTCGTAGCTGAGCCGCACCGTGCCGCCGTTGGGTGCGCAGACCGTGCCCTCCTTCAGGCGGTCGTTTTTCCAGACAGCGCCGACGACGATTCCGCCGCGGGCACGCAGTCCGCGGAACGAACCGCTGTGCCAATCCTTCGGCAGCGCCGGCAGAATCCGGATCACGCCCTCGTGGCTTTGCAGCAGCATTTCCGCAACACCGGCAGTAAAGCCGAAATTGCCGTCGATCTGGAACGGCGGATGGGTGCCAAACAGATTCTTCATGATGCAGGTTTTGAGGATTTCGGCAATCAGCGCGTCGCACTGATTCCCGTCGCGCAGCCGCGCCCAGCAGCAAAGGCGGTGCGCCATCGCCCAGCCGGTAGTTTTGTCGCCGCGGGCTTTGAGCGACGCACGGGCGGCTGTTTGCAGCTCCGGCACAGTGTCGTTGATATAGCCGAACGGATACAGTCCCAGAAGATGCGACAGGTGGCGGTGCTGCTTTTCAATGCCGTAGGGGTTGCCGAAGCGCGGAAAATCGTCCTCCTGCGCCCATTCCCGGATTGTGCCGTGTTTACCTATCTGCAGCGGCTGCAGGCGGTCCTTCTGCGTTTTCAGCGTGTTCACAAGCGTTCTGTCAACCAGATCGCCGCAGCCGTGTGTTTCAAGCACCGCCGCCGCTTCGATCACGCGATCAAACAGCGCATACAGAATCGTCTGATCATAGGTGCAACCGAGCGTTGCCGGCCCGTGCTCGGGCGAGCTGCCGGGACCGAACACCAGCCGTCCGGTGTTGGGCTCTTCGCAAAGAAGTCCGGAAAACAGCCGTGCCGACTCCTCCATTGTCGGATAGATCGTCTCTTTGAGCGTCTGCAGATCTCCGGTAAACGCGTAGCAGTCATACATCTGCGCCGCCGCCCACGCGCCGTTCACGGGTTCCCAGCCCCAGTGCCAGCTGGAACCGGGACCGCACATGCCAAGAGGACTCAGCTGCGTATGGGCGACCCAGCCGGTGGGTTCGTCGACGCTGCCGCTGCCGACGCCGAGCGTTTTTGCCGCAACCAGCCGTCCGGGCTTGCGCAAAGACGCAACAAACTGCAAAAACGCGTTTGCCGGGTCGGCAAGATCGGTGACGTAGGCGGGCCAGTAGTTCATCTGCAGGTTGATATTCAGATGATAGTCGCACTGCCAGGGCGGATTGTTTTTGGCGTTCCAGATGCCCTGCAGATTCGCCGGCAATGTATCGGCGCGCGAGGACGTAAGCAGCAGATAGCGCCCGTACTGGAACAGCATGGTGATCAGCTGCCGTTTGTATTCACCCTTTTTATCGAAGCGTTTGAGCATGAAATCGACCGGATGGGCAACCTGCTCCTCGTCGAGCGAAAACTGCACCGTCTGAAACTTCGGGCGGAAATCCTCCAGATGCGAGCGATACAGTGCGCCGAACGTTTTTTCCGACGCCTTTTCCACTGCAGGCAGTGCCTTGTCGCGCAGCGGATCGCTGCCGTCGCTGTAGCACGGATAGTCGTTCGCGTAATCCGTTGCGAACGACGCGATCACCACCACGCTGCTCGTGTTTTCCACAAGAAGATGTCCGTCCGGCGTTGCCGTCACCGTGCCGTCCTTGGGAATGAAACGGATTGCCGCGCCATAGCGCAGGTTATTGCGCTGTTCGCCGGGTTCAGCGTCCACGCCGTTGTTTGCCATCACCGCGCCTTCGAGCAGGATGGTATCGTCCTGTGCCGTCGGTTCGCCCTTCTGCTCTGACACGAAATAGGCGTCGAACGAAAACGTCGGCGGCGGCGCTTCCTCCTCTCCCTCTTCGGGCTCGTTCTGGTGCTGAGCTTCCAGCCGTCCCACAAACACGTTGTCGGGATAACTGACAAAATAATGCCGTGAATAGATCACCTTGTTTGCCCGGAAGTTGACCATGGCAGAGGCGGAATCGAGCTCCAGGTCCCGTACGTAGTGGTCGGCGCCGCCCGGGTTTTCAAACTGCAGATAGAGCGACCCGAACGCCTGATAGGCGCCGAGCCCGGTTTCGTTGCCCTGCAGCGCTTCCATCTCTTTTTGTGCACCCTTCAGATCGCCCCGCAGCATCCGTTCGCGCACAGCCGAAAACGCCTTGCCGCCGTCGGGGTTTTTGACCCCTCCGTTAAAGTCCGGCACGTCTTTGCCGCCGGACCAGAGCGTTTTTTCGTTGAACGAGAGCAGCTCGCATTCCGTGCCGCCGAACACCTTGGCGCCGATGCGTCCGTTGCCGAGCGGCAGCGCTTCGTTTTCCCAGCCGAAATAGCTCATGTTGGCAGGCGCGTTAAAACACAAAAACATTGCTTCACCTTCTTTTTTCAATACGCTTTATTATACTCGTGTTTTTTCACTTCGTCAAGCATCGAAAAAGACCCTCTGAAGACTTGCTTTTTGTTCACAATTATGTTATAGTTAATGGAAAGCATGCCAAATACATGATTAAGGAAAGGAGCGTGAACCGGTTGCAGGAGGATTACGTGATCCGGATCCACACCGAACAGAACGTGGAAGGACAAAAGCAGACGCTGGAAATGACCTCGCGCGCAGCGCTCCAGGGCGAAGGGATGGATTACACCATCACCTATCTGGACGAGGACGGCGATCTCAAGGGCTGCAAAACCAGGCTGCACGTGGAAAACGGCAGGTGCGTGACCATCAGCCGCGACGGCGCGTTTGAATCCCACATGATCGTGGAAAAGAACGTGCGCCACATGTCGCAGCATCTGACGCCCTACGGCGCGTTCATGCTCGGCGTGAGCGCCCTGCAGGTGGATTCCGATATGAAACAAAGCGGCGGCACCCTGCGCTTTCGCTACTGCACCGACGTGGATATGGTTCCGCTGGGCGAAATCTCGTTCGACATCCGCCTGACAAAGTGCAGCCAGCCGCCCGCTCCCATCCAGCAATAAATTCCCGGAGGTTCCGCATGATGAAAACAACCGTACAACGCGCACTCGATCAGATCCAGTCGCTGGTACTTGCCGCAGCTGCTGCCGCACAATCTGCCGGTCTGCTGCCGCAGGGCGAACTTGCGCCGTTCAATATCGAAGTTCCCGCCGACAAGCAAAACGGCGATTATTCCACCAACGCCGCCATGGCAAACGCCCGCACGTTCCGGCTTCCGCCGCACAAAATTGCTCAAGCGATCGTTTCCAACATGCAGCTGGACGACACCTATTTTACCGACGTGCAGGTTGCGGGTCCGGGCTTTATCAACTTCTATCTCGGCGCAGCGTTCTATGCCGACGTGCTGCTGGACGTGCACGCTGCCGGCAACAGCTACGGACGCAGCGATTACGGCAAGGGACAGAAGATCAACGTGGAATTCGTTTCCGCCAACCCCACCGGACCGATGCATATGGGCAACGCGCGCGGCGGCGCACTGGGCGACTGCCTGGCTGCCGTGCTCGACTATGCCGGCTACGACGTGCACCGTGAATTCTATATCAACGACGCCGGCAACCAGATTGAAAAATTCGCCCTGTCGCTCGATATCCGCTATCAGCAGATCTTCAAGGGCGAAGACGCCGTCGAACTGCCGGAAGACAGTTATCACGGCGAAGATATCAAGGAGCGCGCCGCCGAATTTGCCGCATTATACGGCGACAGCTATCTCCATAAGAGCGAAGCCGAGCGCCGCAAAGCGCTGGTGGACTTTGCGCTTCCGAAGAATATCGACAATATGAAAAAAGCCATGGGCGTCTACCGCATCGACTACGACACCTGGTTCAGCGAGCTGACGCTGCACAAGTCCGGCGCTATTCAGGACGTGATTGATCTGCTGACAAGCCGCGGCTGCACCTATGAAAAAGACGGCGCGCTGTGGTATAAAAACAAGCAGGTGCAAACCGAGATGCTGCTGCGCGAGGGCAAGAGTCAGCAGGACATTGACAAGCTCGAGCTCAAGGACGACGTTCTGGTGCGCGCCAACGGCAACCCGACCTATTTTGCCGCAGACATCGCCTATCACCGCAACAAGCTGGAAACCCGCGGGTTCGACAAAGCCATTGACGTGTGGGGCGCCGATCACCACGGACACGTGGCGCGCATGAAGGGCGCGATGGAAGCGATCGGCATCTCTGCCGACCGGCTCGATATTCTTCTGATGCAGTTCGTGCGTCTGATGCGCGACGGCGAAATCGTGCGCATGAGCAAGCGCACCGGCAAAGCCATTACGCTGGTGGATCTGCTGGAGGAAGTGCCCATCGACGCGGTGCGGTTCCTGTTCAACATGCGCGAACCCGGCTCGCTGATGGATTTCGATCTGGACCTTGCCGTACAGCAAAGCGCACAGAACCCGGTCTACTATTGCCAGTACGCCCACGCGCGGATCTGCTCGATTCTCAAGAAGCTCTCGTCGGAGGGCAAAGAAGCCCGCGATTGCTCCCGCGACGAACTGCAAAAGCTGACCGCCCCGGAGGAGACGGCGCTGATCCGCTATCTCTCCACCCTGCCTGACGTGATTGTCAACGCCGCCAAAAACTACGACCCGGCAAAGGTCACGCACTACGCGATTGAACTTGCAACGCTGTTCCACAAGTTCTACAACGCCTGCCGTGTCAACGTGGACGACGAAGCGCTCCTGCAGGCAAGACTGCTGCTTTGCATCTGTGTCAAGGATACGCTGCACAGCATTCTGACGATGCTCAAGGTGGATGCGCCCGAAAAGATGTGATTATCTTTTCCCCCGCGTTGTATACTATACTTATATTATGGTTGAATTAAGGTTGCAATTATAAGATGAAACCGGAAAAAACGAAAAGGAGCAAATGATTATGGCTGCTGAAAAGATCCTTGTCGTCGACGACGACCTCAATATCTGCGAACTGCTCAGACTGTATCTGGAAAAGGAAGGCTACTCCGTCGTCATCGCGAACGACGGACAGGCCGCAATCAAAACCTTCCGCGAAGAAAACCCCGCCCTCGTGCTGTTGGACATTATGCTGCCGAAGCTGGACGGCTGGCAGGTCTGCCGCGAAATCCGCAAATTCTCCAACGCGCGTATCATCATGCTGACCGCCAAGGGCGAAGTGTTCGACCGTGTGCTCGGGCTGGAGCTCGGCGCGGACGACTACGTGGTGAAGCCCTTTGACGCAAAGGAAGTCATTGCCCGGATCAAGGCTGTGCTTCGCCGCTCCGCCTCTGCGCAGACGGAAGAGATTAAGGAAGTGCATTACGACAAGCTGTCGATCAACCTGACCAACTACGAGCTGAAGGTCAACGGCGTGCACGTGAACACCCCGCCAAAAGAGATGGAGCTGATCTTCCATCTGGCAAAGAACCCGAACCGTGTGTTCACCCGCGATCAGCTGCTCGACGAAGTGTGGGGCTTCGATTATTACGGAGACTCCCGTACCGTGGACGTCCATATCAAGCGCCTTCGTGAAAAGCTCGCCGGCGTATCCGATAAATGGGAACTGCGCACGGTCTGGGGCGTCGGCTATCGGTTTGAAACCAAAGACTGATCAACGCACAAAGGGCTGCGCATGCTCCATGCAGCAGCCTTTTTACTATTTGTAACGGAAAGGACGACACGCCATGAAAAGCGAGCAGTCTGCGCGGCGGCGCAAAAAAGGTCCCCTGTTTCGCCGCTATTTCTTGATCACCGCCTCCATCGTTGTGCTGGCACTGCTGATTCTCGGCAGCGCCATGATCGTGTTTACCGCCAGCCAGTGGTGGACCGAGCGCACCGATGCGCTGCTGGATAACGCACGCAGTATCGAAGCCGCCATCCACGCGGACGACCCCGACGCGTTCCTTGCCGGCGGACCGGATATGAACGACTTTATTGACAACCTGAAAATCGTTTCCAGCGCCACCGGCTCCGATTTCTTTCTGGTAGACAACGACGGGCGCGTCATCGCCTGCAAGGAAGCCGGACAGCTGCACACCATCGACGACTGTGTGTATCACGCCGGGCTGCAGATTACGGAAAACTATATGCTGCGTGCCATCCGCACCGGCTTTCGCGATTATATCAACGACGAGGTGTTCGGCTCCGGCAAATTCGTCATTGCCGTGCCGGTCATCATCCACGATACGCCGATCGGCGCACTGTTCGGTGTGGAGGACGCCATCACGGGTCTGCTGCCCTACGTGCTCAGCATTCTGAAAACGTTCTTTTTCTCCATGATCGTTGCACTGCTGCTGTGCTCCGTCATCATCTATTTCTTCACGCGCGGCATCACCCAGCCGCTGGATGAGATGGAGGAAGTGACCAAACACTTTGCAAAGGGCGAATTTCAGCACCGCGCCAACGAAAACTACAAGCGCGGGTATCTGAGTGAATTTGCCGTGGCGCTCAACCAGATGGCAGACGAGCTTGCCGTGGAGGAGGAAGCGCAGCGCAGCTTCATTGCCAACGTGTCGCACGAGCTGAAAACACCCATGACCTCCATCGGCGGCTTTATCGACGGCATTCTGGACGGCACCATTCCCAAAGAGCAGGAAACGCAGTATCTCAGAATCGTATCGAAGGAGATTCGCCGTCTGTCGCGCATTGTGGTGTCCATGCTGAACCTGTCGAAGATTGAAGCGGGCGAAGTGGATCTTTCCCCTGTCCGCTACGACATCGGCGCCCAGCTGTTTGAAACGCTGCTGCCGTTTGAGCGCACCATCGACGACAAGCAGATTCAGGTGGAGGGCTTTGAGGATATGGGCGTGGTCAACGTGACCGCCGACCGCGATCTCATTCAGCAGGTCATCTATAATCTTTTGGATAACGCGGTGAAGTTCACGCCCGAGGGCGGCACAATCTATCTGCACGCAAAGCAAACCGACAAGGGCGTGCGCGTGACCATCCGCAATTCCGGCGCAGGCGTGTCGAACGAAGAGATCTCCCGCATCTTTGAGCGGTTCTATAAGGTGGACAAATCCCGCTCCTTCGACGTCAAGGGCGTCGGGCTCGGGTTATACATCGTGAAAACGATTATTAACATGCACGACGGCACCATTCGCGCCTCCTCCAAGGAAGGCGAATATACCGAGTTTTCGTTTGAACTGCCAAATTAAAGTAAATTTTAACAGTTTTTTAAGCTTTTTTTTAGCCGCAAATGCTAAATATATAAACAACAAATGAACAAACGGCGCGTTGCGATTTTGCAAACGAGCCAATTCGCATAGAAAGGCAAGGTAACCACCATGGATGACAACTTTGATCTGAACAACCAACCCCAGCCGTCGGGAAACGACGCGCCGCAGAACACCCCGCCGGAAACGCCGGATTTCAGCTTTCCCGCACACGAGCCGGCGCCGCAGCCGCCGGCAGAACCGGAAGCGCCGCAGCCGCCCAAGACGGACGTGCCGCCCACCCCGCAAAGCTTTCGCCAGCCGCCCTACGGCGGATATCAGCAAAGCCGCGGCTACAATCAGGCATATTACAACGGCAACCCGCAGCAGCCCAATCAGCCGCAGCAGCCCTACCGTCCCTACGGCTACAACCAGCAGCCGCAGCCGCCCAAAAAGAAAGGCAGCGGCAAAAAGATTGCCATCATCGTGCTGATCGTTGCCGTTCTGGTCGGGCTTGCCGCAATCGTCGGCTCGCAGCTTCTGCCCGGCGGAACAAAGCCGGCAGTGACCGACAGCCAAAGCAGTATGCTGATTGACAGCGCCAACACCGATAGCAAGGCAAACGAGTCCGGCAGCGACGACGTGAACGTGATCGACTATGCGTCTGCCGAGGACGGCACAATGACCGCGGTGGAGATCGCCGAAAAGTGTCGCATCTCCGTGGTGGGTGTTATGACGTATCAGAACGGCAAGCTGTCCGGCGAAGGCAGCGGCGTCGTGATGGGCACCGACAAAGACGGCAAATACACCTATATCATCACCTGCGCCCACGTGATCAAGGGCAGCGGGCTCACCTACGGGATTCTGACGCTCGACGAAAAGCGCTATGAAGCGTCGCTCGTCGCCTATGACGAACGCACCGATATCGGCGTGCTCAAGGTGGAAGCGAACGATCTGACCGCCGCGTCCTTCGGCGACTCCACCAAGCTGCGCGTCGGCGAAACGGTGTATGCCATCGGCAACCCGGGCGGCTCCGAATATTTCGGCTCCATGACCAACGGCATCGTTTCCGCGATTGACCGCTCCGTGTCATCCACCTATACGCTGACCTCCATTCAGCACAACGCAGCCATCAACCCGGGCAACTCCGGCGGCGCGCTCGTGAACAGCAAGGGGCAGGTCATCGGCATCAACTCCTCCAAGATTGCGGCAACCGACTACGAAGGCATGGGCTTTGCCGTGCCGATGTCCACCGTCAAGCCGATCGTGGAAAGCCTCATCAAGTATAACTACGTGCCCAACCGTCCGAAGCTCGGCATCCAGTATGCTTCGGTCAGCTCCTATCAGATGTATTCGATGGTCGTTGCCATCAAGGGTCTGCCCGCAGGTTCGCTGGTCATCGCCGGCATCAGCAACGACAGCACGCTCGCCAACACCGACGCGCAGGTTGGCGACCTGATCATCGCGGTCAACGGCAAAAAGATGGACGATTCCTCCGTCCTGCTCGATCTGATCGACAAGGGCGCGGTCGGCGATTCGCTGACGCTGACGCTGTGCCGCGTGGAAAGCCGCACCTACAAGACCTCCACCTTCGACGTGACGATTACGCTGGTGGAAGACAAGGGCACCACCGAGCCGGAAACCACGACCTCCGTGGACGGCTACAACTACGGCGGCGCAAGCAGCTTTGAAGACTTCTTCAAGGAATACTTCGGCGGGTTTGGATTCTAAGATTGCAAGAATGCAAGAAAGCAAGAAGACAAGAAAAAAAGACGGTCTCGGGAGAGGTCGTCTTTTTTATGTTGTGCGGATGAGCTGTCAGCGGTCAGCATTGCAGCGGTCGGATTTCTGCCTCACCGGTAACGATTCGTAAATCGCATGTTCAAACCTCACCCGTCTTCGCGCTGTGCGCGAATCCACCCTCCCCACCTTTGGGGAGGGCAAGGCAGTTCTACATCTACTTAAAGCTTCATTTTAAACCCGCAGCCCTCTTGGCTTCCCCGAAGGCGGGGAAGCTGTCACGCGCCAACCAACACTGTGGCAAAGCCGAAGCATCAAATGCGCGTGACTGATGAGGTTTGAACGCGTGATTTACGAATCGTTACCGGTGAGACAGAAAGTCGATCACTGATCGACACTACGGGCACTGTGTTTGTATTGTGCTGTCGACTGACCCACACAAAAAAGCCGCCCGATGGGCGGCTTTCTGATTGCTAACTGCTAACTGCTAACAGCTCACTGCTTATTTCACCATGCTGGCGATTTCAGCTGCAAAGTTGTCGGCTTTCTTTTCGATGCCTTCGCCGCGCTGGAAGCGGTAGAAACCGGTGACCTTGATGTCGGCGCCGAGCTTCTTCGCCACGTCAGCCACGTAACCGCCGACGTTGCCGTCGAACAGGTCGTTGCGGACGAACGCCTGGTTCAGCAGGCAGATTTCCTTGATCTGCTTTGCAATACGACCTGCCGTTGCCTTCTGGAAGATGACGTTGTCAACAAACAGATCCTTCATCGAAACGGCAACTTCCGCCAGCTTCGCGATTGCTTCCTTGGACAGGAAGTTGAACAGGAACTTGTTGTTCTTCTGCTCTTCATACGCAGCCACGTCTTCGTCGCCCCAGAGCTTGTCGGCAAGGACCTTCTGGAAGACCTGCATCAGAATCGGCTTCGGCAGGGTATCCGGCTTGTTGAGTGCGCTTTCCACGGTGATGTTCTTCATCTTCGCAAGCTCGTCGGCGGTGATGTCGCTTTCGCTCAGGTATTCCGGGCTCATAGCCGCAACCTGCATGGCAACGTTCTTGCCCATGGCGACGAATTCGTCCTTTGCTGCGGTTGCGTCGTCGGTGTCAAACTTCACCATAACGCCCACGCTGCCGCCGGCATGGATATAGGTTTCCACAATGCCTTCCACACGGATGAAACGGCGGACCTTCATGTTTTCGCGGATGGCAAGGAAGAGCTCTTGCACCGCTTCTTCCACGGTTGCGGTTTCGCCGGAAACGGTCTTTTTCAGCAGATCGTCCACGTCGGCCGGATTGGTGTCGGCAACGGTCTTGGCGATCTTGTTGGCAAGCTCCACGAACTGCGGGTTCTTTGCCACGAAGTCGGTTTCGCAGTTGACTTCCACGAGCACGCCGACTTTGTTCTCTTTGTCGTTATATGCGACAACAACGCCTTCTGCAGCCACGCGGGAGGACTTTTTCTGCTGGGTGGCAAGACCTCTTTCCTTGAGGATCTCCACTGCCTTGTCCATATCGCCTTCGGCTTCCACAAGGGCTTTTTTGCATTCCATCATGCCAACGCCGGTCTTCTCGCGCAGCGCCTGCACGTCTTTTGCTGTAAATGCTGCCATATCCGTTTCCTCCTTATTCAGCGGCGGCTTCTTCTGCCGGAGCTTCTTCAGCGGCGGGCGCGTTGGATTCGCCCTGTCTGCCTTCGATAATGGCGTCAGCCATAGCGCCGGAAATCAGGCGGACAGCACGAATGGCGTCGTCGTTGCCGGGAATGACATAGTCCACTTCGTCCGGGTCACAGTTGGTGTCCACAATGGCGATGATGGGGATGCCGAGCTTATGGGCTTCCGCAACAGCGATGCGCTCTTTGCGCGGGTCAACGATGAACAGAGCGTCCGGCTGCTTCTTCATGCCGGTGATGCCGCCCATGAATTTTTCAAGCTTTTCGATCTCAAGCTGCAGCTTGATGACTTCCTTTTTCGGAAGCATGGCAAAGGTGCCGTCGGTTTCCATCTGCTTGAGCTGCGCCAGACGGCGGATTCTCTTCTGGATGGTGCCGAAGTTGGTCAGCATGCCGCCGAGCCAACGGGCGTTGACATAGGGCATGTCGCAGCG
>JAEEGL011521534.1_pt1 | contig 13269 bp, 11 predicted proteins | sample 9134231 | NCBI WGS metagenome assembly JAEEGL01 (sample SAMN16246548, study PRJNA631951) | gut metagenome | biome: gut microbiome; feature: rumen; material: fiber-attached | host: Bos | place: Iran: Karaj | collected 2018-10 | reverse complement strand
CATGCGGCGTGTACTGTTTGCAGATTTCGACGGTGCGGTCCTTGCTGGAGGAATCGACGACGATGATCTCGTCGCACCATTGCAGGCTGGCGAGGCAGGCGGCGATCTTGTCTTCTTCGTTGCCGGCGGTGACGCAGGCGGAAATCTTGAGGGAATCGGGGCGGGGTTGTTTCATGGGCGGCTCCACGCGGCGTTCTGCGGAATGGAGCGGGTGAAGGGAATCGAACCCTCCTAGCCAGCTTGGAAGGCTGGAGCATTAGCCACTATGCTACACCCGCTTGCGGGGAACGACTGTGGGGATATTGACGGAAAGGGGGCGGGGTGTCAATGAAATTGCGCGGAGGCTCGTTTGAGTGCGAAAAACGGGTGTTTTGTGGTTGGGCGTGCGGGTTGCGGGTCGGAAGGGAGGGCCAGCTGGGGCGTGGCGGACGCGGTTGTCCGCGGGGTGTCTCCGCCGGACGGGACAAGGGGGTGTGCCGGGAATGTGCCGAGAATTCTTGCCTTTCGGGTGTCTCCGTGTCAATATGTGCGAAGATGTAAGAAGATGTGCGCGGAGAAAATGAGGAGAGAAGGCCATGAAGAAGGGTCGGAAGGTCACAGGCGGACTGTTCAAGCGCGGCGGGGTGTGGTGGGCGAGGTGGACCGCCTTCGGGAAGGAGAACCGGAAGAGCACCCGCGTGCTGATCGGGACGGGGCGGGACGGCGTGTCGGAAAGCAGGAAGGCCGCGCAGGCGGTCCTCGACGGGTGGGTGGTGTCGTACAGGGCCGAGGACGAGGCCGACGTGAGGGCGAGCCTGGCCGCCAGGGCGAGGACGGCGGAGGAGAAGGCAAGGGAGGTTGCCGCCGTCGAGGAGGCGAAGAGGGGGCGGATTCCGTTGTCGGAGGCTTGGGAGCGCCACCCGTACGACATGAGCCAGAGGACGCGGGGCCGGACGCGGGTACACCCGCTGACGCCCGGCAACGTGGCCGAGAACAAGGGCGCATGGGAGAAATTCGTCCGGTGGGCTCAGGGGGAACACGGTGCGGACGTGGCGATGCAGGACGTGACCGAGGAATGGGCGCGGGACTACTCCAAGTACCTCCAGAAGGACGGATTGACCCCCCAGCGCCACAACAAGCTGGTGACAACGGCGGGGGTCATGTACCGCCTGGCGGGCCTCCCCTCCCCCTTCGACGGCGTGGAGAAGCTCCGGGAGCTGCCCGCGGAACACCGCGAACCCTTCACGAAGGCCCAGGTGGCGAAACTGCTTGCGGCGGCGCAGGGGGAGTGGAAGGGGGTCGTGGCGCTGATGTACTACACGGGGCTCCGGCGCGGCGACGCGGTGCTGCTCAAGGCGGAGCAGCGGGACCGGAGGACGGGGAAGATTCGCAAGCTGACAGCCAAGAACCAGCGCCTCGTCGAGCCGATGGAGCACCCGGAGCTGACTGAAATCCTGGACGCCATCGCCCCGAAGCGCGGGTATGTGTTCCCGGAGTTGGCGTCGGCGTACCTCCGGAATCCAACCGTCATATCCCAACAGTTCGAGGCGCTCATGGGGCGCGCGCTTGGAAAGAAGGGCGAGGATGGGAAGCTGGTGCGGTTCGACGGGACGGACGAGCGCCAGGGGAAGGGGAAGAAGCGGGTGTCGCGGTACGGGCTGCACTCCTTCCGGCACTCTTTTGCGAGCCATGCGGCGCGCGCCGGTGTTCCCATCGGGATGTTGCAGGCCTGGTTGGGGCACTCCTCCCCGGAAATCACACGCATCTACGCCCACTACGGGAACGCGAAAGAGCTTGCGAAGATCATGCGCGGGGTGTCGCTGAAACAGGTGTGACGGGCGGGGTGAACCTGTAAAGAATCCTTACAGGTTGGGGGTTGCAATCCTAGCATTGCTAGAACCTCCCCTAGCATTGCTAGGCATTGCTAGGCAATGCTAGAAACGGGCCCTAGCATTGCTAGGCGGGGCCCCCGCCCAAAACACGCAATACTTTTGCAGAAGGCCGGTTGTGGCTTCTAGCATTGCTAGAACCTCCCCTAGCATTGCTAGGCATTGCTAGGCGCCACCCCCACGCTCTCATAAGTAAGTAATATCAAAGTAAGTTATACCTATCCCGTGCGCGCGCGCGTGTGTGCACGCGAGGACTTGGGAGGGAGGTGGAGGGGGGATATGGGGGGTGGGATGGGGTGTGGGGAAGGGAGGGGTTTGGACCTCTTCGCGTGTGCGCGCGCGTGGTTCGCGCGTGGCGCGTCAGGCGCCGCCGTTGCCGAGGCGCACGAGGTCGAAGGCGGAGCGCATGGCGGCACCGGCATCGCCGTCGTCTCCGCCGGAGGTGGCTGGGTGCAGGTGTCCGTGCCAGTAGGTCAGGGCCTTGGTGTTGGCCTCGGCGATGGTGACGACATCGCCCTTGGTGGTCACGACCTCCTTCTCCTTCCGCATGGCCTCCTCGTGCATCCGCTCGTCGGCCTCCACCTCCCAATAACGCTTGCGCTGTTCGAGGGCGTCCCGGTAGCGGTCGTATCCGCCCTCGGTTTCGAGCATGGCCTTGTTGAACTGCGGCCACGTCGCCTTGACGGATTCGAGCATCTCCTTGGTGGTGGCGCCGGATGCAAGGAGGTTGAGCGCCGTCAACAGCTCCTTCGGGGAGAGCGTGTCCGGTTCGGGCAGGGGCGGGCGCTTCTTCTTGGGCTTGCGTTTCGCTGTGGTTTTGGCGGCGGCCTTCATTGCAGTCCGGCAATGGCCGACAAAAAAAATCCCGTCAATGATTTTTTGGTTGACGCGTCACGAGCTGTATCGCGGATTCTCGGCAATGAGAGCCACCCAGCCATCCGCCACAATGCCCATTCCCCCCGACGGGAAACCCGTCCGGAGTCTCGATCCAGAGATCGCGGCGCTTCTGTCGGACGGCGACGAGCAGCAGGTCGAAATCCAGGCGGACGAACAGCTCGACGCGGAACTGGGGAGCCGCTTCCTTGCAGCCGAAGCCGCGCGCAAGGACATCGAGGAGGAGATGCGCAAGAGCCTGTACCGGCGCAACGGGAAATACATGCCGGACGTGCTTGCGAGCCTGAAGAAGTCGGGTGGTTCCAAGACCTTCAGCAACATCACCGAGGGGAAGTGCGCGTCCGCGGAGGCCAATTTCGTCAACCTCATCCTGTTCTCCGCGAGCCGCGCATGGGGCATCGAAGCCACGCCGATACCGGAACTCTCCGGTGAAGCCACCGACGAGGTGGCGCGGCGCGCGTTCGAGCAGGTCGGAGAGATCGAGGGGGAGGAGTTTGAGGCCGTCTCCGAACAAATCGCGGAGAGCATCAAGGCGGACCTGTCCGAAGAGGCGGACCAGCGCGCCGAGAAGATGCAGAAGCTGATTGACGACCAATTTGCCCAGGGCGGCTGGCGGGATGCAACGCTGGACGTCCTGCATGATTTCTGCACGCTGGAAATCGCGGGGTGGATGGGGCCGGTGCCGAAGGTGGTGCGGGAGCGCCGCGTGGAGCGGGGCGCGCTGGTGTACGTCGAGAAAATCGTCCCGTCCGTCATGCGGCTGGACCCGTTCGGCATCTTCCCGGCGGCGCTGGCAAAGGATGCGGCGGAGGGCGACTTCTTCTACCGCGTGATGATTTCGGACGACGCCGCCGTCGAGATCGGGCAGCAGCCCAACCTCCTCGAAGGCCGCTACAAGCTCGCCTACGGTCGGAAGGGGACGCGCGTCGGAGCCAACGACACCGACCAGCTCGTCGCGCAGGAAATCCAGCGCCAGCAGGACGCCTACGGAACCTCGACGGCGCCCGACGGCACCCACGAACTCATCTACTGGTGGCACAAGATGACCCGCCGGGAGGCCGCCGGTGTCCGGCGGGAGGAGTTGGACCCGGACCAGATGCCCGAGGAGCGCGTTTCGTTCATGGGGCTCATGCTCAACGGGGTCGTCATCTCCTGCGAAGAGAACTGGGACCCGTCCGGCAAGCCCCAAATCCACCTCTGCTGCTTCCGCCGGAACCCCGGTTCCCCCTTCGGGAAGTCCCTCCCCTGGCTGAACAAAGACCCGCAAAACGAGCGGAACGTCGCCATCCGCGCGCTCCACACGAACATGATGTTCTCGGCGCGTCCGATGCTTGAGGCGTCGCTGGACCGGCTGACGAATGCGTGGGACGTGAAGACCATCTACCCCGGAAAGGTCATCACGACAAAGCCGATGGGGGCGGACAACCGACAGGCATTGACGATGCTGGCGGTTCCCAACTTCACGGCCCAGATGCTCGCGGCGGCGAACCAGGCGGTTGAATGGAGCCACGATGCGACCGGCATCTCCCCGCAAGCCTACGGCGCCCACAACCAGACCGGACCCGCAGAAACCATGGGCGGGTATGAAATGTTGCGCGAGGACCAGATGACGGTCCTCAAGCTGGCCATCATCTCCCTCGACCAGGCCATCCGCTCGCTGGTGGACAGCTTCTGGACCTGGAACATGCTTACTGAAGGGCACGACGAGTGCAAGGGTGACAGCCGGGTGGTGGCGCGCGGGGCGGTGCAGCTTTTCCTTTCGAGCGAATCGGTCAACGGCTTGCAGGCGAAAATCCAGTTCTTCATCGAACACCCGGACCTCGCGGCCCAAGCCCTCCTTCCGAACGGGCTTCTGCGGATGATCCGCGAATGGCTCACGCTCTCGAACATGGACCCGGACCGCTACACCCAGACCGAGGAACAGGCGGACGAATCCCGGCAGATGCAGGAGGAGCAGGCCGCCGCCGAGGCCGCCGCCGCGGAAGCGGAAGCCGCCGCCGGTGGCGCACAGCCGCCACCCGCCGAGACGGAAAGCGACCGCATGAAAGCCCAGGCGGACATGATTCGCGCACAGGCGGCGCAGAAGAAGGCGGAGATCGAGGAAGGCAAGCTCGCAATCGCGCGGGCCGACGCCACCGTCCGCGCCATGAAGGCGCGGCGGGAGGACCAGCAGGCGCAGGCCGCGGCCATCGCCGCCGCCGGAAGGACGGAAGAAGACGCGGGCGCGCAGTCCGCAAGAGGATCCACGGGAGCATGAGCAGCACGGGCAACATCTATCTCGAACGAAACCGCGGCCTGGAACGGGCGCTTGTCCGCTTCCGCGAAACCCTCCCCGCGGAGTGGCGGGTTGTCATGCGGGCGCTCGACAGTATGCGGGACGAGCACTTCACGCACTCGCTGACAGCCGTCGGGGAGCTCGGGCAGCGCTTCATCGGCTCCGCCGGGGCCTTCCGCCTCATGTACACGATTGCGAAGGACGCTGACGGAAAGCCGTTCGAGCAGGACGAGAAGGCGAAGGCCAACGCCGACGCCGTGGCAATGGAAGCCTCCGCCGCCATGGGGGGGGACGAATGACGATTTTGGGCCAGAAGAAAAGCAGCCGCCGCCCCAACAAGAGCCACAGGGCGACCGCGTGCCTGACCCGGAACGTGGCAACCAGCCGCCGGAGCCTTGGACTGGGCGCCGACCGCCGGACCGCAAACCAGTCCGCCGCCGCCGCCCCGTAGGCGACCGCGAGGAGGAAAGACCCATGAACGAAAACGAGACCACCAACCCCACGACCACCCAGCCCGAAACGCCTCCGGCGGCGGAAATGCCCGTTGTCGATACCGGCGCGACCATGACCGGGCAGGAAGCCATCGAGGAGAAGTTCGCCGCGGAGCAGGACGCGGAGATTGCCGCCTTGCAGGCGGAGCTCGAAGCATCCGGCGACGAGAACGGCGAAACCGCCACGCCCGACGAGGGCGACGGTGCCGACAAGGGCGGGACCCCCGCCACCGCGGACACCGGCAAAGGCGGCGAAACCGCACCGGCGGACAACGCCAACGCCACCCCTCCGGCGGAGACCAAGGACGGCGGCGCCCCAACCGAGGACGCCATCGCCAAGGCCCGACTGGATGCGGAACGCGCGGCGGCCGGCCGCTTCGGCGGGAAGATGCAGCAGCTGGAACAGGAAAACGCCCGGCTCCGGGAACTCCTGGACCAGCAGAAGGCAGCTCCCCAGCCGACGACGCCACCGGCGGATTCCGAAAAGGAACCCACCGACGCCGACCTCGAACGGCTGCTCGGCAAGGACTGGCAGGAAACCTGGGGGCACGACGGTGCGGTCGCCGAGTACCAGCGGCTGCAACGTGCGGCGCAACTCTTCGGAGGCGGGGCGTCCGTCAAGGATGCCGTGCACAAGGAGGTTGACGCCGTGCTGGAATCCGAACGGCGCGCGGCGGCGCTCGACCGCTTCTGGCAGGAGCTGGAGCGGGAGGTGCCGGGCGCGAACAAGGTGAACGACGAGGCCAAGACCAACGGCTTCGGCGCCTACCTGCAAGGTTTCCAGCCGGGCACGGTGACCAAGCGCGCGGACATCGCCAACAACGCCCTCGACGTGATCGAATCCGGCGAAGTGGGCGAAAGCCACGATGCCGCGGTCAAGGTTCTCGCGGACATGTTCAGGGGATTCCTGGGGACGAAAGTCCCGGAAAAGGCCACCGAACGCACGGTAGCCGCCAAGCCCATCGACCCCAAGCGCTACGTCGCACCGACGTCGGCGGGGGCCTCTCCGGCCACCGCCTCCGGAACCAAGACGTACACGCGGAAAGCCATCAACCAGTTCCTGGCGAAGGCGGAGGCGAAGGGCGAGGAGGCCTTCAACAAGGCGTTCGCGTGGGTTTGCGAACAGGAAAACTTGGGGACCATCACCGACTAGGCCGACGCCGCTGTCGGGACGAGCCCCCGGAAAGGACATGATCCATGCCTACCATCACCAGGGCGAACGGCTACCCGTCGTTCAAGGCCCACGGGCTCATCAGCGAAAAGTTCAGCGCCCTGCTGGACAAGAACCTCTACGCTCGCACCTACCTCCCGAAGGTCACGAGCTCCAAGTACATCGGCCAGATCAAGGCGAAGGGCGACAAGATCACCATCGCCCGCGAACCGAAGATCGAGACCGAAAACTATGTCGCGGGCAAGCCCTACGACATCCACACCAGCCTGGAGCAGCCGTTCACCATGACGGTCAATCGCGGGCTGCGTTGGCGCCAGTACTACGACGAAAACGACACCATGCGCACGCACATCACGGGCCTGGACGCCGCCACCATCAACGCGGCGGCCAACGCGATTGCGAAGGACATGGAAAACGAGTTCATCGGCGAGTTCCCGTCCTTCGTGCCCGGCTACAACAGGGCCGCGGAGGCGACGGGCACCGGCGCGGGCAAGATTTCCGGCAAGTACACGCTGGGGTCCGCGACCAAGCCGGTTTCGCTGACGTTCTCCAACGTCATCGAATACCTCATGCAGTTCACCAGCGTCCTCGACGAGACGGACGTGTCCAACGAATCGGGCCAGAGGTCCATCCTCATCCCGACCATCGTCGGCCACTACCTGCGCTCCTCCGAGAAGCTGCTGGATGCATCGAAGATCGGTGGCGCCAGCTCCCTCAAGACGCAGCAGCTGACCACGCTCCCCGGCATCGGGACCATCTACGTCTCGAACCTCCTGCCGAAGCTGGACAACGGCGCGTTCCCCGTCATCTGCATGACCAAGGAAGCCGTGAACTTCGTCGTGGCCGCGCAGAAGACCCGAATCATCAACGACCTCGACCTGTACGACGGCACGCTGCTCCGCGGCTATGCCATTTACGATTGGGGTGTCGCACGCGAGGAAGGCCTGGCCCTCGGCTATGTCACGCCGTCCCAGTCCGCCATCAGCCTCGTTGCCTGACCAACCCGAAAGGAGAAAACGGAACCATGAAGAAAATCGTTCACTTCACCGCCGTCCTCCTCGCCGCCGCCCTCCTCGTGACGGGCGCGGCGATGGGCGACACCATCGACCAGACCGACGGCGCGAACCAGCTGGGCGGACCCTCGCTCGGCAAGGTCCACGTCCTGAGCGTCCCGCTCAAGGCGCCCATCGTGTCCTCCAACACCTACGTCCTGGCGGAGCTTCCCGTCGGGGCATACGTGCTGGGGGCCGGTGCGCACGCCGCCGACCTCTCGACGACCAACGCCACGGTCAACATCTACAACGGAACCAGCGGGTCCACCTGCGCGAGCGCCGTGTCCACCAACCTCGCCGTCAACTCCACGGGCACTCCGGTGTTCGCGTGGGAGGGCGGCGCCGTCACGGATTCGACGGAGTTCTACGGCATCAAGGTGTCGGCGAACCAGACCGCCGGGACCGTGTGGCTGGACCTGCTCGTGATGCAACCCTGACCCGACGGAGGACAAGCCATGACAGCGATGAAGAGAGTGTCCGACGGGGCCATCATGCCCTACAGCAAGACGCTGGTCGCCGCCAAGCCCGGCGGGTACGTCGAAATGAAGTGGGACCCCAAGTCCGCCTCCTGGGTGGAGAAGAACGGCGTCCCCCTCGTGGAGGTTCCGAAGCCAGCGGAGCCCGGCACCATCCCGGACGACGCGGACGATGACGAACCGAAGGCCGAGTACGTCGATCCCGAACCGGAAACGGGCGTGGTCGAACCGGAGGCCCCCGTATCCACCGGCAAGCGCCGCCGCGGACAGCGGAAATGACGCCCAGGGACCTCATAGACCGCCTGGTCGTGGAAACCGGCGTCCCGGAGGGGCTGGCACACCGGCTCCTCCGGGGCGCTCTCGACGAGCTCTGCCGCAACGCCCGTTGCTGGCGGGAGGCGCGGTCCATGCGGGTCCCGGAAGGATACCAGTCCGGGGCCGGTGCGGAAATCGAGCTGCCGGAAACCGAGGACGGAGCCCGGCGCATCGGCATCGCCTCCCTCCAATGGAGGGGACAGCGACCGTGGGGCTCCTCGCTCGCCCCCGACGTGCACAAGGGCGTCATCGTGGACCGCTGCGGCTACGTCAAGGAGGGCGACGAGCTCTCCTGGGAGGACGAACTGGCGCCGGAAGGCGACGACTGGTCCGGGATTCCGGAGCGGGTCCTTGGGGTGCTGGCTCCGGCGGCGCTCGCGCTGGCCAAGTTCCGGGCGTGCGAAATGCCGCGGCGCCCATGGACCGACGCGGGCCTCGCCCAGACGGCACGCAGGGATTACGCGCAGGAGCTTTCCGAACTCCTGCGCCGGGAAATCACGGGCAACAGCCACGGCCCCCTGGTGGCCGCGGTCCCGGAGGCTTTCTACGATGAATAAGTGGATTCGCATTCTTTTGGTGGGCGCCGTGGCGGTCGGTACTCTCTTTCCTGCCGTCCGCGCGGCGACCTACCACTTCAACCTTCCCGAAAAGAACCTGGAGGGCGCCACCCTCGCGCTCGGCGAGAGTGCCACGCTCATCCTCAAGGGCATCGGGGAGAGCGACCCCGCGGACCTCCGCACCCTGCTCTGCGACAAGAAGGGCGCGGTGCTGGCCGCAAGCGGGACCAACGCCTTCGCCCGCTACGACCTCGGTCCCAGCCGGGCCGCCGTTGGGACCATGAGCCTTGCCACCGCAAACCTGGCGACCGTCTTTGCCGGGGCTCCCGCCCTGGCGGAGAAGTCGCTGGTGCTGGCGTGCTGGGACAACCGGCTCGGAACCCTGCTTGCCAGCGCCAACGTCCAGGTGCGCAACAATCCTTTCGCCGCCACGAACGGCGTGGTCCCGTCCAGTTGGGGGGATGTGGACTACGGCGGCGAAGCCATCGCCCAGCAAGCCCTTGCCGCCGCGCAACTGGCGCTCAACACCGCCAACGCGGCGAGCCTCGACCTCGCCGCCCTGCTCGGCGACTACCAGACGGCGACCGGCGCGCTTTGGGCGGCTTCCGCCACCCACGCCTCCGCCGCCGACGTGGAATCCGCCACGAACGCCATCATGGTCGCCATCTCCTCTCTCCAAACCGCTTCCTCTTCCCATGTCTCCCGCACCGGGGACACCATGACCGGCCCCCTCGTCCTGCAAAGCACCCTGACCGTGGACAGCAACGCCGTGTTCGAGTCGGGTGCGGAGTTCGGCGGCGACGCGGACATGGGCGAAAACGCCATACAGAACGCCGCCGGGATTCTGTTTGCGGACGGCGACACCTTCATCGGCAACAACGAATCCTTCCTGGACCGCTCCGGCCTCTTCACCTACTCCACCGCGAACCGCTCCTATCCGCGCGGCCTTGCCCTCCATTTCCTCGGGAACCTCCTCGACATCGGCCTTGGACCGCTCGGCGAAGCCGGAATCTCCATGCGCAAGTCGGCAACCTCCACGAACGCGACGCTTGCCCTCCACGCCACCGGCGGCATTGCCTTCGATTCCCCCGTGACCTCCGAAGAGACGGTCGAAGCCGGCGGGTTCACCCTCGACAACGAAACCGTCACCGACTGGGACATATTTGCGCGCGCCTCGGAGCTGGCGGAACTCTCCGAACGGGTTGATGGGGCCGTCGCCAACGTGGAGACGGGGGCCGTTGCGGCGGTGAGCAACCACTTTGCTGGCGTGACGGCGGACCAGCAGGACGCCATCGACGCCATCGGGGCGGAGTTGCACGACGGGGCGGGCAGCGTTTCCAACCGGCTCCGCCTGGCGGAGGCGGGGGCCGCCGCCGCGCAGGCGTGGGCGCAGACCAACCGCGACGACATCGCGGACCTCCGTTCCGACTGCGAATGGCTGCACGCCGCCGCCACCAACAACGCGGCCAACATCAACATCCTTTCCGCCGCCGACAACGCCCTCGCCAACCAAATCCACGCCGCGCAGGAATCCATTTCGGACCTCTGGTCCGCCATCGGCTACGTCGCCAACACGAACGGGGCCTGGCACATCGTTGACGCCGGGGACTGGTACGGGCTGGAATGGAACGGGGAGCGCGTGTTCGGCGCGGTGCTGGACGGGCCGACGGGCAACGGGGCGCGCATCCTGTCGCTGGGCTTCGGCGAGGAGGAGGGGGAGCTTGAGCTGACCTTCGTCGGTGCGGCCACCAACCACCTCGAAGCCTGCAACGACTGCACCAACTGGTTCATCTGGGACGATTGCACCTGGACCTACAGCGGGATTACCGGCACCGTGGCCATCGCCAACGCGGCTGAAACGAACTGGTACAGGGTCGTTGCCGAGGGCGCCGTCTATGGGTGGAGCAACGCCGCCGTCGTCTCCTACGCACCCCTCTACATCGGCTCGCAGAGCAATGCCGGGAACCGCGTGGCGACCGTCGGCGACGTGGAATCCGCCATGTCCCGCGCCTCGTCCGGCACAAAGGCCTCCGTCAACCGCCGCGCCTGGAAGGACAACTACAACGTCGAGCCGACCAACCTCGCGTGGAGAATCGAGCTGGGCGATACGCCGTACTTCGCCGACCTCTCCGTCGGCGGATGGGAGAACACCACCGTCGAAGTCACCGACTTCGAGGTCGTGACCAACACCGTGGTCGAGACGAACGGGGTCGAGGTCGTCACCAACTCCGTCGTGACCACCAACATCCTGGCGGCCACCACCAACACCGTGACCCATACCGGCAGGCTGGGGCTGAACAACGAGGAAATCGAGCATTGGTCCGACCTGCGCACCCACATCGGCTCCGGCTTCCCTCTCACGAACGACGCCGACTTCGCCACCTTCTCCGCGACCGGCGTCGGGTCCATCCAGTTCGACGGGTCCACCAACGAGCTGGACGTCGCCGACGGACGCCTCCTCTTCGGCGGGCGCCCCATCGACGCCAACCTCGAAGCCGGACACGGAATCTCCCTCACCGCGAACACCAACACCGGCGCGAAGGTCGTTGCCGTCACGCGGAACATCGACTTCGACAACGTGACCATCTTCGGCGACCTGAACGTTTCCGGAACCCAGCACCACAACGTCATCATCCGGCACGAAACCAACGTGTACGTCGGCGTGCAGACCAACTATGTCACCACCGAGGTCCACACAACCAACCACGTTTACCAGCACACCCACATCGTCACGCGGGACACCAACTACGTCGATGAGGTGGTCAACGTCGGCGGAAACGTGGACAACTCCAAGGCGGAATACGTCCTCTCCCCCGTCTATGCCATCGACAACAGCGACACGAACGCACCGGCCCTCTCCGCGACCGGCTCGTGGGACTTCACCCTCGCGGCCCTGTCGCTCGGGAACAACGCCGTCTCCTCCTTCAACGGATGGAGCGGCGCGGTCACGCTGGCCGCGGGGAGCAACATCGTGTTCGGGACCGACAGCGCAACCCGCACCCTCACCATCAACGCGACCGTCCCCGAAATCGACTTCACCCCCTACGCGACGACCGCCAACCTGGCGGGCGTGGCGGCCCGCTTGGGCGGCATCGAGACGAACATCACCCAGCACACGGGGGCCATGACGAACTACATCACCGGCCCCGAACTGGATTCCAAGCTGGCGGACTACGCCCCTGCAAGCCAAGTCACTGTCATCGCAACCAACCTGGACGGCATCGTGTCGGCCCTCTCGAATCCCGTGATCGAGACGCCGGACCACAAGAAATGGACGATGCAGGGGCGCTATTCCAACGGCCAAATCACCCACGTCTGGGTTCCCTACGTCGGCCTCCACTCCTCACCCATCCGAATCTCCATGCCTGACGGGCGCATCTTCGAAATGGTCGGCAGGTATGCCGACGGCAACACGAACCTCATAACCCACATCTGGGAGGAAGTCGCAGAATGAAAAGACGCATCGCAACCCTCGTTTGCCTGGCCGCCGCCGCGCTGGTTGCCGCCGGCTGCCAGCCCGCGCTGGCGGAGGTCGTCGGCGCCATGGCCGACAGTTCCGCCGGAACCCTCTACCCCGCCGCCGTCGAGGCCCGCATCACGAACCTCGAAGCCCAGGTCGGCGTGGCCCTCTCCTGCATTTCCACCAACTTCGCGGGCGGCCAGACCTCCGGCGTCGAGGTGGACGGGCATGTCGTGGCCATCTACTCCGACACCGAGACGGACAGCGCGACCACCTTCCGCTTCGACACGAACTTCCCGGCGGCGCGGCTGGAATGGGAGAACTGGATCGGGAGCGCCACCGAAATCGCCGTCAACGAGACGAACGGCTACGCCGGAACCTTCGACGCCGCACCGGCGGAGGGCGTCACCAACGGCGTTGTCTTCTACGTCGAGGGCGACGACACGCCGCGGTTCATCGACGAGTACGACCCCGACACCCTGGCCGTGACGTTCCACCCCGCCCTGGATGCGGGAGAAACCGAGAGCATCACGCAGTTCCGCGCGGCGGTCCTGGATGCGTTCGGGATCCACTACGGCGAAATCGGCGCCGAAAACACGACCTTCAAGGAGTTGACCGCCTCCCCTTCTGGGAGCTGTCCCGCGTTGGCAACCGCCGACGGCGTGACCGTGTTCATGAGTTATAATTCCGGCAAAGTTTGGAAGAGCGTG
>JAEEGL011373051.1_pt1 | contig 13269 bp, 7 predicted proteins | sample 9134231 | NCBI WGS metagenome assembly JAEEGL01 (sample SAMN16246548, study PRJNA631951) | gut metagenome | biome: gut microbiome; feature: rumen; material: fiber-attached | host: Bos | place: Iran: Karaj | collected 2018-10 | reverse complement strand
GCCGGTCGCGCTGAAATATGCTACCAATGTTTTGCTCATGTCTGCACCTCCGTGTTTCTTTTATAAAGCGTTAAAACGACCGCTTCATATTATATTAATTATACCATACAAACCCCGCTGTGTCAATATTTTTTGGCTTTTGCGAACGCCATACCGGGGCTGAAATAGTACCAAAAATGCTTCGACATGTTTGTTATTGTGCACAAATATCTTTATTTTAACTTTTAAATTATGTAAAAAATATTGACTACACCGGTAATGTGGTCTATAATATATGTAAACAATTACACTAAAAAAGCCGAATAAAGGAGGGATCGATATGAGGAACAGAAAAACTATTGCCGCAGCGCTTGTTTCAGCAATCTCGCTGCTTCTTACCGGCTGTGCGGGGAATGCTCCGGCCGCGACCACCACTGCCGCAGCGACCACAACTACGGCTGCTCCCGCAGAGACGAAGGAGACCGTTCCCGACGCAGAGAAGCCCGTACTTACCGTATACACACACCGCACCGACAGAGTAGCGGACGGCGGCGACGGAAGCCTTGAAGAGATCACAAAGCCCTTCGAGGAGGAAAACAACTGCATCGTGAAGTACATCGGCGTCAACGAGTATGAGGCGACCATGGCTGAGAAGTTCGCCGCGAACGACTACGGCGACGTGCTCATGGTGCCCGATTTCGTAAAGCTCATGGAGCTTGAAAAGTACTTCGAGCCGCTCGGGACATACGGGGAGATCGACAACAAGTACAACTGCGCAGACCAGAAGATGTACAACGGCACAGTCTACGGAATACCGCAGATGTGTACCGTCGCGGGCGGTATCTGCTACAACAAGAAGGTGTGGGCAGACGCGGGCATAACGGAGCTCCCGGAGACACCCGAGGAGTTCCTCAAAGACCTGCAGCTCATACGCGACAATACCGACGCTATACCGTACTACACCAACTTCGCGGCGGCGGACTGGACGCTCGTAGCATGGGCATCGCTGGTCATCTCCGCATCCGGCGACCCGGACTATGAGAACAACATCCTCGTAAACGGCAGCGATCTGTTCGTACCGGGCGGCGCGTACTACGAAACATACAAGCTGATGTATGACATTTTCAGCGATCCGACGCTCATAGAGCCGGACCCGAGAAACTCCGACTGGGAAGGCTGTAAGGGCATGATAAACCGCGGCGAGATAGCGACAATGGTAATGGGCTCATGGGCTGTGTCGCAGTTTGCCGAGGCGGGTCCCAACCCCGATGATATCGGCTTTATGCCCGTTCCGTTCTCCTTCGACGACAGACATTTCGCTCAGATCGGAGCGGATTACTGCTACGGCGTGAACAGGAACAGCCCCGACAACATAAAGGAGCTCGGCAAGAAGTACATCACTTGGTACGTTGAGGAATCCGGCTTCGCGCAGAAAGAAGGCGGCGTTCCTACAGTAAGAAACGGCGAGATGCCCGCTTACCTTGGCGCGTTCGCAGATTGCTGGATGTTCACCACCGCACCGGCTCCCGAAGGACTTGTGGGTGTCTGGGATGCTATCAGCGCCGACTCCGGAGTTTCAACATGGGCAGGCGGCAAGGATAACTTCAAGACAAAGATCGCGGAAGTCGCGTTCGAAGGCAAGGATTTCAGCGAAGTAGAAGCGATATTCGCGGACTGCAACGAAAAATGGGCTGCTTCGAGAGACGCAAACCCGGATTACATCAAATTCAAGAGCCGATAACAGCACACAAAGCCCCCGCAGACCAACGATGTCTGCGGGGGCTTTGTTCTTCTTTCACCGCTCATCGCCGAACGCTCATCGGCAGCCGACAGTCAATATCACCAAAACTGTTATTACAAATTCATAAAATTCGGCAGAAACGCAAAAAATACTTTACTTTTTTGTCTGTATGATGTATAATATAGTAGATAGTCTGTTGCCATACCGGCAGAGACATATATATGAAGTCATATTATGGCAGGAGATAGTATAATGAAAAGATTTGCTTCGGTTTTACTCGTTCTCATCATCACAGTGATAACGTCATTCGGCGTCGTTCAGGCGGGCGCCGTCGGTGCGACCACAGGCGAGATAGATGTCGTGTTCCTCGTGGATTCGAGCCGCTCAATGGAAAAAAGCGACCCGGATTTCATAAGACTTGAGGCTATCAAGCTGTTTGCGGACCTGTGCACTCTCGAACACACCAAGATCGGATTCGTGCTGTTCGGAAACGAGATCAACTACTCACAGACACCTATCCCGATCGATACGGAAACGGACAGAGCCGCACTGAAAAAAACAGTGAACAGTCTCGGCGAACTTAAGGGCGAGACAGATATAGGAAAAGCCGTACTTTACACCGTGAATATGCTCGCGTCCGACGAATACAGCGGGAACGGCAAGTTCATCGTGTTCCTTTCGGACGGAAGGACCGCGTTCAGCAAAAACGAAAAGGTGCGCACCCGCGAGGATTCCGAAAAAGATCTTACAAGCGGTATCATCGCGGCAAAAAATGCCGGAATACCGATCTATACCATAGGTCTCAACGCTAAAGGCGACGTTGACGAGCCCGAGCTGAACCGCATATCCGCCGAGACCTACGCCGACAAGACATACATGACGGACAGTGCGAGCAACCTGTCCGAGATACTGAGCAGTATCTACGTCCGTCATACCGGCGCGGAAACAAAGGTGATAGAAAACTTCACCTCCGACGGCGAATACCACGATGTGAACTTCGCTATCGACGACAGCTCCGTAGTTGAAGCGAACCTCGTTATCATGCATTCCGGCGGCCTTGACGACGTGAAGCTATACGATACTGCCGGCAATGAAGTCGCATTCGGCGATACAGGCGCGGCTATCTCCAGAAACGAGAACTACTCGCTTATCAAGATCTACTACCCGCAGACAGGCAGCTGGAAGCTTTCGGTCAAATCCCCGAAGGACACTCAGGTGGACGTGAACTATATCCTCACCCGTGACTACAGGATCGACTACACACTTTACACCAACAAGGCTGTAAGCGCGGACACAAATCTCAAATTCATAGCAACGCTCACCGACCCCAACTCGGAACCCATTACCGACAATAATGTGCTCGAAAAGCTCATAGGCAAGGGCATAGTCCGGAACGAGGATACCGGGGAGTCGTGGGACATACCGCTTACCTTCGAGAACGGTAAATTCAGGGGCGAGTACCAGCTTACCGGAGACGGGACATACACCGCACAGGTGAGCCTCTACAACACCAACATAGACATACGAAGCGATATAATCACACTCGCGCCCGGCGAGGAAGCTTACATCGAGCCGGAAGGGCCGCTGAAGCTCATACTCATCATTGCGGGAAGCGTGCTCGCGGTAGCGTTGATCGTCTTTCTGTTTATAAAGCACCAGAAGGATCACATCAGGATGTACTCCGGAAGACTTGCGGTAATGGTAAGCAAGGACGGCGTTACCTCGATGCCGGCATACTACGACTTCGCAAAGAAGGCTCCCGGAAGACGCAAGGTCATGCTCACAGATGTGGTAAAGGCGCTGTATGAGAGCTCCGACCGCATAGACGCGATACCGAGAGCGGTCATCTCCGGCGTGTCGATAAGCATGACAGAAAGCGGCGACGTCCGGTTTTCAAACCTCGGCGACGTGGAATACAGCGGCGGTATAACTCTCGGCAGAAATGTCATACTCTCGAACGCGAACCGCCTTACCGTCACATACAGCGACAAGACCACCGGCTCACGCAATATGCTGGTAATACAGTACCTCAGAACATGAGCCGTCCCGGGAAGTATAGACCGCAGATCTGACTGCGAAGGAAATATCTGTATCATAAAAGTGTAAATAAAACATTCTGGAGGATATTATGTCAAGAATTTCGGAATCACAGAAGGAAAACATATCCCTGATGAGCGTTGACCTCGGCGGTTCGATGTCGAGTGCGCAGATAAGGGTGGAAGCAAAGGGCAATCCGGTGCTTATCATCGGTCTCGGCGGAACGGGAATGGACGCCCTGCTCTACACCAAACAGCTCATCAACAAGCGCTTCAAGCTTCCCGACGACGCGCCCAACAAAGCTCTCGCGATACCGAACAATATCCGTATCCTCGGTATCGACTCCGACAGCACATACTTCAAGAAGAAGACCGACAAGAAGGACGGCGAGATGCGCTTCGCGGTGGGCGAGTATGTCTCCATATCCGCGTCCGTTGAGCGGTTCCTCGCAAACGAGCACCTTATCCCGCCGTATGTGCGCGAATGGCTCGACGACCCCAAGAGAATATATACCAAGGTAAAGGGCGGCGGTGACGACGGCGCGAACGGTATCCGCCAGTCCGGAAGAATACTGCTGTTCAACTCCATAAACGCAGTCGTGAAGGCGATAACCACCAACGTGCAGAAGCTCCTTACCGGAATGATGCCCAACCAGAGACTCCAGGTGTTCATTCTCTCCGGTATCAGCGGCGGTACAGGAAGCGGGACCTTCATCGACATACCCTACATAGTCCGCGAGATCATCAACCGTCAGGGCAAGAGCAACTTCGACATAATGGGATTTCTCTTCACCCCCGACGTAAACCTCTCCCGCGTGGATGACCCGAACATCCAGAGATACATCAAGCGCAACGGCTTCGCGGCGCTCCAGGAGCTTGAATACCTCATGGATATGCACTCCCATATGTTCGACCCCTTCAAGCAGAAGTACTCCGATACCTTCGAGACCATAAGCACGGAACGCCCCTACGACACCTGCCTGTTCGTCTCGGCAAGCGGCAAGGACGGCTTTGTCCTCAAAAACCCCGCCGAGCAGTACAAGTTCAGCCTGTCTATCGCGGCGGAGGGTATCTGTAACTTCATTTCCTCCTCCGACAGTCAGGGCGATTTCAGCATCGACTCCTTCCGCGTAAACCTCGGCCAGGCGCTCGCCGGAATCATCCCCCAGTACCCGATGCTCAACGTGTATTCCTCCGTCGGCGCTTCGGCGGCTATACTCCCGAAGTCCGAAGTCCTCGAATACCTCTCGGGCAAGGTGTTCGCACACATGAACCAGCTTCACAACAATGTGCCGTCCAACGAGCAGCGAATGGTGTTCCTCGGCACGATCGGACTCGACAACCTCTCGGTGCAGACCTACTTCGACTCGCACCGCCCGTCACTGTTCGACGGCGGCATAGAGAACCCGGTATTCTCGCGTCAGGCACTGAAAGTCAACAAGCGCAGCGTTGAGGACATGGGCGACGAATGGCTCAACAAGGTGGAGGAAAGCTACAGAGTCTTCCTGCCGGACGCTATCGAGACCTTCTTCGGCAAGTTCGAGCAGGCGGCGGAGCTCAGCTTCTGCAACTGCGCGGAGGGTCCGTTCTATATCGCGAGCCTCATAAGCTCGGAGGACAAGTTCTGTCTGCTCAAAAAGCTTCGCACCTGCATCAGCGACGAAATGGGATTACAGGCGGAGTTCAGCTCCCAGAAGCTCATGGAGCTCAAAAACAAGGCTGACCTTGCTTACCGCAACGTCATCAACAAGCCCCTCGACCTCACATCGTCGCTCCGCAAGGACTACTACAACCTCATTTCCCAGTACTACACCAAGCGCGCGGATTCAATACGCTGCGACTACATAGTAAAGCTGTACAGCGAGCTTATCACCCGCATCAGCAACTACTTCAACGACCTCATCGACAACATGGTCGGCATTCTCGACTACCTGCGCACGGTCTGCGAGAAGAACCTCAACATCGTTACCGGCGTTGAGAACGCTACCACCGGTCTCAGCAAGACTTACGAGTGGAAGATGTACGACATCAAGAGCGAGCAGAACGTGCTCGAAAAGCTCAACGACGAGATAAGCGCGGTGGATCTCGAAAACGCAGTGTCGGATATTCTCCGCAGATTCCTCAATGAGTTCAAGAACTCCAAGTCGCGTGACGACTTCGACGTTTCCACCTTTATCTGCGACAGCATCTCCGCTCACTTCTCCGAGACGCTAAGCCAGTCCATGAGCGAGTTCTTCGAGGCGCGCTATCCGAGCTCCGCTTCCCGCGCGGACGCGGCAAAGGAGCTGTTAAAGGAGCTTCGCGCAAGGTCGAACATTATGTACCCCTGCTCCACTTCCACAGATACCGCCGAGATACTGTACGCCTCCATACCCAATCAGGCAGGACCTATCGAGGCTGCGGCGGACGAGGACGAGGTGCTCTCCAGACACAAGATCGTAAGCCCGTACACCAACCGTATCTCCATATTCACCTTCGGCGCGGGTCTCGCGGTGGCTCACCACAACACCGTACACCTGTTTGAGTCCGACTACTATTCCTTCGTTTCCGAGACCGGCGGCACAAAGGACGCGAATATGATAGGACAGCATCTTTACTCGACATACAGCGGTCTGCGTGATACCGACTGGTTCAGGCTCCCGAGCCCGATACACGACACGCTCCGCCCGAAGGAGGCCGTGACCGAGAATACCGAGAAGGTACACCGCGAGAACGAGGCGAATCGCGAGATCTTCAACAAGGCGTTCGAGCTCGGCATCATCGACAACGTGGGCAATGTGCATTACGACGAGAGCTTCACCGTCGATATGGTCAAGGCGATCACCTACGACCCCGCAAGACCCGCTACCATTAAGGACGCAAAGCAGAAGTACAACGACATCATCGACAAACTCAAAACGGGGAACGTGCTGTTCTCGCTCAACCCCGTGAACTATATGAACGCTACCGATACCGACAAGCTCCGCGAGTCGTATGTGCGCACCTACGGCGCATGGAAGTACACGGAGCAGATGCTCGGCGTTTACAACGCGGCTGTTGCGGCTATCGAGGAGTGCGACAGCGTCATGAACAAGGAGAAGGACGCGAACAAGCAGCTCAACGCCATGTTCGACGCTCTCTTCGCGGGGGTCATCTTCAAGGAGAAGAACTTCTTCCGCTATGTCAATGCCGGCGGAGACAACGTGAATATCCTGAACACGCTCTCGATCTCCGACACGACAGAGCAGCGGTATTTCTACTACTATGTCCTGCTCGAAAAGTTCTCCGGGCTTGACGAGAGCCAGCGCGGCTTCATCAGCAAGCGCACCGCGGCAGCTCACGCGGACGATATCCCCGACGAGCACGTTGACTTCCTGAAGAAGCTCAAAAAGCATATTACCGCGTCTCTCAGCGCGATAGACGACTTCGAGGCGGAATTCTCGGGTGAAGACGAGGAGAGAGAGCAGGATATACTCAAAAAATACAGAAAGCTCAGAGATATGGCGGACAACTCGCTTGAGCTGCTTGAATGACCGGAGCGGACATGAAAGACATTCTGAAAAAGATAGACGAGTGTATAGACAGCACGGCGGAGGAAGACTCCCCCGCCGTCGGCGCGGAATTTCCCGCCATGTTCCTGTATGTGGGGGACAAGGCGGCGGAGAGCTGCGCTCAGATAAAGAGACATCTTAAACAGAAGCTTATGAACGGCGGCAGTGTCCTGCACGCCGTTCTTGGCGCGCAATGCGCCGATACCGATCTCACCGTATCGGCGGATATCCCCGGTGAGAGGGGAAGTACCCTCGACTACCTTACCGGCGACAACGCACGGCTCGGCGCGTTCAATGCCGAGGTGAAGCGCACGGCGGACAGACTTATGATGACATCGGGGTTCCCGCAGACGACCAAGTGCTTCTTATTCATAGTGACATGGTCGGACAGCCCGTATAATGCGCTGCTGCCCGAATTTGTCATGCTGTTTTCCGAGAACGCGCATATCCGCGTCAGCTCGTTCCTGTTCGTGAACATGAGCGGCGGTTCGGAAGGGTTTGTGAGCTCGGCGGCGTTCTTCCGGGAGCTTGAGGACTGTCAGAACGGCGAATTTTCGTATAACAGGGCGGTTATGATGCGCGAGGAACAGCGTATCCCGCTCAACTGGGACGGCGCGGTGTTCGGGAAGGTGTTCTTCCTCGAAATGTACCGCAGCGACATGAAGTACAGCCCCCACAACGCGGAAAACAATCCGCGCATAGAGGCTCTGACCGCGGTGCTCCAGGACAAGGAGGAGCCGGAGAAGCTCCCCGCAAGCGTGTTCTGCACGGCGGGCATATCCTCCGCACGCAAGCCCGTGCGCGCCATTTCGCACATTATGTACAAGTCCCTCATAGACATTCTCGCGGGGACGGCGGACGATACCGACGCTTCCCTGCCGATACAGCAGCTTTTCGGGTTCGAGGCGATACTCTCGGTATGTTCACGGGTGATACCCGCGCTCCCGCCGGTGGAGAACATTCTTTCCGTACTGCCGAGGGCGCTCGGAAAGGACCCGGACTCGGTACAGAACACAAACGTGCGCCATATACTTGAATACTACGGCGGCTCGGACGAACAGTACTTCACCGAGGCTTACGAGAACGTCTGCACACGCATGATAGACTGCTGCGACGGCTTCAATGTCTCGGAGATGATCGGCGAATACATCAACAAGGGCACGCTGAAGCTCAGCGGGGCTCTGAAGCTCCTCGAACACGACGGCGAGATAACCCGCTGTCTGAACGAGGTGACGGAGCGGCTGAACTCCGACGAAGACGAGCTTAACGAGCTGCTGAACGGGGTGCTTGACCAGCCCTGTCCCGGACTTTCCCACGGGCTTTTCTCAAAGCCTTCGGGCTGCGATATACTCGCGGCGGCGGTATCCGCAAAGTACCGGAAAAAGCTTGAAATACTACAGATACGCATGATGAAGCGGCTCGTGAACAATATCCTCTCACAGGTGAACCGGCTTTACGCTGCGGCGGCTTCCGCGGCGGCAAGCATAAAGGCGTTCTCCGACGAGCTTACCGAGGAGATACTGTCCGAGCTTTACAACGACGAATCCACCCTCACCGACGCGGCGCCGTTCATCGCCTGCTACGGCGGGGTGATAAGAAAAGCCGCTGAGGAATACGACCGCTCCGGCGGACTTACCGGCGTTCTCAAAGGGAAAGAGCTGTACGGTGTGCTGATGAACTGCGATAAGAACGGCACCGGGGAGCTTTCCGGGATCGCGCTCGACATCTACCGCAAGCTTATCGCGAGCCCGTCGGTGCGCGAGGTATTCGCGGCGACCTTCGACAAGGAGCTCTATGAGCGCTACCGCAGCTATGACGGCGGCAAGGACAGAGGCTGGGTGGACGCACAGCTCAACCGCCGTCTCACCGACGAGAGCCGCGCGAACCTGCGGTACAGCGTTTTCCAGCCCAACAACAGCCTTTACTGCATGGGCAACGCGGAGCTCGGATTTGTGAAGAAGATGCTCGGATTTGAAGACCCGGGCTTCAATACCGTCCATGTGCGCGACGTTACAAGCGTGTCCTACGAACAGCTCGCGGTATATAACGTCCCCTCGCCCGACAGCGTGGTATATGTGAACGAATGCCGCAAGGTGTATGACGGCTTCGTCGCGGAGCACGGCGACAGCGTGTATATCAACAGGAACGCGGAGGTGCAGCAGTAACATGGAGGAATACATCAGAAACATCGCGGCGATACGCTCCGCAGACGGTAACATAATGCTGTCGTGGGTGTGGCCGTCGGGATACAGCTGCGTGAGAGTGGTGTTTCTGCACCGGCTCGGCGGAAAGGACATAAAAACCCTGTCTCCGGCGGAGCTCGGCGCGGCATCGGATCTGTGCTTCATGGACGAGTTCCAGATCGCGGGAGGAAAGTACGTTTACCCGATCGGAGCGAACGACGCGGGACTGCTCAAATTCCGCGTGTACTGCTGCGACAGCCCGGAACAGACAGACTTCGACAAGTGCAGCGCCCCCGTCAGCATCACGGGGATCACCATAAACGTGCGGTACAAGACCTCCGCAAAGAAAAGCGGGAAGACATACAGGAAATTCAGCTTTACCGTCACTGCCGACGCGAACATACCTACCGGCTCGCTCGCGTACAGGATAAGACCTTCCGGTGCGCTGTACACTATCAATACCGTACTTCCCTCCGGCACTACGGAGGTGGGTCCGGTGATACTCGGCATACAGGAGGACGCGGTGCTTGAGCTCGCGCCCGGACATGAGGAAGAATTCGCGATAACCGCCGGATAGGAGAATACCATGTCAGTCAGAAGATGCATATTCTGCGGAAGACTCATCGACCTCGACAAACAGGCGCTGTTCCGCCTTCCGCCCGACCGCACGCGAAGACCCGACGCGGTGTACCGGCGGTATCTCGCCATTCGCGGCATTACCGGCGAGGATCACAACCTTCCCGACATCTGCGGCATAGGCTCGCCGGAGGTGTCGATGATGATAATTGAGAACGGCAAGCCGGTACTGGTCACAAAGACCGGGCGAAATACCGACACTCTGATCTGCCCGACCTGCCACAACGAGGTGCTCAGAGACACCTATGACACCACCGTAAACTCCACCGTTATATTCGGCGGTAAGGACAGCGGCAAGACCTCGCTGGTGCTGGAGCTCGCAAACGAGTGCATAACCCGCCAGTTCTCGCCCGACGACCGGTACAGGTACTTTTTCAGCGACAAGACCTATGACCCCGAACTTATAACCGACGCGGCGCAGAAGGTGAGAAACGGCGAAAAGCCCGACGACCTTCGCAGACCCACCGCGATATACCGCGTGACCGGCGCGTCCAAGGGCTCGACAACGATATGCGACGTTATGCATGACGTGTCGGACGACGACCTTAAAGACACGGACTCGATAAACTTCACGCTGCCTTTCGCGGCGTTCTCAAAGCATTTCGTGTACTGCATACCCGCCAACAGGCTCGCCGCCGCGATAACGGAGCGTCCGGAGAGCGGCGACATGGAAATGCGCATGGATATGTACAGGATGATCGAAGCGTGCAGGTACGCGGAAATTCCGCCGATACTCGATCTCACGGTGACAAAGCTTGATCTTGCGGAGAAGGCTGGCGGTGCCGGTGCGGACATCATGCGCTGTCACGCCGACGAGCGCACGCTGAAAAACTACATATACACCGCTTACCCGTGTCTCAGCGAGTTTGAGAGCTTCTTCCCGACGGTACACGCCTACGCGGTATCGGCGGTCTCACCGGACATCGGCGGCGCGGACGCGTTGCTTCCCGGGAAGCTATACATGAGCATTTTCGAGTGATTCTAACGAGAGTGAGCAGAAGAGGAAATGAGCAATAACTACGATCAGAACAGTACCTACGACATTTTCTGTCCGTACTGCTTCAAGAAGTACCAGAATTTCAGGGCGATGTTCGCCGACTACCGGAACTTCACCGAGGAGATATACCCGGAATACGCCGACTACCTCAAACACTTCATGAACATAGAGACCGTCGGGAGCAGGAGAATGCCGGTGCTGTTCCAGAAGCGCGGCAACGACGGGCTTGACGCATTCGCGGCGCTGACCGAGTCGGGGGACGTGACCTACTCGCGCTTCTGTCCGAACTGCTGCAACCCCCTGCCTGCGGCGGCAGGACGACTGAAGCCGTTTTCGCTGGTGGTGATCGGTGCGGAGGACACGGAGCGCAGCTTCTACATCGCTTCGGTGCTGCACCGGCTCAACCGGAAGATGCTCTCGGCCTTCGGATCAAGCTTCATACCGGCGGATTTCAAATCCGCGCAGACGTTCTATGAGCAGTACGAGGAGCCGCTGTACGTCGAGAAGACCGTCCCCGAGGCTATGGCGACCGTAACACCGCTGATATACGAATACAGCAGAACGGGTGCCGCGCTGTCGGAGGAATGGAAGGGAAATGACGTTGTCTACAACAAGGCACTGTTCTACATATACAACATAGACAAGGACCTGTGCGACCGGTATCCTATGGTCGCATACACGGCGATAGCACAGGCAAACGGGTTCATATTCATCTCAGACATTTCCGAAATGGCGGGTCAGGACGACCCCGCTTATGAGCCGTGGCTCGGATATCTCACCGATACGTTCCGGCGGCTGTTCGGAGCTTCGGCAGTCGAGATACCGACGGCTATAGTGTACAGCAAGGCGGACAAGGCGGCTGTGGGCGAGAGAAAGTGGCTGTCTCTCGTGAAAGAGAGCGTTTCCCGCAGCATAGAGAAGTCCTTCCCGACTTCGTACTACGCGAAGATAGCCGGTAAGGCACAGAGCATACTGAACGCGAAGCTTCCGGCGTACAGCTCCGCGATATCCGCGCTGTTCTCCCCGCAGACCACGATGAGCTTCCTCGCAAAATCGTTTTTCGATATGCACACGGACGGAACCGCAGATATCCATGAATGCGGGACTGTGGAAGCATCGTTCCTGTGGATACTCTCTGAACTCGGCATACTGAACAACGACAAGCCGAAGAGCTTCAAAATCAGGTAGACGAAAGGAAGATAAGATTTGCTGGTAACAAGGAAAAAGCCCGAGGTGGCTTCGCCCACCGTGTTTACGATAAAATGCCCGTACTGCTTCAAGAGCTTTGAGCCGGGCGATGTACATTTCCGCGCGTCCTCATCCAAGCACTACTCTGTTCACCCCCAGACGGGCGAGCGCACGCTTCGTGAGGACAGCATCGTTGACAAGAACCTCGCCGACTACTACAGACAGTTCGGAAGACAGGCTCCGAGACGCTTCCCGGTCATAGCGCCGAACGGAGGCATGACAGGAGACGAGTACATCGGACTCGCCCTCGGCGGTGAGCCGATAGAATACCGCGACGGCGTGATGTACTCGGTGGTGGACGAGTTCGGCAACGAATCGGAGAAGAGACTCTGTCCGTTCTGTCACAACGACCTTCCGAAATCGGCGGGCTTCACCAAAAGCTATACCATAGCTTTCGCGGGAGATACCGCCGTCGGCAAGACGGTTTACATGACCACGCTCATCAACCGCCTCATGTTCCTCGACGACGGGTTCAAGTCCATGCTGATGCCGCTCACAAGCGCGGTCTCCGATAAATACGACACCTACTACTTCACCCCGATGTACAAAGAGGGGCTTCTCCCGGAGCATACCCACGTCAACGAGGTGGTAGAACCGCTTATATACGAGCTGCGAATGGGCATAAACAGAGTGAACGGTGATAACGTCGCCGACAAGACCGTGACTCTCACGTTCTACGACGTTGCGGGCGACGGTATCAAGAACGCGGACTATGTGAATACGAGAGCGCGGCACCTCAAATACGCAGACGCGTTCATATACATGGTAGACCCCATGCAGACCGGCGCGGCACAGAGACTTGCCGCACTCAACAGCAACGCGAGTGCGGACTATATAATCGGGCGCGGCGACGCGGTGAAGATACTTGAGTCCTTCTTCACGCAGGATATCGACTTCAAGGACAAACCCACCGCTATTG
>JAEEGL011036759.1_pt1 | contig 13269 bp, 9 predicted proteins | sample 9134231 | NCBI WGS metagenome assembly JAEEGL01 (sample SAMN16246548, study PRJNA631951) | gut metagenome | biome: gut microbiome; feature: rumen; material: fiber-attached | host: Bos | place: Iran: Karaj | collected 2018-10 | reverse complement strand
AGCCACTCCGAAGTGTTGCTGACGCCAATCAATTCCGTCAGAGAGGCGACCGAAAGGCTCAAGCCCAGAAATGTACCAAACAGGCCCAGGGTCACAAACAGCGAAACCGCGTTGTTCAAATACCGCTCACACAGCAGCAGGCCGGCCAAGCGGCTATTTATCGTGTTTGTAATGATGGCCGGCGTATTCACGTCCTGCCCGTACTGCCTATAGGCATCGGTATAGGCCTCCAGCAGCGCCGCTTTGAAGCCTCTGCTCGCCTCCTCGCCGTTTCCTTTGGCCTTTCCGGCCAGAACCCTGTAGCGCAGGTAGGTGTGAAACAGCACCACAATCGACAGCACAAAGAGCAATCCAATGATAACGATCACCACAAAGCCGGCGGGCGGTATATTGCGGAAATTGCTGATCATCCATATCCCTCCATTCCATCTGTTTGTATCTTTGCCGGGTAAACTCTTTCCCTGAGCAGCAGAGCTGCCCGGCAAACGCTTATCCGCATTCTGAGATCGGATTTTAATTATATCAGAGCATTTATAAAAAGGCAATTCGGGCTTTCCGGTACATAGACGAAAAGCGACCGGTATTTGTTCCATAAATGGAACTGCGCCGCCCGTGGAGACGGCGCAGATGTTTCCGTGGGCTGCTCAGATGGCGTTGCCGGCAAACTGGGTCATATACAGCGAATAGTAGTTCCCCTTCTGCGCCAACAGTTCCTCATGGGTTCCGGTTTCAATAATATGTCCGTGATCCATGACCACGATCTGGTCAGCGTCCTGAATCGTCGAAAGCCGATGGGCAATAATCAGGCTCGTGCGGTCCTTCATCAGCTCCACCATGGCGTTCTGGATATGCTTTTCTGTCCGGGTATCCACACTTGAAGTCGCCTCATCCAGAATCAGAATTCTGGGATAGGAGAGGAAGGCCCGCCCGATGGTCAGCAGCTGTCTCTGCCCTTGTGACAGATTGGCGCCCGCCGCTGCCAGTACGGTATCATAGCCCTCCGGCAGCGCCGCTACAACCTTGTCACAGTTGGAAATCTCCGCCGCCTCGATCATCTTCTTGTCAGAGATGCTCTGGTCGGCGTATTTCAGGTTGGCCCGTACCGTGTCGGTAAACAGTACGGAATCCTGCAGGACGATTCCCACGGAGTCACGCAGAACGTCACACGAGATGTCCTTGATGTTTTTCCCATCCACGGTGATCTCGCCGCTGTCGATGTCATAAAAGCGCATCAGGAGGTTTACGATTGTTGTCTTGCCGGAACCGGTAGATCCCACCAGTGCGATCTTCTTTCCCGCCTCAATTTTCAGATTGAAGTCGTAGATGACCTGCTTGCCAGGCACATAGCTGAAGTCCACATGCTTGAACTCGATAACGCCCTCGGTGATCGGCAGTTCATGCGCTCCGCTCTTATCCTCGCTGGCCGCATCCAGGACATCGAAAATACGCTCCGCGCCGGCGATGGCGGTTTCAATCTGCCCGTAGAGCTGGGCCAGCTCATTTATGGGCCGTGAAAACTGCTTGGAGTAAATGATAAACGCGGATATCACACCGACGGAAATCATGCCTTTCAGGGCAAACCAAGCGCCGAAAGCCGCCACGATGACAAAGGACAGATTGTTCAGCGTATTCATCATGGGACCCATGGCATTGCCGATAACGTCGGCAATAATGCCGATCCGCGTCAGCTCGTCGCTGGCCGTGGTAAACTCCTCGATGCTGCTCTCCTGCAGATTATAGGCCGTAACGGTCTTGCAGGCGGTGACTTTCTCCTCCACAATCCCGTTGAGTCTGCCCAGCAGCGCCTGCCGCCGGACGTAGTAGCGCCGCATCAGCTTGGACATGACCCGGGTCATCACGACAGAGAGAATGACCGTCGTACAGGTCAGCAGGGTCAGCGGCACACTGTACGCAAGCATGATCGTGATCGTGCCGATCAGCATCAACACGCCCGAGAACAGGGAGGCCAGTGAGGAACTGATCACGTTGGACACATTTTCCGCATCGTTTGTCATGCGGCTCATAATGTCACCGTGGGAGTGGTTGTCCAGATACGGAATCGGCAGGCTCACGACCTTGTTGAACAGTTCGCCGCGCAGGCGGTAAATCACGCGCTGGGAAAGGCGGGCCGACAGAAAGCCCTGCAGCAGCGTCGCGCCGCCGTGAATCAGGTACAGCGCCAGCATCATGCCGAGAAGGCGCGGAATGGTCGAAAAGGCGCCGGTCACCAGGCCGTCAATCGCCCTGCTCTGGAGGCTTGGCGCAATAACGCTTGCAAGCACTGTGATAATCACCACCAGCGCAAGAAATACCACATATTTCACTTCCGGCAGGAAGAAGCCCAACAGGCGCTTCAGCGTTTTTTTGCCCTCCTTCGGCTTCTCCACGGGCTGCCCCATCCGCTGTCGGTTGCCGGGGCGGAAGCCCTGCTGCACAACGGAGGCTGTGCTGTTTGTCGCTGCCATTATTTGCCTCCCCCCTGTTCATCTCCGCGCTCCTTGAGCTGGGAGTCGTAAATATCACGGTATACCGGGCTGCTCTTCAGCAGCTCTCTGTGGCTTCCGCAGGCGGCAATCGTACCGCCGTCCAGTACCACAATCCGGTCGGCATTTTTCACAGACGCCACACGCTGCGCAATCAGAATCTTGGTCACGCCGGCATACTGCTTCCGCAGCGCAGCATACAGGTTCGCCTCGGTTTTCAGGTCAAGCGCACTGGTCGAGTCGTCAAAAATCAGGATCTCGCCCTTCTTCAGCAGTGCGCGGCTGATGGCAATCCGCTGCCGCTGCCCACCGGAGAGGCTCATGCCGCCCTCCGCCACCGCAGTATCATAACCGTCCGGCTGCTGGAGGATAAAGTCATGGGCCTGTGCCGCTTCCGCCGCCGCGAAAATCTCGTCCTCCCCCGCCTCCGGCCTGCCGATGGCGATGTTGTCCCGAATGGTCGTGCTGAACAGCTCGCTCTTCTGCAGGCAGATGGTAACCTTCTCCCGCAGGACGGCGGGATCGTAGGCGCGTACATCCACGCCGTCCACCTTTACCACGCCCGAAGCGACGTCGTAGAAGCGAGGGATCAAATTCACCAGCGTCGTCTTGCCGCAGCCTGTCGAGCCGATGATGCCGATCGTCTCCCCCGGCGCGATGGACAGGTTGATGTCATGCAGAACCTCTTTCCCGTCGGCGTACCGGAAGCTGACGTTTTCAAAGCTGACCGCGCCCTTCCGGGTCTCTTCCGGCGCCGTCTCCCCTTCCACCTTAACCAACGGGGACTCCGCGGTGATGACTTCCTCCAGCCGCTTTGCCGAGGCCATTCCCCGGGAAAGCGTCTGGAAAATCATCGCCAGCATCATCATGCCGTTGAGTATTTGGGAGATATACGTGATGGCGGCCATGACGGCGCCGGGCGCCATGTTGCCGCCCTTCACCTGTATGGAGCCGATGTAGATAATGCTGACAATGCCGATATTCAAGACAATGTTCATCACCGGGCGGAGAAAAGAAATCATCATCTGGACATTGAACTGGGTGTTGACCAGGTTCCGGTTTGCCTCATCGAAGCGCCTGGCCTCCGTCTTTTCCTGGATGAAGGCCTTGACCACGCGGATACCGGATACATTTTCCTGAATGATGCTGTTGAGCCGGTCCAAGCTTTCCTGCAGCACCGTAAACAGTGGATTCGTCCGCCATACCACGAAGATAATATCGATCAGAATCAGCGGGAAAGCGCAGGCCACAACGACGCCGAAGGAAACGTCCAGGCTCAGCAGCGCCGAGGTGCCGCCAACGAAAAACATCAGACAGCGCACAAAGCCGCGTATCATCTGCATAACCAGATGCTGCACCTGCGTCACATCACTTGTTATGCGAGTTATCAGCGAGCCGGTTGAAAAATCATCCGTCTGTTCAAAGGAAAAGTTCATGATCCTCCGAAAACAGGCTTTCCGGATGTCATTTCCGTAGTTCTGCCCGGTGATATTGGAAAACATGCCGGAAAGCATGCCGCAGATCCCGCCGGCCAGCACCACCAGCAGCATACGGATCCCCGTGCTGATTACCAGCTGGATGTTGGCCACCCCATTGTTGTTAAGACCCAGGATGCCGTCATCCACAATGACCGCCATCATTTTCGGCTGGTACAGATCCACATAGACTTCCGCCACCATAAAGGCCGCGGCCAGCACGGCAAAGTACCAGTATTTTTTCAGAAGCCGAAGTAATTCTCTCATCTCAGTCTTCCCAGCTCAATTTCCCACAGTTCCTATTCGTTCTGATAGTCTACGACAGCGCCCCCATTTTCATCATATCGCACAGCGTCCTTATCCAGGAAGAAACTGTCAAGCGCCTCAAAGTACGCCTGAATGGAGGGGTACTGCGGCTTGTAATTTGCCACGATCTCCCGTGCGCGGGCCGCGCCGTCGCTGAGCAGCGCCTCCGCCGCAAAAAGCTGCACTTTTGCCGCATTGACGCACTGCCGTTCAGGATCAGCAATGGCATAATCTGTGCCGTGCAGGGTTCCCACAGAACCCATGGCAGTGATCTGAACCCCCGGCATCACGCAGGTCACATCGCCGAAGTCAGACGAGCCTGTGCTCCAGCGCTGTTCGTCGAACGCAACTCTCTCCCTGCCCACGAGATCGACACAGCATTGCTCCATCAGGCGCATAAAAGTGAGATCATGGGTTTCGGGAGCGTAGCCGGGACGGTCACACAGCTCGACGCCGGCCCCCATAGCCAGCGCTGCGCCTGCCATGGCACGATTCACCTTTCGGTTCTCGCACTTGATCGCCTCATGCGTCCGGCCGCGCACATAGCTCTCAACGACCATTTCGCCCGGGATGATATTGACCGCGCATTTGGCCCCCTTCAAAATGGGATGGAAGCGGATCGTGTCCATTTCCCTGAAGGTCTCCCGCAGATCATTGACCGCCTGCAGACCGAGCATTGCCGCGTATTGCGCGTTGATTCCCAGGTGCGGCGCGCCGCCGGCATGGGCCGATTTCCCTTTGAAGCGGATTGTCTTGGCAATGCAGCCGTTCGATCCTGCACCGCAGGAGAAATCCGTTGCTTCCGCGGCCCCGGCGATACCACCGTGCGCCATCATCGCCAGATCGACATCGTCCAGGATGCCTCTGTACATGAATTCGACCTTTCCGCCCAGATAATGAATGACGCCCTTTTTGCGCAGTTCCTCGCGGAAGGAAAGCTGTATCATTTCCTCTGCGGGAACCGCGATCAAACGGATCCGGCCGCAGAGGCCATCCAGTGCGCCGGGCGCTTTCAGAGCGGCGGCGACGCCCAGAAGCGCGGCCGACTGAGCGTTATGCCCGCAGCAGTGCGCCATCCCGTTGACCGACTCCGGGTGGTCGGCAATGTCAAGGGCATCCATTTCGCCGAAAATCGCCAGCGTGGGGCCGGGACGCCCCGTGTCCACATCCGTATAAAAACCGGGGATTTCACCGAAGCCCGGGATTTTACCGGCCATCACCAGCTGATATCCCAGCCTCTCATACTGCTCTTTCAGATATTCGTGCGCCTCCCATTCCGTATAACCGGTCTGGGGATGGGCCCAAAGCCACCTCTCCGCATCCAAAATAAGCTTCCTGTTTGCGTCCACATTCCGGACGATCTGCTGTTGTCTGTCAGTCACAGAACAGCCCCCCTCACCATGAGATGTTATATCGCAGGCGAAAAACTCTTCCCGGCTCTGCAGGCACACCGCGCCCGGCCTTGCCGGCACCGCGCCGCTGCTTACTGCCGGAGTGAGATCCCTCAAATGCGGTCATACGGGGCAGGATCCCCTGCAGCACGCCGGCACCTCTCATCTGCTACACATGAGTTTAACACAGCTCGTCCGGAGAAACAAGAAAGAACTATATATTTATTCATATTTGACGTATATCTGAATTGCCGTCGCTGCCCGCCGTTTCCGGTGCGCTCCCGGCGGCGGCCAGCATCCATGGTGACGCGGATACCGGGCCATTCTTTGTACTGATACGTACAATTCTTTCTGTTTTTTCTCTTGATTGAGGATTCGATATCGACTATAATGATTGATAAGCTTTTATTGGCATCTTTCTGTGCATTCTGACGGAATCTGAGCGAATGTGCAGAGAACTTGCCCATTGGCAATACCATATGGGTCGATCAAGAATAAAAGGGAGGTTTTTTATCTTGAGTAGCAAAGTAATGACCCTGCACGATGCCGTTGCAAAATATGTTCACGATGGCGACAGCATTTCCTTCGGCGGCTTCACCACGAACCGCAAGCCCTACGCTGCCATTCACGAGATCCTGCGTCAGGGGCAGAAGGACTTCATTGTCTATGCCGGTCCCGCCGGCGGCGACTGGGATATGATGATCGGTGAGGGCCGCGTCAAGGCGTACATCAACTGCTATACTGCCAACTCCGGCTACACCAATGTCGCCCGCCGTTTCCGCGCCGCCATTGAAAAAGGACAGCTCCTCTACGAGGATTATTCTCAGGACGCCATTATGTTTATGCTGCACGCATCCTCTCTGGGCCTGCCGTTTCTGCCGGTACGCTTCATGATCGGCTCCGGCCTGGTCGATGAGTGGGGCATCTCCAAAGAAATCCGGAAAACCATCGACAAGCTGCCCGATGACAAGTATGTATACGTGGATAACCCCTTTACCGGCGAAAAGACCGTCGCTCTCCCTGTGCCCAAGCTGGATACCGCCGTTATCCATGTGCAGATGGCTTCGCCGGACGGCACCTGTATCATTATGGGCGACGAATTCCATGACGTCGACATCGCCGTCGCCGCCAAAAATGTGATCGTCACCTGCGAAGACCTCGTTTCCAACGAGTACATTCGCCGCGATCCCACGCTTACGCGCGTGTTCGGCGAATGCGTCAGTGCCGTCGTCCACTGCCCCAGAGGTGCTCACCCGGCCCAGTGCTACGGCTACTACGATTACGACCCTGCTTACTATAAGGAATATGACGCGGCTTCCAAGTATCTGGACGCGGCGGATGCCGTCGCGCAGCTGAAGAAGGCCGCCGCCAAGGCCCAGAAAGCCCTCGATGCGAAGCCCGGTGATGAGAAGCTGGCCATCGCGCTGGAGAAAGCCGGCAAGGCCGCCGCCGACGCGGAGAGCGGCGCCAAGGTGCCGGAAACCTTCCGGGACTTCTGCGACAAGTATGTCTATGGCGTAAAAGGCCATGAGGAGTATCTCGATCTGCTCGGCGCCACCCGTCTGATCGGCCTTCGCAATACGCCAGGCTTCGGCTATGCCGCCAAGCTGGACGCCATCGAACGCTAAGTTGGGAGGAAGAGAAAATGTCTGATTACACAAAGTACACGAACAAAGAGATGCAGGCGGTCGCTATCGCCCAGCAGATCAAGGACGGTCAGATTGTCATTGTCGGTACCGGGCTTCCCCTGATCGGTGCCTCCTTGGCCAAGCGGATATTTGCCCCCGGCTGTCACCCCATTGTCGAGTCCGGTCTCATGGACTGCTCTCCCATCGAGGTCCCCAGGAGCGTTGGCGACGACCGCTTCATGGCCCATTGTGCTGTCCAGTGGCCCAATATACGCTTTATCGGCTTTGAGGCCAACGAGTGGCTCAACGACAACCTGAACGACGAGGGCACCGAGCCCCGGCTGATCGCCTTTATCGGCGGCGCACAGATTGACCCCTACGGCAATGTGAACTCCACCTCAATCGGCAACTATCATCACCCCATCACCCGCTTCACTGGCTCCGGCGGTGCAAACGCCATTGCGACCTTTGCCAACACCGTCATCATGATGCAGCATGAGAAGCGCCGCTTCATCGATAAGATTGACTACGTCACCTCTCCCGGCTGGATTGACGGCCCCGGCGGCCGTGAGCGCGCGGGACTGCCCGGAAACCGCGGTCCCCAGATGGTCGTTACCGATCTCGGTATTATGAAGTTCGATCCGGACACCAAACGCATGTACTGTGCTTATATGTTCCCCGGGGTCACGCCCGAGATCGTGCAGGCAAACACCGGCTTTGAGATTGACTGCTCACGCGCCGAGTCCTACCCCGCTCCCTCCCCCGAGATCATCCGCATGATCCGCGAGGAGATTGACCCCAACCAGGTCTTTATCAAGGTACCCAAGGACTGATGCAGTCTCCAGGCAGGCAATATCTGAATCACACGCGGATTGCGGAGGTTTTTCCGCAATCCGCTCCGGAGTATATCGTATGAGTGTTTTTACCATGGGCATCGATGTGGGCTCCACCGCATCGAAATGTGTGATCCTCAAGGACGGTAAGGAGATCGTCGGCAAGTCTCTTGTGGGTGTCGGTGCCGGTACGTCCGGCCCCTCCCGCGCTATTGAGGGTGTGCTGGCCGACGCCAATATGGAGCGCGGGCAAATGGACTTTATCCTTGCCACCGGTTACGGCAGGAACTCTCTGGAGGGTCTTGCCGACACGCAGATGAGCGAGCTCTCCTGCCACGCCCGCGGCGCCATGTTCCTTTTTCCTGAGGTGCACACCGTCATTGACATCGGCGGCCAGGACGTGAAGGTCATCGCCATCGACAACGGCATCATGAAAAACTTTGTCATGAACGACAAGTGCGCTGCCGGAACAGGGCGTTTCCTCGACGTGATGGCGCGCGTACTGGAGGTCGACACCCGCGACCTCGGCGATCTGGGCGAACGTGCAACCCATGAAATCTCAATCAGCTCGACCTGCACGGTCTTCGCGGAGAGCGAAGTGATCTCTCAACTCGCCAAGGGCACTGACAAGTGCGACATTATTGACGGCATCCACCGTTCGGTCGCCGCGCGTGTAGCCGGTCTGTGCCACCGTGTCGGCGTACGGGATCTGGTCGTAATGACCGGCGGCGTTGCACAGAACCGCGGCGTTGTCAAGGCGCTTCAGAATCAGCTCCAGCATGAGATCTACACAAGCCCGCTCACGCAGTACAACGGCGCGCTTGGTGCAGCGCTGTTTGCCTATCAAAAAGCTGTCAAATAATCCAAGCAAAACAGGAGGAGAAAACAATGGCTAAAGAAGTAAGTCCCGGTGTACTCGCTCTGCGCAAGGTCGTCGATGACGTCTATGCAGACGCCCGCGAGGCCAAAAAGCAGGGCAAGCTTGTCGGCTGGTCGTCTTCAAAGTTCCCCTGCGAACTGGCCGAGGCCTTTGATCTGAACGTCATGTACCCCGAGAATCAGGCTGCCGGCATCGCTGCCCAGCGCGACGGCGAGTTGATGTGCCAGGCTGCCGAGGATCTGGGTTTCGACAACGATATCTGCGGCTACGCCCGCATCTCGCTGGCCTACGCGGCCGGCAAGCGCGCATCCCGCAAGATCGATTTTGAAACCGGTGAGTTTGTCATTGATCCCAGCAGCGGCAAACCGCTGAAGGACGAGAACGGCAAGGTCGTCATGGATCCCGAGACCGGCAAGCCCAAGAAGGATCCCAAAACCATGAAGCCCTATATCGTTCTCGATGATATCCATGAGATCGATGCGCTGCCCGAGGGTCGGGAGAAAACACTCCGCCTCAACGCCATCCAGCCCTATAGACAGATGCGCGTCCCGCAGCCCGACTTTGTCCTCTGCTGCAACAACATCTGCAACTGCATGACCAAGTGGTATGAGAACATAGCCCGTATGTGCAACATCCCTCTGATCATGATCGACGTGCCATACAACAACACCGTCGAGGTCAACGACGACTACGTCACCTACATCCGCGCTCAGTTTGACAACGCGATTCATGAGCTGGAAAAGCTGACCGGCAAAAAGTTCGACCAGGCAAAATTTGAGGAGGCCTGCAGACAGGCCAACCGCACCGCGCAGAACTGGCTGAAGGTCTGTGATTACCTGCAGTACAAGCCCGCCCCCCTGAGCGGCTTTGATCTGTTCAACCACATGGCCGATGTTGTCACCGCACGCGGCAAGTGCGCCGCCGCCGATGCCTTTGAGCTGCTCTCTCAGGATTTGGAGAAGAACATCCGCGAAGGCACCTCCACGCTGCCCTTCCCGGAGCAGTACCGCATCATGTTTGAGGGCATCCCCTGCTGGCCGAAGCTCCCCAACCTCTTCAAGCCTCTCAAGGCAAACGGTGTAAACGTCACAGCTGTCGTATATGCGCCGGCGTTCGGCTTCGTATACAACAATTACGATGAGATGGTCAAGGCCTACTGCAAGGCGCCCAACAGCGTCTGCATCGAACAGGGCGTTGACTGGCGTGAGGGCATCTGCCGGGAGAACAAGGTCGACGGCGTGCTCGTCCATTACAACCGTTCCTGCAAACCCTGGTCCGGTTATATGGCGGAGATGCAGCGGCGCTTCACCCGTGACCTCGGCGTCCCCTGCGCCGGCTTCGACGGCGATCAGGCTGACCCGCGCAACTTCAACGAGGCGCAGTATGAGACGCGTGTGCAGGGTCTGGTCGAGGCTATGGAAGCCAATCGCAAGTAAGGGAGGGCAAAAAGATGAGTATTGAAAGCATGGTAAACGAATTTGCCGCCGTCGCCGCAAATCCGAAAGGCCAGCTCAAGGCCTATAAAGAAGCAGGCTTCAAGTGCATTGGCGTAATGCCCTATTATGCCCCCGAAGAGCTTGTCCACGCCGCCGGTATGGTGCCCTTCGGCATGTGGGGCAGCAATCGCAAGACCATCGCCAAGGCCAAGGAATACTGCGCGACCTTCTACTGCACCATAGCCCAGCTCGACCTGGAGATGCTGCTCGACGGTACGATGGCCCTGCTCGACGGCGTCATCACCCCGGCGATCTGCGATACTCTGCGCCCAATGACCCAGAACATCCGTGTCGCCATGGAGGGCACCCTGCCTACGATTTTCCTCGCGCACCCGCAGTTCCGCCGTCCGGCCTTCGGTCTGCAGTTCTGCCGCGCGCAGTACATGCATGTTAAATCCGAGCTTGAGAAGATTAAAGGCGGCGAAATCACTGACGAGGATATCCGCAGCGCCATCAAGGTCTACAACAAGAGCCGTGCCGCCCGCCGGGAGTTCGTAAAGCTCGCGGGCGAGCACTGTGACGTGATCGATCCGATCATGCGTTCCGCTGTGCTCAAGAGTGCGTGGTTCATGCGCAAGGAGGAGCACACCGAGAAGCTCGAAGCGCTCAATGCCGAACTGCGCGCCCTGCCGCCGGCCAGGTGGGACGGCGTAAAGATTGTGACAAGCGGCATTGTTTGCGACAATCCCGTGCTGCTCAAGATCTTCAAAGACAACCGCGTTGCCATTGTGGCCGACGACGTCGCTCACGAGTCCCGCCCGCTCCGTGTGGACGCCTGCGAGGACGGCGACCCCATGGATGCGCTGTGCCGACAGTTTGCCGACCAGGACTTCGACGTGCTGCTCTACGACGAGGAGTCCGAAAAGAATCGCCGCGGCGAGTTCGTGGCCGATCTCGTCAAGAAGTCCGGCGCACAGGGTCTGGTGCTGTTCATGCAGCAGTTCTGCGATCCGGAGGAGATGGAGTTCCCCTATCTGAAGAAAGCCCTCGACGCCAGCGGTATTCCCTTCATCAAGCTTGGCATCGATCAGCAGATGCGCGATTTTGGCCAGGCGGCCACCGCCATCCAGGCCTTCGCCGACGTGCTTGCGATGCAGTAATACGCGAACATCGTATACAAGGAAAGAACAGAGGTCATGCAGAAATCTGCATGGCCTCTGTTCTTTTCCGGCCGTGTTGATCTGATCAATCAGACTCCTCCTGCAGCAGCTTTGAGCAGAATTGCTTAAGCTTCCGGTCGTTTTCTTCACTGGGCCTGGTCTTTGGATCAATCAGAATCAGCTCCGCCTCCAGTGTTTCGATTCCCAGCGCTGCTTTCAGTTTTGCGAACGCTTTCTCGGCTCCCGAGCCGCCCTCGCAGGCAAAAGCGGCGATGTGTTTGCCGTCCAGCTTGTTTTCTTTAACAAAAGACCGGATCGGCGGGGCCACATTACTTGCCCATACCGGAAACCCAAAAATGATTCTGTCGTATTCGGATGCTTTGAAAGAGTACGGGCAGAGTTTCGGGGTCTCCGCCATAACCGCACTTTTGCCGCCCCAAAAGAATTTCTTGAACCCACTGCTGGGATATGCTTTCTCCGGTTCAAGACGAAGCAGATCTGCTCCCAGCTCAGACGCAATGCATTTTGCTGAATAATCCGTGTTTCCCTCGAGAGAGTAGTATACAATAATGGTATGCATTTCCATGCCCTCCTATGCTTGTCTTCGTTTTCCTTGCTCGTCTAATGCCATATTATGCCATAACATATAATATAGCAAGGTTTTCTAAGAAAAATCTGTCTCCCGGGGGCTTTGCCAGTGGAAAAGAAAGATTGCAAAGCGGAAGGAAAAAGGGTATAGTAAAGAAAAAAGATCCGGGAAGGGGGTCCTGCCTTATGGCGGAGACCGCAGGCGCTATCTTCTATTATGACTGGGAAATGCTGCTCATGGAGTGGCTGCAATCGCACATCGGCAGCAGCGGCATGGGCTTTCAGCTGCTGTCCAACCTGTCCGCTTTTGGCGAGCAGCTTTTACTGGTGGTCATCATGGGCTTTCTCTATTGGGGGCTGGACAAGGAATTCGGCAAGTTCGTGGGTGTGAACGTGCTGATGACCAATGTCTGGAATCCGCTGATCAAGAATGCTGTCATGCGCCTCCGGCCGTATTTCGTGCCAGGCTACAATGTAAAGCTCCTCCGGCTCATCGACACCAATGCGGACGCCATGGACGTGGCGGCCCAGGGGTATTCCTTCCCCAGCGGCCACGCCTCCAACGCCGTAGCGGCCTACGGCTCTCTTGCCGCCCATGAGAAAAAGCGGAAGCTGCTGTGGGTACTGGCCGTGGTGCTGCCGCTGCTGGTCGGCTTCTCCCGGGTGTATGTGGGCGCCCATTTCCCCACGGATGTGCTCTGCGGTTGGGTGATAGGAGCGGTGATCGTGGTGTTGGTTCCTATTCTGCGCCGGAAGATCCGAAACCGTTGGGTATTCTACGCGGTTTTGCTCCTCTCCGCTTTGCCGGGCTTCCTTTACTGCACCAGCAACGACTACTACAGCTCCTTCGGCATGCTTCTGGGCTTCGTTCTCGCCGAGCCCTTTGAGGAGAAATTTGTAAAGTTCGAAAACACCTCCAATTTCCTGCGCTGCGTACTGCGTACCCTGGGCGGCGGGATCCTCTATTTTGGGCTCAACGAAGCGCTGAAGCTGCCCTTCCCCAAAGAGATGCTCAATGCGGGTGACTTTACCGCCCATCTGATCCGCTCGCTGCGCTACGCCGCGGTGATCTTCGTAATCATCGGCGTT
>JAEEGL010709974.1_pt1 | contig 13269 bp, 17 predicted proteins | sample 9134231 | NCBI WGS metagenome assembly JAEEGL01 (sample SAMN16246548, study PRJNA631951) | gut metagenome | biome: gut microbiome; feature: rumen; material: fiber-attached | host: Bos | place: Iran: Karaj | collected 2018-10 | reverse complement strand
TGTATCATAGAGTGGAAGCTCAACTGAAAGAGTGCTTCTCTGAGATCCGTTCTCGTCAATTAGCTGAAGTTCATTAGCAGCCATAGCAGTCAGACCTTGGAACATGTGGTCACCTGGCGTCTTTATGAACGTAGTATAGTTAACATCATCCGCATTAGTAACGGTTCCGTTAGATCTGTATCTAACATCTCTGAACAGCATAACGATATCGCCATTCTTAGCAGCTTCTTGCACATTTAGCTGTTTCTTCTGTGAAATGAGATCAGATAGATAGCCAGAGTTCTTGCAAGTAACAGGCACATAGCCGTTGAACTGTATATTGATTCCTCGTGACTGATTGACAGTCACGTCTGGATCTCCCAAGAACACAAACTTGTAAGAATAAGTAGACATTTAGGTACTCCTATGGACTAGAGTTATATGATCAGCACTATATTTAGACCTGCTTAGACAGCTCGGTCTGGAAGACTGGCATTACGATGCCTTCTTGGTCTTCAATAGTGTTGATTGAAGTTGTGGAGCCTTGAGGCGGTTCTAGAGTGTGCTTGTGATCACCAGCGATGATCTCGCCGTTGATGACCAAGTGCCAGTGACCGTCGATACCAGCTTTGTCAGTGTGTCCCAGATTAGAGTACTTGTCTACATAGTAGTGATGACGGTGTGACTCTGGGTGTGTGTGCTCAGAGATAGGAATCGCATCAGATGTCGAACCATATAGAACACTGCCTGGAAACTCTCTAGGACCGAGAGCAGCCATGACTTCATTCACCAAATAATCTTTGAACTTCTTCATATCTTTGTTCCAATTTTAACTGCTTCTATAATCTATTTATTCCGGATTCATTTCCCGATAAGTAATTGTAGCATCTATAGTTCTAATATTATCGGAAGACTCATAGGAGTTGTTCTCATCCCCTATTTTGCTAAAGAAGCACCCCTTGTAGTAATATGACTGAACTGTACCCTTTTCAGAAACTTTGTCATATCCTTCTGTCGGATCATACAGATTCACGGCTTCGACGTCGTATAAGCGGACTCTCATATCGAACAGAAGTGCCTTTGGCATTGACGGCAGATATTCTGACTGCTCATTTGAGTAGTTAAATCCATGAACATATATAAGTGACTCTATTATGAATCGGATATCTCTGTCGATATTGTCATTGAATGTGAGCGTTATGCTGTTAGAGCGTGTATATCTTCCGGGTAGCTGCTTTGCGAAGCCTGGTAGTCTATATGGAACGGACTGTCCCTCTGGATGAGCGATGGGTATTTTAGATACGCTTTTTCCAAGCTTTTCGGCCCATTGCTCTATCTGTCCAATGCCAGTCTGCACCTTGACTCCACCAGATACACCTTCACTATCTGATTTTGTACCTATAACATCAAATAGAGTTAGTGTGTCGTATGTAAAACCTGCATCAAATGAGGCGTTCAAATCTTCATTCAAGAAGAACTCTACTGTGAAAGCCCACTTAGGAGCGGGTTTGCTGTCATAGAAGTCATTCTTGAATATATTGTACATCGATTAGTCTTCCTATTCAAATTCTTTTACGTCGAATGAGTCATAAGTGATGCTGACAGTGATCGTCAAAATCTCATTTCCGCTGTAGTCAAGGTCTTTCGGCTGTACTTCATGTACATTGCAGTTGTAGAGAGTATATAGAATTCCTCCGTCATACTCTCGATTATGTACGATTATCTCGATTCGGTCGAAGCGACGATTGAACTCTGGATGCTTATATCTCTGCTCTTCATCTAAGAACTGATCTCCTAGCGGCATTCCTAGAAACTGAAATAGTCTAAGATTCTTTCCAGGTTCGCAGTGAAGAATGAACTCAAGCGAGGTCTCACCAGAGCGATCCGAGTTGATCACGTCCTGACGCTGAGTGCCAAAGTACCATCTCTTAGCTATGATGTTCGTCTGCTTTGGAAGCTGAACTCTGATTGGATAGAATTCCTTGTTCTCTTCCATCGAGTATCGATAGTTGTAACCCATGCTGTCATAGAATACAACAGAGAACAGGTTGTTGACCATAGGGTCAGCGAAATTGTCTATGTCAGTCGTGAATATTGAATAATTGTTAGACATATCCTGTTCTCCTATATTAGCCTCTTAGTCGGCTTGAATTCTCCTTTCAACTTCAAGTCTAGCTTTTCAGGTTCACCCAATAGATCATTATGGGTAACATTGTAATTAGGCTCATATACTGGTTCTTCTCCAAGCCTGGACTCATCACCGTAGATTATCGAATATTGCAAGAAGTTGAATCCTATCCTTGGCTTGATCAACTCAGAACCAGCGTAGTCAAATTCCATTCCATAGTCGTATGTCGATATTCGGCAGCTCTTGAAGCGATGTGTCAATGTCTTTGTTCGTAGACTGTTATCATATATCGATATGTCAATTCGGTCAATATATCGATATGGGTTATAGTGATCTCTAGCATATATCATTGATTCTTCTAGAAAGTTCTTCGTCAAGCAGTACTTTATGAACTTCCAGATATACATTCTCTCAGTCTCTGAGAATTCCAATTGAACTTCTTTTGGAGCTTCCGAATTAGGTATATAGACTTCTCTTGTCGTATTGCAGAACTCGAGTAGCTCCACCTTAGGAGCATATACTGGAGGTGTGAACTTTATACAGTTCTTGAACGGAAATATTCGATTGTCTTTGCTCTCGTTTATGCCGTATAGCTTTATATCTTCATCAGTGAACATCTCATAGTCCTTCAACTTATCGATGGAAGGCTCTCTATCATAGACGATCACTTCATAGGCGTCATTGATCTTGAACGTCTTGATCACATCGTATTCGGATAGTGTCTGATATGGATCCATTCACACTATCCTCCTCTGCTAGCTTGCTTCTTTCTGAAATACTTCAATGCGTCGTCGATTCTAGTCTTCGGAACATACTTCAATGCGACATCAGGCATCAGATCGTGCCAAGGATCAGCGATGCCGTTAAGCCATAAGAGGATCCACCATAGATCAGATGTTCCATATAGTCGATAAGAGATCAAGTCTGGACGAGCTTGCTCATTGTACTTCACGATCGTCCATTGCAGCTCTATATTGTTGGTCAGATCGCCGAGATCAATACTACCTAAGTCATACTCTTGAACACCATCAATGATATTCTTCTGAAATAGTGTCTCTCTGTCGTAGATTATGGCCATATAGCTTATTTATTCATCCGATCGATCTACTCTTCCAATGATCTCTATCTTCTGTCCAGTAGCTCTTTCAAATTCTTCTTCTCCACTTCCACCAATTCTAGCCAATCCATTATCTCTTAGCCACAATTGAACTCTATTATACTCTATTGGATCAGAGTCGTATAGATCTTTTAATATCGAATTTGCAAGTCCTATATTCTCTTCGGTAAAGACTCCATTAGAAGATGATAGGAGTTCATGAAGCTCTGCTGTATATGGATTTGGATAATTTTGATCTTCCGTTCTTTCTTCCGAATTCTCTTTTGGTTTGCCTTCTGCGTCGACTTTCCCACTTTCTGTTCCAAATAACTTTGTAGCTCCTATTATACCACTTCGTTCTTTCTGCGCTCTATCGAATGCAGCTATTCCTTCATTTGCAATATTAGATAGACCTCCGCCACCTCCTATAGAAGTCTTCTTACTATATGCTTCAAAGTTATCATAAGCTTCAAACTCTGTCTCTTGGAATGTATCTTCAAAGTCAAGAATTAGACCTCTCCGTTTTGGATACGTCACTTTGATGCTGTTGAAGGCTACAGTCATTCCCCATTCAATTATCTCTTCAGAACTGTAGTCTAGATCAAGATCGTCTATCTTCTCGACATAGCATTCGCCAAAAACATACTTAGCGACGACTCTCATGTCGTTATATTCTCTGCCTAGTCCAAACTGCTCTCTCTTAACATTAGTATCCTGCAAATTGATGTTCTTCGGATCAAGTATCTCTAATACAAATGTCAGATCTGCATATAAGTTGCTGTACTTATAGTGTCTCATTGGTTGATCTGGACCCGGAATAGCTATGTCTTCTCTGTTGTCAAATGATCTTCTGAATAGACCTAACAGACTCTTATAAGCTCTAAGTTTGCAGTCTTCGTTGAATGTCAGTGAGAAGGTTCCATAGTTCTGATATCTCGTCGGAACATACTTGTCAGCGCCTCCGAAGAAGACTTGAATGGCTTTAAGCTCCATCTCCGGAAGATGAGCTTCTTTGATAGCTTTCGTGATGATGACAGTAGATTCCGGAAATGGACCATAGAGTGCAGTCAAACGATAAGCCCAGGGTATTCCTGGCCGAGATTCATAGAAGTCATTCTGAAATATGTTGTACTGCATATCTTACCTTATAGATTATCGAGATGTGGAGTCACATCTCGTTGATCCTGTACTCCTCTCCGTCTAATCTCCTCTAACATATCTTCTTGCTGCCTCTTTTCTTGTTTTTTCTGGTCTTCTGGAGTATTTTGATTCTTTCTCGCTTCTATATCCTCGACTTTGCTCTTTCGATTAAGGTCTACTTGCTTTCCAGTTACTATATCATAACTTCTAGTACGGTGTTCTTTACCATCAGTGCGCTTTTCCATATAAGCTATTTCGGATAGTCCAGACCAAGAGGTTTCATATTTTCTCTCAGTAGTCGTTCCTGAGTTATTAGTATTTTCTCCAACTGCACTAGATAGCTGCATATCGATCCAGAAAGTTCCACCCTCATCGAGATTCTTCTTTCTCATTTCATAATTTGGAGTTAGACCTTCGCTCTTAAATATCTCTGTCATTTTAAGAAGATCTTCATTGCTCAGTTCTCCAGCCTTTACACGATTGCCGCTTTTATCCATCAATACCAAGTCCATCTTCTGACTCAATACATGGCTAGGACCAGATTTAATAGAGCTAGCTGTATGGCCAACAGTTGCATCATTTACTTCTGATACAAACAGCGTATATCCCATAGCATTAAGCTTCTTTTCTACATTCCAATAGGCATTTCCTAGCCTTCTAAGATTTTCCTTAGACGCATTTTCAAACTCTTCTTTAGATAGATATTTAACTTTTTGTTTTTCTCTAGCAATTTTGTATTTCTTGTAATTCGCATTAAGCTCTTCATCGGTTAGAATAAAGTCTTTGCTACTATTTGGTGGAAGGTTGAGCCTCTCTCTTCTCATTTTCTCTTCAGCTTCAGCCCAGCCCTCTAGTCCGTTGACTCTTCTTTCTCCATTTCCGCCGAGTCCAAAGTATGAATTCAGATCAGCGAACATTCCATATATCTTATTTGAAACGTCGTCGGGATTCAAGAATGCCTGATCATCAACTACATCGACATATTTTCTTTCTTCTTCATCATATCTTCTATTGATCTCGTTGACTGAACCAAATCCTCCATAGTACACGTTGTTATAGTCTTCAACCGTATTGAATGTTACTGATACTCGGCATAAGTCAGTATCTGATCCATCCCTAGCGAACTGCGGAGGCTCTAGCGACTTTGTCTTCAAATAGTAAACTTTCTTGAGAATATCCTCTTGACTGTTATAGCCAAATAGGTTTCGCTGATCCAATATAGTTACAGTAACCATCAGATCGCACTGATCAGGTTCAAATAGCGTACTAGCCTTCCAACGTGACTTGTTCAAAAATGAGTAGAAGACCTTCGAGATGAGCATATCGTCTGTCTCGTAGAACTCGATCGTCATCTCTTTCTCGCCAGTAGAGAAGTACGGAAACGGTATAAAGAATGATCCGAACGAGTGAGCTTTTCCTTCAGACTCTTTGAACTTCGGTAGAGTTATCTTAGACACGGAGTACTCGAGAATCCTTGCTACTTCATGAGTTATGTCATATCTGGTATAGTATGACTGGAATTCGCACTTGAACAGGAAGTTGTTCAGTGGTCTAAATCCGTTGTCAAGTTGATTCGAGTTGATGGCCATAGGTACCTCAGCTGTTGAGAGATATGCAGTAGTTTCCCATCGCACGATTGAACTTGAACTTGATCTTCAGATTGCTCGTCTGATTAGCCTTCATGTTATTAAATGTGGATATCGAGTTGTATGACTCAGTAGTCTTTGGCAACGTCAGTCTAACTCGGTTTCTACGTATGTCTATCTGATCAGCCGTTATTGTGACAATCGTAGCTGGTGTATCGAACTTTAGATACAGAGGACATGAGTTCATCGTCTTCTTAGTCATGAACCATCTATTCAAGAAGAATGCAGCGCAATCTGGAAGATTGCCATCTCCATCAAGCTCTATCTCATCAGCATAGCATGGAATATCTAGAGTATAATTCCCACCGTTTCCTGAAGTCAAGCTATTTGAGAGCCATGTGAACGTGATAGTCTCGTCGCTATTCGTAATAGGATCAGGATCACCCTGCTCAATTATGATATTAGTATCTTTCTCATCTTCGCCAGTCTCCTCATTGTAGTGATCTTCAGTCTTGTCGATCGCTACTATATCTTCAATAACTCTAGTGACTGGCAATATAGACTTTGCAGCCTTCAGTGTGAAGTCGGCAAGCTTCTGTACGTCTTCTTTGCTATAAGTCTCCGAGAGTTCAAGCGCAATGTGTCCCGTAAGCTCCCAGTCTTTTCCAGCGTTCTCTTCCTTAGCCATTCTGTGGGTTATTGGATCTTCCCACAACGGATACATCTTAGCATCTATTCCTAGAACACTGAAGATCATATCAAATGATCTCATAGTGCCCTTATATTTGTCGATATATGGCAGAATTCCATATAGTCTGCGATAGACACGATCGACAATGTCTTCAGTGTTGAAGTCCTGAACAGAATATTTCTTAAGCACATCTGACGCATTTCGTATATCTTCGGCAGACATAGTCAGCTCTGATCCGTGCTCTCTAGCAAAATATCCGATTAGCTCTGGCTCAACTTCGTCAATGTCTTTGAAGTCAGATATTCTGTGTGTCTTTTCTAGAATGCCTATGCGACAGTCTCCCGACATCTTAGTGTACACAGTATTGAGATATTTCTCAAACATCTTGCATAGGCCTAATACCTCTTCGTTCTTTATGATTCCGGGAACGAATGGATCAATATATAGTTTACGCTTGTTAGTATCACATTCAGTGATGAACTTTCCAAGAAATCCTTCTGTGTAAGTAGCATTCTTGACTCTCTGACCGAGATCGCGATCAAGAGTCATCTTTATCTCTTCACGACTAATGACACAAGAGATCGTATCTGAAGAAGCATCTATATATGCGAAAGCATGTACATTTCCAGTGACATCAATACCATCGACTTTCTGTATAGAGGTCAAAGTCTTTTGATCTAGGTCAGGGTCGTATGTTTCGTCATCACGACCTGTCGGAACTAGATAGCCTACACTATCTGAAGCTAATCCTATCTTGACAGACATTCCTAGACTAGCTAGTGATACATTCTTATTCTCTACGACTATAGTCGTCTTTCCGATCTCTTCAGGACCTATCAACATGTTCAGCGGATATGTGTCTGCAAAAGAGATCTTTAGCTTACTGAGAGAGTCAAAGATCGTCTTCTGGTCGCGTTCAAAGAGTACGAAAGTGTCAGGAAAAGTGAACTGTAGCAGATTTCCAGCAATGTCATAAATATCTACTGATAGTTTTAAGTAAGAGATCTCGTCATTGCATTGCTTAAGTATGTCAGAACTCAGGTTTCTTGGATCAATGTCTATCGACATTCTGTACATGTTGTTGAGTACAGGAGACTTTTCGAAGGTTATAGATATTGCACCATTAGTATTGTCAGTTATATTCGGTGTAAATTCAGGTCCGTCTGATTCTTTTCTAGAAGAGATTAGCAGATCGTTCTCTTCATCTCCTGGAACATATACACGATATGCTCCAGAGTCTATTCCAGTGTCATCTTTGAATACAACTTCGACATGCCAATTATTATTGCTACCGGTCTTGAAGGCGTTGAATGTTCCAGTCAAATACTGAAGAACTGCCTCAGGAGCCTGATAGTCTAGAACTACATTGCTGAGCTCAGAACTCAAAATAAGCTTAGACGGCTCGGTGTCAAAGTATATAGTGTCATCAGCTTGCGGACCAGGAGCTTCAGGATTTATGTACTCTGGAGGTTGATCTCTCTTATTGACGCTGTTGAACGCCCAAGTTATATAGTCTGGATATTCTGAGTCGAATACTCGGAATCCACCGCTAAAATCTTTGAACACTTCTATCTTCATGATTATGTTATTTATTAACAAAAACTGGAGCTGCCAAGGACCAGTAGGCAGCTCCAGGAGTCCAAGCGGCAAAGGAGGCAAAAATGCTTGGACTACACTAACAATATAACAATTTTATAGATCTTAAGATTTAGAAATGTTAAGATCAATAAAAATGTTAAGATCTATTTGTCCTTTCGATGCAAACAACGTATCTCTCATGACGGAGCTGAATGTTCTTCTGAACTTCTTCCATAACTTCGTACATGTGCTCTACCGCTCCAATGAGGTAAGTGTCGGTATGCGATATGTCTAGAACGGTCACCGAGTTCAACCCATGCGCTTTCTCCAGGATTGTAGCGGTATCCATAGAAGAATTACGGAAGACTTGAGCGCAGATTCCTCCATCCTCAAGCAGTTTCAGCCAGTCCATGAAGTCGCAGTGAGCTGGAAGATCACAGGATTGAAATGGAACGATAAATTTGTAGCCTTTCATAGGTCCTCCGGTTTAATTCCATGTTCTTGTAGCAGTTTGTCAACATCTTCTTTTCGATAAAACTTCTCATCAGGGTATACGCTGGAGAACTCGATCCCGACTATTCCCACACAAGGACTACTGTCGTCTGTCCATGAAGTTTCGAAAGAGTATTCCCTTAACGGCATTATAGCTTCTCCAGCGTCCTGATAGTCAAGTTAGACCAATAAGATGGTTCCGCTCTTCATGTCGTCAAGCTTGTCCATCATGCGTGTCTTTTGATCTTCGGTGTATTTCATAGCTGACCCTTTTGTTGTTTACCTAGTAAATATAAGAATTTTAAGAGAAATCTAAACAGTGAAAACAAAAAACTCCGATTTTTGCTCTGAGTTTTGTGCATTTATAGAGGAATTTGATGGCTTACTTGACATTCTCGACGTTCATTCCAACATCTTCGAGAGTATTATAAATAACTGGCTATGAAGAACATACTCTTACTACTCATTCCGCCTCTCGTTCTCGCGGGAGATGCGACGTTCAAAGTATGCAACTACAAGACCTGCTATGACCAGAAGCTAGAAGCTAAGTCATATCAGTGGATGGAGGACAGCAATGGTGATCGCTTTCTACGCGTGTATCTGTCAAACGGCAACATCGTTGACATAACTGGACGTGATCTGACCGTCGAAATACCCAAGAGCGTCAAGCAGAAGAATAAATAAAGAAACTGAAGAGGAATAGAACTATGAAAGCCGTAAGAGACGAAGAATCTACAGTAGCAAGTGCTCCACAACAGAAAGGACCTAAGAAGTTCTTGATCGACAAGAATCTTCTTCCTTCAAGAGGACGTTACTACAAATCCGATCTATATGCTAGAAAGCTTACTGCTATCGAATGCAAAGATCTTTCTAAAGTGAGAAAGGAGAACGTAAACGCTGTATTCAACAAAGTCATCGGAAGCGCTATCTCTGGTGTGGATCTGCCTGATATTCTGGTGAATGATAAGCTTTGGCTGATATTCTATCTGCGTGCAGTAACATACGATGATCCTCCGATGAATGTAATTGGAGTTTGTCAGTCATGCGAGAATACAAAGATCTATCAGTACACTTTGAAAGATCTCGATGTGAAATACGCTGATCAAGTACTACCGGAGTCGTTCGATCTTCCTAACGGAGATAAGATCAGCCTGAGATTTCCTACGATCGATACTGAGATCGAGGTGTCAAAGACTAAAGCTGATCCTAACATGATCGAGAACATAGACGAAGACGTGATGACCATCGCTTCTCACATCAGAACGATCAATGGAGAAGTTGTCGGTGTCTATGAAGCTTATGAGTACTTCGTACGTGGCAATGGAAGCGCAAAAGACTTCTCTAGACTGACTTCTATCCTACGTGACTACTCGTTCGGAGCTAAGCCGATCGCTAAGTTCAAGTGTGAGTGCGGAAAAGATGTTCTAGCTGAAGTTCTACTTACAGCAGACTTCTTCCTCCCTAAGCTGTAATCGTTATCAGATCTTGTTGAGCGGCTCCAATATCAAGGAGCCGTCTTCTTTTTTGCCCTGAGCTGTCATACCGAACTGCTCATATTCAAATGTAGTCGAAAATGTTACTACAGATGAATCTCCGAACTGTAGACTCAAGTTGCCAACTCCAGTCAAGAAGACACGATGGAAAGATACCTTTGACGCTGGAGTCTTCGTGTTGTCTAGCGAGTATATGTCAAGTCTGTCTATGCAGTTGTCTCGAAGGAGTGCTTTCTGCTCCTCATCATCTCTGGCTCTAGCTGGAATGCCATATCTGCTACCCTTAGCCCATGAATAGAAGAGATAGTAGTTCATGAACTTGTCATCCAAGATCCATTCAATCGTTAGCACGTTAGTCTCTCTTGCTCCCGTAGGATTCGGATGCTGCTGTCTCTCGTGCTGCCAATAAGAGTACAACTGCTGTACAGTGATATTCGGAACGTCGACTGACTGCACATAGCTGCTAAGAGAAGACAGATCCACCTGATCATCTGGAATATTTGTCAGATTAGGAAAGTTGCTAATCGACATGTAATACTTGTTCTTGGTAAAGTTGTTTATGCTGCGATCAAATGTCTCTGCCATGTTAAATTCTCCTATTAGTCATATAGCAGACTTCCATATATGTATCCTTTGAAGATTCCGCCATGAAGCGTTCCAGAGTAATATCTCCAGAAATTCATCGTTCTAAGAGCAGTTTCACGTACTGCTACAGATAGCTCGTTCTGCAATACTCTAGGTTCTTGAATCTCCATCATCAATACTTTGTTTTTGAATTTCGTACCTGCTTCTCGCCATTCTCTGATTACTTTAGCCTGAGTATAGATATTTCCAGTCGTTCTGACGAAGCAGGGAGTGCTTGACATGCTCTTTGAGTTGTATAGCATAGGAGTAGAATCACCTGTAGACGGCTGTATCGTCTCATTTGTTCTACACATGACTTTTCCTATCAGTTCAAAGAAATTCGTCCAAAATGAGCCTATAGTCTTCTGAGACTTCTTAGCTACTGCATCATAGTCTTTGTTTGTAGCCTTACCTGGAGTATAAGAGATTAGAACACCACAAGTTGGACCAGCACGATATGGAACATTATACGGCTCAGGCGCTGCTGGCGGATGCTCAAGCATACCAGTAACTCCAAAACAGGGCATTCCTAAATTCTTTCGAAGAGAACCAGAGACATATTCGTTAATCGTCTTAACGAACATGGCTCTGGTATACTCATAAGTGGGCTTCGGATTAGCGAAGTTTGCACGCATGATTGATCCGAAGTCCATTTAGTTTCTCCTTATTCGATAGTGTACTGCTTTTCTACTTCTTCAGGTTTCGCCTTCAGAGGAACCGTGACGGTCAATAGGCCGTTGGCGACAGTAGCCTTCAGATTGTCCAAGTCATACTTCGGCTCGATACTGATCTCAAGTCTCAGCTGTCCTCTCTTGATTCTCTCTTCGAGTACCTTACGCTTAGTCTCTTTCTTCTCATCATTCACTTCAATGATGAGCATAGGAATCGTGTCTGTGTGCTTGGAAGAGATCTTGATGTCGTCTTTTGTCTTTCCGACGACGGCGATCTCGTAAGTAGTAGCGCCATCTTCCTCTTCAATCACGTTGTATGGCCAATGACAGTTAGGAACCAAGTCGCTCTTGACGACATTCTCGAAAGACGATGGCATATAGTGGTCAAAGTGGTTCAGTGCAGACTCAAGCTGCTTAGCTAATTCGAACATTGTTTACTCCTTGCGACATTTGCGCAATGTGTGAACTGCAGCATCAAGGCAGAGCTTTTGACTACCTGACGCTTGACGAGACACTCGGCAGTTTGCTTCATCTCGACATGCAAGAATGGCAACCTCTTGACTGAAGTTGCCATTTTGTAAGCAGATCAGTTCGTAGTTATTTATAGCATCAGACGAACTGAGACATTGCTTCTCCGCCTAGTTCGTACCACGGCGTCGTGCCATAGACACTAGCGAGCAGACTAGCAGCAGCGGAGCAGAAGATCGGCTTGTCAAGCTGAGTTCCCCAGTAGTAGAGAGCTTTCAACTCCCACTGGTTCATGTCCTTAATAGCCGATTTTGCGCCGTCATACGTGTGGTTTTCTACCAGTTCCCTGATTTCTTCATTAGTCATGAGAAATACTCCTTAAAACCGGCTAGAAACGGCCATTGTCTGGATAGAAGTACGAGATCTTCACATCTTCGATGCGGCAGTACTGACGGGTGAGCCAGTAGTAGAGCTCGTCCTCAGGAACCCACTTGAACTTCACGTACTTCGGAATCCTGAGATTCGAAGCCTTGTCGTAGCGAGTGAGACGACAGGAAGCCATCGTGTTCCACTGGGTCACCGGAAGATCGTGTCCGAGAAGGATCTCTGTGCGGTAGTAGATCTTTCCGTCTTCCACGCGCTGCTTGTACTCGAGCTTGTTCTTAGCTTCAGCTTCGAGATCAAGACCAGTGATCTGGTTGAAGATGTAAGAGACAGCATCCTTCGGATCTTGATCAGCGATCAGATCGTTGGGAAGTGTCCAGTTGTTGTGACCATCATTGATAGTGGTGGTCGGGAGAGCGATAAGAACCTTTCCGTTGTATCTGATAGAGAGGTTGTATCGTGCGATTGCCATTGAGTGTACCTCATTGGTTGTGAACAAAGAAAATAGCCAGGTCAAGTTAGGCTATTCTCTCAGTTCGGTGAAACAAATGTTATGCGACCTTAGCGCCATCGACTTCGATGGAGGTGATGGTCTCGAGCGTGATCTTCATGGGAGTGAGACCGTCAGCCTTTTCGTTGATCGTCCTAGGCTTCTTGAGGAATGCGGCGTACTTCTCCTCGTAGTTGTCGAAGATTTCGCCGTTGTAGATGTAGACGGACTTGGCGCGATGGTTGTTGTCCGTGTAGATGCGGACGAGGTTGCTGCCAGTGGTGGAGTTGGTCATGAGGATTCCTTCCAGACCTTCAACCCAAGTGTTGTTGGTGTTGATCTGGCGGGATTCCTTTTCTTCACCAGCGCGTTCTTTGTAGAGTTCCTTGTAGTCAATGTCCGAGCCAGCGAAGCAGTCGAACGTGGTGACCTTGACCATCTTGTCGACG
>JAEEGL010584110.1_pt1 | contig 13269 bp, 9 predicted proteins | sample 9134231 | NCBI WGS metagenome assembly JAEEGL01 (sample SAMN16246548, study PRJNA631951) | gut metagenome | biome: gut microbiome; feature: rumen; material: fiber-attached | host: Bos | place: Iran: Karaj | collected 2018-10 | reverse complement strand
GCCGCCGATAGAAGTAACTGACATTCTGATAGCGGTATGGATAGCGGGAACGGGCGCCGCGATAATACTGTTTGCGATATCAAACCTTCGCTTTTACCTGAAGCTTCACAGGCGGCGGAGGCCGATCAGCATAGAATGCCGGCTGAGGGTATACGCGGTAGAGAATCTATCGTCCTCATGCTTGTTCGGAAATGCGATATATATCTCTGCAGAAACTGCGGAGGACGCAGTAAAGCTGAGGCACGTGCTTGCGCACGAGCTGAGCCACCACAGGCACGGCGACCATGTATGGACGCTTTTGAGAAGCTTAGCTCTGGCGATACATTGGTATAACCCGCTAGTATGGTGGGCAGCGGCTCTTGCGAGGCATGACAGCGAGCTCTGCGCAGACGCGGGCGCACTCAAGAGGATAGGCGAAGCCGAGAGGACGAGGTACGGGGCGACGCTGATCGAGCTATCAGCGAAGAGGGCGAGCAGGGTATCTCTTCTCTGCACGGCTACAACGATGACGAACGGAAAGAGCGCTCTTAAAGAGAGAGTGACGATGATAGCAAAGCGACCGAGGATGACTGTGGCGGTCGTGCTGGCTGTGGCGATACTCGCGTCGATAGTGACAGGCTGTGTGTTCACGGGCGCGAGCGCGGCGTCAATCAGCGAAGAAACCGCGGAAACGGAAGAAAACGAGAGCGCAGAGCCGGAAGCGACCGAGGGCGAAGAATCGGGAGAATCCGACTTAAATGAAGAAGAGACCGTTGAGACGGAGACCGAGACTGAGCCTGAGGAGAGCGCAGAGCAGGAAGAGATCGAATATTGGGAAAACTGGAACAAACTTCATTTCGATGCGAATACGGGAACGATAACATATTTCATGGACAGAACCGCGATAGATATTATTATCCCCGACGAGATAGACGGGGTTGCCGTCAAGTCGGTAGATCATTCTTACGTATCTGATAAACTCGAGAGCATTTTGTTACCCGCAAGCATAGCAAAGCTCGGGATCAATGCCTTTCGCTACTGCCAAAACCTGAAAGAGATAAACGTGTCGGAGGACAATGAGGTCTATACGTCCATCGACGGAGTGCTCTATACAAAGGATAAGAAGACTCTTGTTCGCTGCCCAAGCGGAAGAAGTGGAGAATTTATAGTCCCTGATCACGTTACGTCTATTGCACATTGGGCGTTTTTTACTTGCGATCAGCTTGAAAGCGTGACGATACCCGCAAGTGTAACTGAGATAGATGAGGAAGCTTTCCAAGAATGCACAAGTCTCACTGAGATAAAGGTTTCAGAGAACAATAAGGTTTACGCATCCCTAAACGGAGTTCTTTATACTAAGGATATGAAGACGCTTGTATGCTGCCCGAACGGAACGAGGGGAGAAGTTGAGATTCCCAATCAAGTTACAAGTATAGGAAAGAGGGCTTTTTCCTACTGTGAATCGCTTAATAGCGTAGTTATCCCGGAAGGTGTAACGAAAATAGATGAGTTCGCATTCTTACATAACACATACTTTACAAAAATAACGATTCCAAAGAGCGTTACAAGCATAGGAGACAATGCGTTCCAGGACTGTGTACATCTCACCTACGTTTACTACGGAGGAACAGAAGCAGAATGGAAAGCTATTGAGATAGGCAGAGATAACGATTACCTCCTGAATGCGACCGTGCATTTCTCCGGCGAAGAATCGGGAGAATCTGTCATAAATGATGAAGAGAACGCTGAAACGGAAACTGAGCCTGATGCGGGCACGGAGCAGGAATCGGTTAATGGCGAAGAATCGGGAATCTTTGTCTTCGACAAGAGGACGGGAATCATCAAAGGCTACACGGACAAGAGTGTGACAAAACTCGTTATCCCGGAAATGATAAACGGCGTCGCCGTTAGGGAGATAGGAGACTATGCGTTTTATAAATTTGAGAACCTTGAGAGCGTAACAATACCTGCGAGCGTTTACTTTACAGGAGTAAAAATATTTGATAAATGCGCTAAACTAACGGAGATAAACGTAGTTAATGGCGAAGAATCGGGAGCATTTATCTTCGACAAGAGGACGGGAACTATAAAAGGCTGCACGGACAAGGATGTGACCAATCTCGTTATCCCGGAAACGATAAACGGCGTCGCCGTTAGGGAGATAGGAAAGTATGCGTTTTATGGTCTTAAGAGTCTCGAGAGCGTAACGATACTTGCAAGACTTGACCGTGTAGGAATATACGCGTTTAATAAATGCACTAAACTAACGGAGATAAACGTAGCTGACAATTATATTTATTCGTCCATAGACGGAGCACTGTATTTCGGAGATGGAAGAGTCCTTATATGCTGCCCTAACGGCAGAAAAGGAATATTTGCGATTCCTTGGGGGGTAAAGAGGATAGAGATGGATGCGTTCTCCGACTGCACCGGACTCACAGAAATACTAATCCCGAACAGCGTAACTGAAGTTGAAGAGGGGTCGTTCGTTAACTGCACCGGTCTCACGAGCATAACGCTGCCCGAGAGTGTTGACTATATCGGAGGCTGGGTGCTTGACGGGTGCGAAAACATCACAGATATTTACTATCTCGGAACGAAAGAGAAGTGGGACAGTGCTGAAATGAGCTTATTTAACGAGGTTCTTTTTGATGCTGAGATGCATTTTGCCGATTCGGCGTCCGATAGTGCGACGATGTGACAAACGGAAAGATGCTATTGGCTGCGTTAGTGATACTGGATTTATAAGGCTCACTTCAGTACAGCGCCGAGGCGCTGTGGCAACCGCAGATTCCGGTTGGATGCTGAGGCATCCGACCGGAATTTGCTTTTTTAATCCGTTTTTTAAGAAAAAAAATAAAAATGGGTTGACAAGCGTTACCCCGTCTGCTATTATATCAATAACAGGCGTTACCCAAACTGATGCGCGAGGTGATTTATGGACAAGATATCCCTGTCAGACGGAGAATGGAAGCTGATGAACCTTTTATGGGAGGAAAGCCCGCTAACGATCAAGGATATGGTGGAGGCCTTGAAGGACAATACCGGGTGGACGAGGGCGACGGTCAACATGATGCTAAACCGGCTCTCGGATAAGGGAGCGGTAAAGATAGACAACTCATCTGTGCGCAAGCGCTATTATCCGATTTTGGACAGAGAGGCTGCGGTACGCCAGGAGGCTATTAATACGCTCTCAAAGATAAAGAAGTCGGACCTCGGGCTGCTTGTAAACACTATGGCGAGAGAGAGCAAGCTAAGCGGAGTAGAAATCGACTTAGAAAACACAAAGTCAGCACGGAGAAACAATGAAAAATGAAAAGCAAAAAAGGAGAGGGAGTAAGATGAAAAAGAGAACAAGAATGATGGCAGCAATGTTGCTGGCTGTGGCGATACTCTTGTCGGCAGCGGCAGGCTGCGCGTCGACTGAAGTAAACGTGGAAGAGCCGGCAGAGGAGAGAGAGGAAACGATAGAGCCCGTCACCGAGACCGAAGAGAAGAACGAACCCGAGCCCGAGAACGAACCCGAGCCCGAGCCCGAACCCGAGCCCGAGCCCGAACCCGAGCCCGAACCCGAGCCGGAAATGGAGCCATACGATCAGGATAAGCTTGCCGCATCTATGGAAAAGGCGATAGAAGATCATTTCAAAGGGATGACAGCGAAAAAAGGCTTTTCGGCTTACGATGTCATAGAAATAAAGGAAACGCAAAAGACAGTAACGGTCTATGCGCTGGTAAAATATGCAGCCTATTACTATGACGGAGAGGAAACAAAAGAGGAAGTAAGTGCGGGAGGTCCGGCAGCAATCACTTTTTCTAAGGATGCGGACGGTGACGACGCTACTTATAAGATGACCGGATATTGGGCGCCGAGTGAAAATAGCTATGAACGGGATATTCGCATCATCTTTCCCGCTGCTGTCCAAGCAGAGGCAATTGAGGGAAAAGGAGAGGAACTCAGGGCTGAAACCTGCATGAATAAGGCCAAGGAGTATTATACAGAGCACCCGGACGAGGCTGAGCCCGCGCCCGAGCCTGAACCGGAGCTTGTTGAGGCGACTAGGGATGATATTAAAGCTCTTGCCTCAATGCTGTCAAAGGCGGCGCCGGCGGACGTTCAGGTAAAGGAGTATTATGACGACCTGAAAGGAACTGTAAGCGGCGAGCAGTCCCGCCTTACGGCGGACGTGCTCTCGGCTCTGTCGAAGATCAGCTGGGAAAAAGGCGTTAAGAACGAGTATTCTCCGACGTATGAACTTGTTATCGACGGTGAAAGCGGCAAGCTGACGCTGTCGTGCGACCTTGACGACTTCTGGCCTGGCCTTTCTCCGTGCGACGTGTGTGTCAAGACTGAGGGCAAAGAGTATTGGCTCAGAACAGATGAGGCGCATGATTATTACGTCGGTTATCTGCTACGTATGCTGTATAACGATGTAAAGGAACCGATAGAAATAGACGCCACCGGAGACCGGGAACTTCTGACCGCCGAAGAGCTTATCAAGTGGCAGTATGAGGTCCGCAGATATGACTATGACGCGGACGGAAGGATAAAGGGGTACAATTTAACTGCCAGCTTTTTGAACTCTGAGTATAATGACCCGAGAGAAATCTCCCCTTGGGCCTTTCTGTGGTATTCGGGGCTCCATACGTATTTGGTCGACGCGGAAACACATCCGGAGGAATATATAGCTCTTTGCGGCTCACTTGAACCGGGTTTGTGGGCATGGCATTGCTCCGCTTCGGACGTAAACGCCGTGCTGAAGAAGTACGCAGGCATCACGCTGGACGATATGAGCACGGACTGGAAGAAAGAGATCTCTTATCTGCCCGAATACGACGCGTTCTACGTAGGAACCAGCGATATGTCCGACGACGGCTTCCAGGTAATGAACGGTTACCGTGAGGGAGATATAATTACGCTGTTTGACGAGTGGAACAGAGTGCTTACGCTGCAGCTCGTAGACGGAGGCTACCATTTCGTGTCGCTCCAGCGTGATTGACCGCAATAAACGACAGAAGCAAAATCCGATATTCAAAATGCACCCCCTCCGCCGCGCATTTGCGGCGGAGGGGGGATTTTGCTATACACGTCGTTCACATTTCGTTTATAATTTGCACAAATAACTGCGGCGGTTATAGAGAAAAGCATTGATATCTCCAAAAATGGCGCAAAGGGTCGTTTTTTGATTGACAAAGCGTGAGTCCGAATATAAAATACAGCCAGAATTTAAGAGAGCCGATATAGGTTCGGATAGATGGCCCGAATGTATCTACCGTGACGCCGTTCAGTCACGACTATTGGCATTAAGCTTTCCCGCAATTTGCGGGGGCGCAGCTTATTATCGGCAGATCGCTTGTTCGGTCTGCCGCTTTATTATTTCGCGCGAAGGGAGAGAAGAGCCGTGAGAGCTATGGAACAGAAGATCCTTAACGAAGGTTCGGTCCTGCCCGGAGGCATACTCAAGGTCGGAAGCTTTCTCAACCAGCAGATCGACACAGCCTTTCTCAAGGAGATAGGCGAGGAGATCGCCCGCCTTTTCGCCGCGGATAAGGTCACCAAAATTCTCACAATCGAGTCCTCCGGCATAGCTATAGCCGCAGCCGCAGGTATCGCGATGGGCGTTCCCATGGTATTCGCAAAAAAGCATAAGAGCTCAAACGTCGACGGAGAGGTCTATTCGGCGCTCGTGCATTCCTTCACCAAGAACACGGATTATAACGTGGTGGTCAGCAGGGATTATTTAACGAGCGCGGACAGGGTCCTTTTGGTCGACGATTTTCTTGCCGCCGGCAACGCCTTCAACGGGCTTTTGGAGCTTTGCCGTCAGGCGGGAGCCGAGGTCGTCGGCTTCTCCGCAGCGATAGAAAAGGGCTTTCAGCGCGGCGGCGATAAGCTCAGGGTGCAGGGCTACAAGGTCGAGAGCCTTGCGGTGATCGACTCCATGAGCGACAGCAAAATTGTTTTTCGCAGATAACTAAAGGCAACGGAAAAGCAGTACCGTTTCCATATAAGAAAAAGAAGAAAGCAACAAACTAACAGGAGGAAAGAAAAATGAAAAAAGTAATTGCTGTTGTTCTCTGCCTCATTATGTGCATCGGCGTCCTCGCCGCCTGCGCGGGCAACAACGAGAACAAGATGAAGGTCGGCTTCATCTTCCTTCACGATGAGAACTCCACCTATGACCTCAACTTCCTTAACGCTGCCAAAGAGACCTGCGAGAAGCTCGGCGTAGAGTACATTCTCCGCACCAACATTCCCGAGGATCAGAAGTGCAAGGACACCGCCGAGGATCTTATCGATCAGGGCTGCACCATCATCTTCGCCGACTCCTTCGGCCATGAGGACTATATGATCGAGGCCGCCAAGGATCATCCCGAGGTCCAGTTCTGCCACGCCACCGGCACCAAGGCGCACACCGCCAACCTCGCTAACTTCCACAATGCTTTCGCTTCCATCTATGAGGGCCGTTACCTCGCCGGCATCGCCGCCGGAATGAAGCTCAACGAGATGATCGAGAACGGCAAGATCACCGCCGATCAGGCCAAGATGGGCTATGTCGGAGCCTTCACCTATGCTGAGGTTATCTCCGGCTACACCAGCTTCTATCTCGGCGCAAAGAGCGTTTGCCCCTCCGTCACTATGGAAGTTACCTTCACCGGCTCCTGGTACGACGAGACCGCCGAGAAGGAAGGCGCTCTCAAGCTCATCAACAACGGCTGCGTCCTTATCAGCCAGCACGCCGACTCCATGGGCGCTCCTACCGCCTGCGAGACCAACCACGTTCCCAACGTCTCCTATAACGGCAGCACCATCAAGGAAGCTCCCACTACCTTCATCGTTTCCAGCCGCATCAACTGGAGCCCCTATTTCGAGTATATGATAGGCCAGGTCAAGGCCGGCAAGGACATCGACACCGACTGGACCGGCACTATCTCCACCGGCTCTGTTGTCCTCACCGACGTTAACACCGACGTTGCCGCCGCCGGCACCGTCGAGGCTATCGAGGCTGCCAAGGCTGAGCTCGTCGCCGGCACCCTCCACGTTTTCAACACCGATACCTTCACCAAGGACGGCGCCAAGCTTGACAGCTACCTCGCCGACGTCGATACCGACGAAGCCTTTACTCCGGACACCGAGGTCATTTCCGACGGTTACTTCCATGAGTCCGAGAAGCGCTCCGCGCCTTACTTCGATCTCCAGATCGACGGCATCACCCTCCTCGACGTGAACTTCGGCTAATTTCCCACCGGGGAATACTTAATCCTGTTAAAAACGACATATATGGGAAGCTCTCTCCAATAGGGGAGGGCGTCCCGGTCGTTTTTTCCCATGCTGCAGAGGAAAACGCAGAAATATCCTTCCGCGTTGTCCTGTGCAGTATTTGTGATTTTTGAGAAATTCGGCAAAGGAGAGATTGTCAGATGGGAGAGAAGACCGCAGCCGTTAAAATGCGCGATATAACCAAGAGCTTCGGCTCCGTAAAGGCGAACGACAGGGTCTGGCTCGATATCTACAGGGGCGAGATCCTCGCGCTTCTCGGAGAGAACGGATCGGGCAAGACGACGCTTATGAATATGCTGTCCGGCATCTATTTCCCGGATGAGGGACAGATTTTTATCGACGGCAGGGAGGTCGTCATACGCTCGCCTAAAGACGCGTTCAGTCTCGGCATCGGCATGATACACCAGCATTTCAAGCTCGTAGACGTGCTTACCGCAGCGGAAAACATCGTACTCGGACTTCCCGGCAAGCTCGACCTCAAGGAAGCGTCGAGGAAAATAAGAGAAATCTGCGACGCTTACGGCTTCAGCGTCGATCCCGACCAGAAGATCTACACGATGAGCGTCTCCCAGAAGCAGACGGTCGAGATAGTTAAGGTGCTGTACCGCGGCGCAGATATCCTCATTCTCGACGAGCCGACCGCAGTCCTCACACCGCAGGAGACTGACAAGCTATTCGCCGTGCTGAGGAACATGAGAAACGACGGCAAGGCTATCGTGATCATCACGCATAAGATGCACGAGGTCGAGGACCTCTCCGACAGAGTCGCCGTCCTGCGCCACGGCCAGTTCGTCGGCGATATGCTGACTAAGGACACGAACGCGCAGGAAATGACGAATATGATGGTCGGCCACGCCGTGACGCTGAATATAAAGCGTCCCGAGCCGAAGAACCCGAAGCCGAGGATAGAGGTCAAGGGTCTCACCGTCCGCGACATCGACGGTATCGTAAAGCTCGACGACGTGAGCTTTACCGCCAACTCCGGAGAGATACTCGGCATAGCCGGCATCTCCGGCTGCGGGCAGAAGGAGCTGCTTGAGGCGATAGCCGGGCTCCAGCCCGTGGAAAAGGGCAGCATAAGCTACATTGAAGACGACGGCTCACGCGAGGAGCTTATTGGCAAGGACCCGCTCTCGATAGCGGCGCTCGGAGTCTCGCTCTCCTTCGTGCCGGAGGACAGGCTCGGAATGGGACTCGTCGGCAATATGGACCTCTCGGATAATATGATGCTCCGCTCGTTCAGAAGAGGACGCTCCCTCTTCACCGACCGCAAGAGTCCGCACAGGCTTGCGGAGAACGTTGTCGAGGAGCTTGAGGTCTCAACTCCGAGCGTCTCCACCCCGGTACGCCGCCTCTCGGGCGGCAACGTGCAGAAGGTGCTCGTCGGGCGCGAGATTGCCTCGGCGCCGACAGTGCTGCTCACGGCATACGCCGTCCGCGGACTCGATATAAACTCGTCCTACACGATCTACGACCTCATAAACCGCCAGAAGGAGGAGGGAGTCGCCGTTATATACGTCGGCGAGGATCTCGACGTTCTTCTTGAGCTCTGCGACCGTATCCTTGTGCTCTGCGGCGGAAAGGTCAGCGGAATAGTTAACGGCCGAGGCGCGAAAAAGCGCGAGGTCGGAATGATGATGACGAAGCTTGGAGGTGACAGGAGTGAACGGTAAAACGCACACGCCGCTTATCCACGTTTCAAAGCGCGACGCCCTCCCTTGGCAGAAGGCGTGGCTCATAAGAGGCGGTTCCATAGTCGCTGCGCTGATAGTCTGCGCTCTCATAACGACGATGCTGACCGGCGAAAATCCGCTGCAGGTCTACGGCTCGATGCTCTCCGGCGCGTTCGGAACGGGCAGACGCATTTGGCAGCTCCTGCGCAACATCGCCATTCTTCTGACGATATCCCTCGCAGTTACGCCGGCCTTCAAGATGCGCTTCTGGAACATAGGCGCGGAGGGTCAGGTAATGGCGGGCGCTCTCGCCTGCACGGTAACGATGCTTTACCTGGGCGACAAGCTCCCGAACGCCGTTCTGATTCTCATAATGCTCATAGCGAGCGTCGCCGCCGGCGCGCTCTGGGCCTTTATCCCGGCCTTCTTCAAGGCAAAGTGGAACACGAACGAGACCCTCTTCACCCTTATGATGAACTATATCGCAACTCAGCTCATAGCCTTTTTCATCGTTTGGAAATACCCGAACGGGACCGGCACGATGGGCATAGTCAATCAGGACACGAGAGCCGGCTGGCTCCCGAGGATAGGCGGCAACGAATTTCTGCTCATAATCCTCGTATCAGCCGTCATCACCGCCGTTATGTATGTTTACCTCGGCTATACGAAGCACGGCTATGAGCTCAGCGTAGTCGGAGAATCCGAGAGGACTGCGCGCTACGTTGGAATAAAGGTTGGCAAGGTCGTTCTGAGAACGCTCATTCTCTCCGGAGCCGTCTGCGGCATAGTAGGTTTCCTTCTCGTCGCCGGAGTGCATCACAGCATCTCCACGAATATCGCGGGAGGTCAGGGCTTCACTGCCGTTATGGTCTCGTGGCTCGCTCATTTCAACCCGATAATGATGGTGTTCTCAAGCTTCCTGCTCTGCTTTCTCGGACAGGGCGCGGATCAGATATCCACAGACCTCGGACTTGACCACGCCTTCGGGGATATCCTCACCGGAGTTATCCTCTTCTTTATAATCGGCTCTGAATTCTTCATAAACTATAAGCTGAACTTCCGCCCGAAGGAAGAGAGAAAGGGGCGTAAAGGAAATGTTTGATCTCTCATCCATAGCCGTCTTCATTCCCCGCGCCGTCGTACAGGGCATACCCCTGCTGTACGGAGCCACAGGCGAGATACTCACAGAGAAATCCGGCAACCTGAACCTCGGAATCCCTGGCATAATGTACGTCGGAGCTATCTCCGGAGTTATCGGCGCTCAGTTCTATGAGCAGAGCGCGGGCGGAAACCTCTCCGCCTTCCCCGCAATTATGATACCGCTTCTGTTTTCCCTTATCGGCTCTGCGCTTATGGGACTTCTGTACTGCTTCCTCACGGTCACGCTGAGAGCAAATCAGAACGTAACGGGTCTTGCCCTAACGACCTTCGGAGTCGGCTTCGGCAACTTCTTCGGCGCGTCGCTCGTCAAGCTCACGGGAAGCGAGACAGCCTCCATATCCCTCGGCGCAACGAGCTCCTTCTTCTGCGCCAAGCTGCCCTTCGCCGATAAACTCGGCTGGTTCGGACAGATTTTCCTGTCCTACGGCTTCCTCGCCTATCTTGCGATCATCATCGCGTTAGTCGCCGCCTTTATACTTAAAAGAACGAGGCTCGGTCTTCACCTGCGCGCAGTAGGAGAGAATCCGGCAACAGCGGACGCGGCCGGAATAAACGTCGTCAAATATAAATACGGCGCAACGGTAATCGGCAGCATGATAGCCGGTCTCGGCGGTCTTTACTACGTTCTCGACTATATAAACGGAGTCTGGTCGAATAACGGCTTCGGCGACAGAGGCTGGCTGGCGATAGCCCTCGTGATATTCGCCGTGTGGAGACCGAATATCGGCATCTTCGCATCCATACTCTTCGGCGGCCTCTATATTTTCTCATCTTACAACAACACCGGGATGGATCTTGCCGCAAACGAGCTCTATAAGATGCTGCCCTACGTTGTTACTATAATAGTGCTCATAATAGTCTCCGCGAGAAAGAAAAAGGAGAACCAGCCCCCCGAGAGCCTCGGACTTCCCTATTTCCGCGAGGAGAGATAAAAAGCTATCGGACGCTTCCTTTTAAGCGTCCGATAATTATAATAAACGAAAAGAGGGTATCAGAATGGAATTTAAAACCGAAATATTCAGCCAATTCGATAAGAAATGGGCGCTTCTTACAGCGGGAAGCGCAAAAAGCTTCAACACGATGACCGTGAGCTGGGGCGGTATGGGAACGCTCTGGGGCAAGCCGGTCGTAACGGTCTACGTCCGTCCGAACAGATTCACCTATGGATTTATGGAGGAAAACGGTTTCTTCACCCTCAGCTTTTACCCGGAGGAGTACCGCAAGGACCTCGCCGTTCTCGGAAAGCTCTCAGGCCGCGACTGCGACAAGGTTGCCGAGACCTCGCTTACGCCCGCTTTCCTCGCAGAGGGAGTGACGTTCAATGAGGCGGAAACAACTCTCGTTCTCAAAAAGCTTTACGCTCAGGATCTCGACACTGCCGCCATCCCGCCGGAGATACGCGAGCGAGTCTACGGCGACGGGAGACCGCACCGTATGTATATCGGCGAGGTAGTGGATATTATCGCGGGCTCAATGCACGGATGATCTGAACTCTATATAAATTACTGGCTTGATCTCTGTTGCATCATTGTAAACCCTACAACGATATGGGAAAAAGAGAAAAACGAGAGATTGACATTAAAGGACATATTTAATATAATTAAAAAGTTAGGGCTTTGACCTATTATATAATTACGCGGCAGCCGGCCGCGGGAATGGAGCAAAAGCAAATGAAAAACAGCGAAAAAACACTTGATATGATCGTAAACCTCTGCAAGGCGAGAGGCTATATCTACGCGGGCAGCGAGATATACGGAGGCCTTGCCAACTCCTGGGATTACGGACCTCTCGGGGTGGAGTTCAAAAACAACGTCAAGAAGGCGTGGCTCAAAAAATTCGTTCAGGAGAGCCCGTACAACGTCGGTCTTGACGCGGCAATAATCATGAATCCGCAGACGTGGATAACCACAGGTCACGTCGCAAGCTTTTCCGACCCCCTTCTGGACTGCAAGGCGTGCAAGTCCCGCCACCGTGCCGACAAGCTTATCGGCGACGAGCATCCCGAGATAAACGTAGACGCGCTTTCCTTCGACGAGATGGATAAGTTCATAGCCGAGCACGCAGACGTCGTCTGCCCTGTCTGCGGAAAGCACGACTTTACCCCGATCCGCAAGTTCAACCTCATGTTCAAGACCGCTATAGGCGTTACCGAGGATTCGTCCTCCACCGTATATCTCCGCCCGGAGACCGCTCAGGGCATCTTTGTAAACTTCGCCAACGTACAGCGCACCACCCGCAAAAAGCTCCCGTTCGGAGTTTGCCAGGTGGGCAAGGCGTTCCGCAACGAGATAACCCCGGGCAATTTCACCTTCCGTACCCGCGAATTTGAGCAGATGGAGTGCGAGTTCTTCTGCAAGCCGGGCACAGACCTCGAATGGTTCGCCTACTGGAAGCAGTTCTGCATCGATTGGCTGAAGAGCCTCGGCATAAGGGAGGAGAACCTCCGTTACCGCGACCACGAGGCCGCAGAGCTTGCCTTCTATTCAAAGGCGACCACCGACATCGAGTATGCATTCCCGTTCACCGACTGGGGCGAGCTGTGGGGCATAGCCGACCGCACGGATTACGACCTTGGCCGTCATCAGGAGGCGAGCGGCAAGGACCTCACCTACTACGATCAGGAGGCGAACGAGCACTATATACCCTACGTTATCGAGCCGAGCCTCGGCTGCGACCGCGTAGCTCTTGCCTTCCTCTGCGACGCCTACGACGAGGAGCATCTGACGGACGCAAACGGCAAGGAGGATGTACGCACGGTGCTGCATCTCCATCCATTCCTTGCGCCCTTCAAGTGCGCCGTTCTCCCCCTCTCCAAAAAGCTCTCCGAGAAGGCTATGGAGATCAGAAACGAGCTTGCCAGGGACTTTATGGTGGACTTTGACGACGCAGGCTCTATCGGAAAGAGATACCGCCGCCAGGACGAGATAGGCACTCCGTTCTCCGTAACTTACGATTTCGATTCCGAGACCGACGGCTGCGTCACCGTCCGCGACCGCGACACGATGGAGCAGGTGCGTATACCCATATCCGGACTCAAGGCTTATATTGCCGAGAAAGTCAAGTTTTAAGCTATGAAGGCTTTCCTTTCAAAGCTCATAATCCCGCGGGCGGAGCATAAGGATAAGCTTCCGCCCCGCCTTATGAAGGCGTTCAGGATACTGGGCTATATCAGTCTGC
>JAEEGL010579066.1_pt1 | contig 13269 bp, 15 predicted proteins | sample 9134231 | NCBI WGS metagenome assembly JAEEGL01 (sample SAMN16246548, study PRJNA631951) | gut metagenome | biome: gut microbiome; feature: rumen; material: fiber-attached | host: Bos | place: Iran: Karaj | collected 2018-10 | reverse complement strand
TGCAACCTGCTATTGGGCTTTTCTGGAATTGTCAATTCGATGAGACCATCCTCCACAAGTTCTGAGAGCATCCGTCCAAAATATCCAGTACGGCTTGACACACCAAGCGCAGCGGCCAAATCATTCCGTCCATATTCGGCAGAACGCAGCAAAGCGAGACAACTTTCTCTAGGAGACTGGACCATCATAGATTTCTGACTGAGCCCTGACTGAGCCCTGACTGAGCCCTGACTGGGCCCTGTCAGGGCCCCGACTGGGCCCTGACGAGCAGGATTACGCCAGATAATTATCTTAAAGTCTACATTATCCGGATGATATTCTGGCATAGGAAGCCCAATCTCCAAACAACGCCTAACTATAGATTCAGTACCATTTCCAGACTTCTCAACATAACCAGCCCAATTCAAAGCTTGCGCCAATGCAAGGTTACGTGCCTTCGAATCATGCGTCCTTAGAAGCTTATCCGCTGTCCATCCTTTCGGAAGCGTCCCTGGATTGATTATTTCAAGCCGATCACTGAAAAGCATGACCTGCACACTACCGTTGTCGACATAGTCACGATGGCAAACGGCATTCACGATGGCCTCACGCACGACCAGTTCCGGCAACTCATCGCGCCCAGGCGCGACACCGCTACCCGACGGTTCCCCGACCTCATGGTCAATTCGGCTCATTACGAACGCAAGAGCCTCCTCAATCATGTCAATCAACCCACCATGGAATATCTTATACGACGGGATGGGGCGCTCAACCTCTCGCCCCCAATACTGAAGACATTTCACTTCCGATGACAAGAACTTGCGTTGGGGATCTTTTGCAAAAAGCAAGACCGCTGCATTAGATATCTTTCCTTCTTCTGTTACCGCATCCAATTTGTCCAGTAACCATTTTGCATCAGCATCCGGGGGGATCGTAAGTTTCTTGGCAGTCCGAGCCCGTCTGAAGAAGTCTTCCACCTTTGCGGCATCAATGCTATCAATTGTCAGACCAGTGTCGAATGCGGCGTCAAACGGCACGGTCCGCACATATCCGCTTTGCTCCAAATAACGCACTAGAGCACCATACACCGCGAAACGAAGGGAATCAAAATCAGAGAAAGTCTTTCTGATCACCTCGCCCTGGACTTTCGCGACGAAGCGCTCCTCACGAGGATCGCGCCTGTCCACGTTCTTTATAAACACAAGCCTCGTCTTACGAAGCCGCGTCGCAAGATCATATTCAGATTCAGTTGCCGACACTCCAGTTTCAGTTTCATATCCAAACATGGCTCCCAGCAGGCCAACATATATGTCGCAATGTTCCACCTCGCCCAGATAAACATGCTGCGGTGAAAAATCGCTAGCAACCGCCTGTTCAAATACAAACACCTCGAAAAACTGCCCGAGCAAGGCATCCGTTCGGATATACTCAGCAAGCGAACCTCTCTCAACAGCGAATTCGCTCTGGACACTACTTATGAATATCCGAAATTTTCTCATACCCATTCTTACCTGTGTTATATTCTGCCTAACAACTAACCACTAACGACTAACGACTCTCTTCCTGATGAACTTCGCCGGATTGCCGCCGATCACATCGCCACCCCCTTGATACTTGATATGCCCAACAAGAGGTGCTATACTATTCACCATCGTTGACGGTGAGAAGCCTGCCGCTTGGTGTTTTGCTACCGCTTCAACGACCTCCGTAAGCGGCCTAGAAATAGGCGGAGGATTCACCGTTACTTCTCTCTGATTTTCGGTTACTATCGTCTCAAATCTCTAGTCAAATGTTTCAAACCTAGATTATCAATGGCAGGGTCAATTTCTCGCAACACATCAATCTCGCTCTTTCCTGTCCAGATACAAATTGCCCTTAGAACATAATCCCGTAAGGCTAATGACATCCTTATGGCTTGAGAATTATCGTGCTTATAATATGCCCCCGCCAAATTTGTAGTAACTTGTACTATTGCTTTCAATGTTCGCTTCATTTCATCCACGACCACCTCAATTGTATCGTGTCGAACTGCAGGATCTTGGGGATCATACGCTAGATAATGAAAAATACCCTGTCCATCGTAATCGGCACATGCATAACCAGGAAGCCAATCCCCATCCTTCCCGTCTCCATAACTTTCACGCGCTGAAACGATCTTAAAGATTTCTGGCTCTATGATTATCCGCAACGAATATGCCTTTTCCGTCAAGAAATGCCAGGCCTTATTCATGACTGGCCCATAAAGCGTATGACAACCGGACTCTTCAATTTCCCAACCAAAACCTTTAACTAACGCGCCTCTTGCGAAACGCCCATTCATCCCCATTTTTCTCAATATCCTTGGCAATCGCAAGGCCATCAAAGAATAAATTGCCTTTACGCTCTCTTTGTTAATATTCCTTATGTACGCAATGAATACAGGCCCAAAATGTTGCATCTTGACTCCGGCATCGCCAACACCTGTCGCATATCCCAAGAACTCTCTCAACCTTTTATCGGCCAATTCAAAGAGTTCCACTAACGCCTCCACCAATTCCTTGGAACGCGATTTCTCAATCAGAATACTTTCTTCCTTTACGCCGATTGACATAAGTTCATCATGATCACCTATGCCCTCCAGCTTAAGGTAAAACACAATATATTCAGCTATTCCGCACATTAGCCTCGATATCCTTCTTCGCATATTCCAACATTAGATATTCACCCCATAACTTGAAACGGCGTACTAATTTAGGGTTGGCATTCCTATCATGCTCATCAATACCGTTATAGCAAAAATACTCAATTCGTTCGTTTATCCATTGCAAAATCGTTCTAAACTGTTGCCGTTCTTTCACGAATTCATTTGTCCACAATATCCTTGGTCCAGCATAATTCAGTACCATCGCTGAATCGACATCAATCTCAAAATATTTCTCGGCATCGAGGTCTTCACATTGAGTCAAGTCAGACGCTAGTTTATTAGACAAGACAATCCTAAAGTAATCAGCACGCGATTGCTCTAATTGTATAGCATCATCCACTGCAACACCATAGATCGTCCCACTTCTTGACCTCTGAGCCAGGCCTCGGACGAGACTCCCACGGAAAGGCAACTTGTACCTGCAGGCGATAAAGACGGTCTTTATGATAATATCCAGCCACACCGTGAGCTTACACTTATCACCCGCTCGTTCCTTAAGCGACAGCAATATCGTATCCGAGAAAAGTTCAACGCCAACATCATCCTCTTTTGTAAAATGCTTATCATATCTATTGCGGATATATCTAATGATCTCTTTTAATCCACTTGAGACACGAATTATATCCTCCTGGACTTGTTTCTCGACCTTCAAAGAAGTAATGCTCTTGAAGAACTCCTTCTGTCCCATAATATCAATAAGACAGATAAAATAGTCGCTTGGATTAATATCCGTACACTTAGCCATACCGCCATTCCAATTCGCCCATCACCTGTTGCCAGCCATATTCGAACTCCGAATCGTCATTCAACTCGTCAAACCGTGTCATCAGCAAATCACCACCAGGCGCAATCAGCCTCTGAAAGGTCTCACATGAAGTGTAATGAAATATGAAATCCCCCTTGAACTTGCCTTGTCGCCTAAACAATGTATCGAACTTTATACTCTGGCAAAAGTCTCCGTAGGAGAAAACAAAATCACTGGACAACTTATCTGGCCACGGAAGATTCCGAATACCGGTCATCATATCCCTCAACGGATCATCTTTTCTTAATCGCAACCGTGTCATTTCGTTGTAACATCAAACGTCTAATCGGAACGTATCGGGAACTTTTAGATCGAAGATTTCATTCGCCCGCCTATACGCCAAGTCGAATTCTGATATATCTGTCTGCATCCTTCAGCATCCGCTTCTCAATCACTTTCATCGGATAGCAACCCTAAAACCAGAACCAAGGCAGGAAAATTCGTTGCCAACGAATCGAATAATGCTGCTTTTCAGAGACCGATTGGCGATTGCCAATCTTTCGGAAACTCAAGACGACCGTTCAACCACCTATCAGCATCCTGAATACGATCCGCCACAGCGCAGATCATGCTGTTAATTCCGACTTGGCCATTATGTCATACCGGTGGAGATGTATTTCACAAACAACCCTGTGCAACTCTGAAACGAGTCCCCGACGATCATGGCAACCTTCAGGCATCCTCCAACACTCGCTTCTTAATGAACTTCGCCGGATTGCCGCCAACAACGTCCACAGCACATCAACCATCATCTCCTACCCACACTAACAACTAACGACTAACGACTAACCACTAACGACTAACAACTAACGACTAACAACTAACGACTAACAACTAATCACTCTCTTCTTGATGAACTTCGCCGGATTGCCGCCCACGACCGACCACGGCTCAACATCCTTCGTCACGACTGCACCTGCCGCGACAACAGCCCCTTCTCCGATCGTGACGCCTGGAAGTATAGTCACTCCTGTCGCAATCCATACGTTGTCTCCTATCAATATTGGCAGTGTCACCAGATCAAAATGGGATGAAGTAATGTCATGCGAACCTGTCAGCAATCGCACATCTTCCCCTATACATACATTTTTCCCGATCGATACTTTATCTAATGCATAAACCCATGTGCCATCACCTATACTCGACTTTTCCCCAATCGACAACCGCCACGGATAATCTATTCGGCTTTTACGAGCGAATGAAACCCCTTTTGCAATCATACATCTCCCATCCCCAAAGCAGCACGCAAAAAATGAAACAACCATCCGCCGCCATCGGCGCATAGAAAATAGTGTGCATCGAAACAATACACCTCTTAGGCACTCCCAAATGCGCTGAACAATCTTTTCTCTACGTGGCATCTGGCTCGTCTGTATTGGATCAAACTCCATCATTAATTTCACTCATTTCCTTTGAAGTTAATTCTTCAGCTGTCTCGGTTTTATGAGTCCAGCCGGATTGCCGCCGACCACCATCCATGGATCAACATTCTTCGTCACAACCGCTCCTGCCGCAACAACAGCACCATCGCCAACAGAAATTCCGGGCAGAACAATTGCACGCCCTGCAACCCATGCATCATGACCAATCGTGATTGGTGCGTATGTAAGTTCCATGATCGGACTTGTCACATCATGCGAAGCACAACACAAGAACACATCCCTGCTAATCGTACTTCTATCCCCGATACGAATTTTATCCACGCTATAAATATCACAAGCCTCTGAGATAGCCACCCAATCCCCCAGCTCTAAATTCCATGGTTGCCAAATCTTTGCCGAATTACGAACCACACAATGCTTGCCAATCTTTGCCCCGAATAGCCGCAAGAGGGCGATACGCCACCAGACAAAAAAACCAAATCCCCAATCAGGAGTCGGTCGAAACAAGATCAGCCACACAATATTCCATAGTGCCCTCGCGATCTTACTCTTCAATGAATGCCTGTTCTTGTAATTCTTCAAATCAAGTTCTGCCATTCTCAACCTCCAGCCACTAGCTATTAACCACCAGATACCCCTTCACCATGGTCTTCACCACAGCATTCCACGTGTACCCCTCCTCCACAAGCCGCCGCCCGTTCTCGCCCATCTGCCGCCGCTCATCATCGGACATAGCCATCATCTCGCAAATTACCGCCGACAATTTCGCGGGCTCGTTGCCCACCCACCAACCACACTTCCGTTCAGCGACCTCACGCCATGGCGTCTTGTCACCAGTAATCACGGGCTTCCCGTGCGCCATCGCATCGACCACCGTAGCCCCAAAGTTCTCCGTGTGGCTTACCAACGCCAAACAGTCGCATGAATCATACTCCGTATTCAACTCTTCCCCAAACCTTGGCCCCGTGAATTCAACACATCCCTCCAACTTTAGGCTCTTAACTATTAACTCTAAACTCTCCATATGTCCCGCCTGATCTGGCCCGACCAACCGCAACAGCCAACCGCGCCGCACCTCCAACGGCACCATCGCAAATGCCTGGATCAGCCTGTCTAGCGCCTTGACAGGATAGATTCGCCCAACGAACAGGAGCACCTTCACCTGCTTCGTAGCTAGCGGCTTTAAATCAGGGAACTGCGTCCCTAACGGCGCAACCGTTATCAGCTGTGTAAAGCCAAGTTTTCTGATCCACTTCTCCTCTTGCTCGGACGTCGCATGTAGCATCTTCGCCCGTTTCAGATCTCTCTTCTGATAAAGGTGCCACGGCAGACACTTCTTCCACCACTTGTGCCGCATTGCCCATGGCGCAAGCATCCCATGCGGACTCCACACGACAGGCATATTGTTGCGCGTGGCCCATGCGCTAACCTTGTGCAATATCGGTGTCCATATCGCATGGACATGTACGACCTCGAACTCTCCATATCCTCCTGCCTGAAAGAGCGAGGTTATCGAAACCAACTTGACACGGGCATCCAACGGATAACGGCCTATCGTTTCTCCCGGATCACAGACGGCAAGTGTCACATCATGTCCAGCCCGCGCAAGCCCATTGCAGACCTCGCCACAGAACACGCTTGTCCCTGCCGCTTTCGGCAAGCCAGTTATGACATGAAGCAACTTCATGGATTGCTATTCAGTGCCTCCATCACAATCGGAATACGTTTCGACCAGTCGGCATTCTCCTCGGCATATTTTCGGTTGCGATCCGCCAACTCCTGATACTCACCTATGTGGTTCAAAATGTCTTCAATCTGCCGTGCTGGATTCTCGCCTAGCGTAAGCACGGGATTGTACCCACACAGGTCGATCAGTTCCTGTGGTGCCCGACCAATCATAAGCGTCCCAGAAAGCATGCATTCCCAATAGCGTTGGGTCAACGTCTCCACATCACCGCACCGCTGCGGATTCGTATCGCATTGCGGGTAGCAGACCGCCATCTTCGCATCGCGGATTGCTGCCGTCAATGCGTCAAAATCCTTAAACAAGACCACGTCACCCTTGGGGTAGACATGCTTTATCGTTCGTCCAAAATCATGTGCGGCAATCGCATCGTTCACCCACGCAACCTGCCGTCCGTAGTTCAACACATCGATGGAACGCTCAGACAATGCCGTACCCATGGGGTAGGGTCGCGAATCTATGCCCTCCGGCACCCATATAACCTTTAAGTCAGGACATGCCGCATTCAGCTTTTCAACATTCCGAGACGCAGTCACGAAGCACAAACGGACCTTGTTTCGCTTCAAGAACCTCACGAAGTAACCAAAATTCTCCGGCCAAAGATCCCACATCACCGGTATGATTTCATTTCTCCAGCACCAAGGCCAAGCAACCGATTCGATACGATGGCATCCCAGGATCATCAACCTTCTACGCGGGCTGCCAATAGCACGCCCAAACAAACGCCCCATTGCGGCCCTGAACTTGTGGGGCATCTGCACATCTTCTATTACACCACCTCCGGCATCCTTCCAAGCCTTGGCGAACCAATACTGGAATTTGTGGAAATCGCCCTCGCCTGGCATCACAAGCGTTACATCACTCGCCATGACAACGCCCTCCCATCAAAAGCATCACTTTCTCGGAAAATTCTTCCACAATCTTATCGCTGTCAAGCGTCTTGGATAACGCCCTAGCGCGATCCCCCATCATCTTCCAATTTGACATATCGTCCAACGCACGAACAAAAGCCGACTCCCATTTCTCGACGGACAGATAATCATTCACGGCATATCCCGTCTCTCCGTCTATAACTACATCTGCGAAGCAACCTACTGCTGGGCTAGAAATCAGCGGGAGATGCGCGATGGCACCAATAACAAGAGCCGTCGAGGCTGGTTCCGTGCCACCATGAACATACACATCAGACATTGCATAGAGCTTAAGCATCTCGTCGAACGACACTCCCGGTAAAACGAGGAGCGCCGATTCTCTTGTCGCCAATTCCTGCATGCATTCCAACTCTGGGCCACGCCCCACCATGATGAACTTTATATTGTCCCGATTCCGAGTTGCCCGAAGGAACGCCTCTGATGTAATCGGGTAATGGCGAGTCTTGATCATGTTAGCAACCATCAGGAACACCCTATCACCATCTCCAATTCCGTACTGACTCCGCAAACACCTTCTCTCCTTGCCATAAAGTGCAATCCGCTCTTCCAACGCGTTCCCATCCAAGGAATATGCTCCAAGACAAATCTTGCTCTTGTCCACATTAAAAGTAGTTGCAAAGAATTCCCGAGACCGTTCACCAGAAACAAAAAGCATCGTTGCCCTGCGGATCAAGAACCGTTTTATAGCAAAGGAAAGGCCATTGATCTTACGTTGCTCCACAGTATCAGCAACAATTATGTACTTCCTTCGAAGAGCGGCCTGAATCAACATGCATCCTACAAGATACCAAGGAGAAAAACCAGGCCAACAAACACAATCATATCCTGTAAAGACAATTTGACGCAGAAGCATAACGAAGATACGAAATCCCGACATGCCATCTCTTGAGACAATCACCTTGTTTTCATACGGCGGAGCATCAAGCTTCCAGAAATCATGCCCTTTATCTTGCGGGAATAGCGAATAGATGTCAACCCGAAAACGTTTCGCCCTCGCCAACCCAGCAAGGAATGCATCCCGATAAGGTGCCGGATGACTTGAAACAAACGCCAGTTTCATAACATTTATCCCAACTTCCTTTTCCCATCTACCTTTTCAATCTCCATTATCATTTCAAATGGAAGTTGTACTTTATTAAGACGAATCGCCCTAACCATCAAAAGGTAAACAACAATCATGGTAAAACCTACACGATCCCCAAAAGGACTGAAAAGAATATTCCAAACAAATGATGGCGCACCTACAGCCAACATTCCATACCATTGAGGCACAGTTGCCAAGTCGCGTCGAAAATAACGAAATAGCAACCAAAGAACGTAACTCCAATATAAAAACCCAAATATGCCATGTCGTATCCACGCCCCAATTAAGTGGGAGTGTGCTCCAAGTGGACGTACGAACGTACGTCCCATCATCTGCTGCCATTTCTGCTCATTAAGATAACTTTCATAATCATCGGCAGTCCCGTATTTAGCAAGAAATTCATCGTGATAACCGTAGACATCAAGCGCCCAAGGGCCATAACCAATAATTGGCTTTTGCATCGCAGCATAAGTACCAACAAAGAATTCTAGCCTACCACCCATAAGTGTTGCCAATAATCCACCTTTCTTACCTTTCATTTGATGTTCATATTTTTGCTGGGCCTGTTCACCCAACATCCCCTTAGTAGCCACATACTTATATACGGCTGTCAAACCCTGAGCAGATAATAATCCGAGTAACAGAACAAAGAGAAAATTAGCAGAAAGTCTTTTCAGTTGTAACCTTTTCTTACCCCCCAAAACGACTAAAAGAACAGACCCAAAAGCGGCAGCAGCAGTTGAACGGCCTGAAGCTGTTGTCAACGCCGAAAAGAAAAGCAAAAAGATGGGGGCTAATATGGAATAGGCTATAGGCATACGTAAATACCACCCATTAATGGGAGCATTTATCAGCGCTTTAATTCGAGTCACCCAAAACAACGTTCCTGATGCAAGACCCTCAACTGCTGCCAGACCTCGCTGTCCTTGGGCATACGCATCAGCTTCAACTCCACGTTGAAATACAAAAATATTGATAATCCACGTAAGTGCTAATCCTAAACAAAGCCACTTATACCCTCCTATGGATTGCCGCACCAATCTATGACCTACAACCAGAATGGAAAATACCGAATATGGAGCCGCAAAACCACGGATAAACGACTGAAATGGAGTATGGTTTACTACGGACGCAATAATACTTCCGCAACATGTAAGAAGCGCCAACCAGATTGCTAGCATAAAACCATCATATTTTAACTTCTTATAGTCTATGGCAAAAATAACAGGCGCGATGATGAAAGAGACCAACTCAGATATCCCAATGTTTCCAATAACGTGTACCTGTGTCATTGAGAAAGCACCAAGCAAAAAAAGACCAACCGATGCGTTCTTACTATTCATTATACCTCCATTAAATCCTGCCACCCAAAAGAATTAATCCTAATCGCGGCAGAAACCTTTTGATGATGAAAGTAATCCCGATTGCACCAACAATAGCACAACCCACACGAAACATTGCTATCGGAATTTGTAGAACCATACTGTCTCGTAGCCCCACAGCCATTAGTGCTATTGATATCCAAGAAAGGAATATATTATGCATCAGAAAAATCGGGAAAGCACATCCTGAATACACCTGTAAACAGCGTGGGATAGAGAATGTTCCCCAGATTCCGACAAGTAAGAATGGCACAGAAATCGCTTCTACTACCATGCCCCCCCCGACCGAAGAAAGTTGCAGCAAGTTCTTCGCCACAAGCAACATCATACCAAAGCTAAAACACAAAACGCCTGTGCGGAAAGGTAACTTCAAAACCTCGGCGGAGTAACATACGCGCAAAACAGCTCCCATGAAGAAATACACCCCCCCTCTCACAGATACAAAACGATCAAACAGAAAATATATATCAAGGTCACAAAATCCAAACATGTAACATGTTGCCAAATGAACACCAAACAATCCGCATACCGTTGATAGTGGCCATCTGAGAAAGAAGAATATAACAGGAGAAACCAAAACAAACAGAAATAACGTCCTCACATACCATAGCACGCCGATGTCTCGGAATGGATGTAATCCGAGATATAACACTAACTTCTCCCAATATGGCAGCGAAAGGAACGCATCAGAAACTTCAACATGCAAGAACCGTTTTTTTACATAGCTAACAGTAATTCCAAACAGAATACCAACTGCCATCCAAATGTAGAATGGAACAACAAGCGACTTGATCCGTTTCACAACCTCATTCAACCACCATTTTTCATCACCGTAGTGCCCAGCGAGGAAATACCCAGAACACGCAAAGAAATATGGTACAGCAATACAACAGATACCCTCTCTCCCAAAGATGTGAAAGAACCACCAGTTGAAGCTTCCTTTATCTGGAGCTGGCGTCGCATGAAAGAATACAATCAAGCATGCGCAAAAGAGCGACATTGCGGCAAAGCGTTCACTCAAACTACTAGATATCTTTTGTCCCATAGCAAAGGCAACTACCTAGTTATAAAGAAAAAATAGAAGAGGGGCACAGAAAATGTTATCGATTCAATTACCGAGATCGTAAAGACTTATTTACCATTCTGGCTAAATTTATCCACAACCAATTAGCAATACACAGCGCTCTTATCAATGACCTATTTTTATGCCAATCATAAGAACCAACAAGCGGCAATATGCGTGCAATTTCTGGATACAATATGTTAAGTTCTTCAATTGAATCCCATTTCCCTCTAACTATATCCCCCCTAATATAATTAAACGCGCTACGAGCGACACATTGTTTCATCCGTTCTGAAGCTTTACCGTCCTTGATTCGTTCAACAGCGAAAGACATATACGCGCATTGAGCGAATCCATGAGAAGTCGCGACATGGGCACCCTCTTTAGCATCATGAAGATACAACGCAGAAACCCGAGTATTCGCATAAAAATCACCTATATCGTCTGCCATCCTATAATATAATTCGCGGTCTTCAAAATTTCGAAAGCGGACATTATACCCACCGATAGAGATGAAGTACTCACGCTCCACAGCTAACGTATCAGAACATATTGGGTATCCTCCATCTGGGTAATCAAAAACACTATATCGAAGAACGTTAGCCTTACCAGCCTTATACCGATTGCCTGATGCAAACGCTGTCGAAATCACCTTTGCAGCTGGGAATTGCATGTATACCTCAAACAAATCTTCCAGATGAAAAGGCAGCCAAATATCATCGCCATCAAGCATGGCAAGAAAATTCCCTCGCGACTCATTAGCACCACGATTTCTTGCCGCACTCACTCCGGCATTCTCTTGTCTAATCAACTTTACTGGGAATGTCACATTTCTTGCGAACTCTAGGACAACATTCCCGCCAGAATCAGTTGAACCGTCGTCTACTACAATCAACTCAAAATCATGAAATGTCTGCCTAGCGACACTCTCTAGTGTTCTAAGTATGACATCAGCTTTGTTGTAAAGCGGTATTATTACGCTAAAGAACATCAATTACCCATTGATCCGAATTTCTTTAATACATATTTCCGTTCAGCTTCATCCATCACGATAAGCCAAAGTGCCGGCAATAGTAGCATTTCCACAACAACAATACTAACAAGAAAACGGAGGATTCCATAATCAATGAAAAAACGAAGAATAAACGCCGACATTCCACAAAAAAGGCATACAGACAATATTGGCATTACCGTCCTAAACACCCACTGTTTTATGCTAAACCCCATTAATCGCCGTGCAAAGTAAACAGAAGACAGCGATGCACCTAATTGAGCTATCGCAATCGCGATAGCCACACCAATGACACCTGTTCCTAAGGCCGCTGCAAACCAAGCAATTGGCAAGGAGAGGATTAGAAACATCCCAGAGGAAATCTGATATCCTGAGATATTCCCGTTTGCACAAATCGCAATGTAGAAACCATTCGTACTATTATCAATAAGAACGGAAACCAATGCCACACAACACAATACGCCAGTAAAAGGCGGTGGCGTTTTAAGCCAAAGGCTAAGTACGGTATCAATCTCAACCATCAGCGGCAACATGAAAACAACAAATAACATCGCTTTCAGGCGACACACCATATTGACAAGAGATCGGAATCGCCTATCGTCTCTTGCGCCATAGGCAGTAATTATTGCAGGTGAAAACGCTCCTTGTACCGCTGCCGACAAAGAGTTTGAATGGCCATTCACCTGATTGGACACTGTCATCGCGGCATTCACATCTGGGCCAAAATACTTATTTACCAAGACAGCCATCCCATGAGACTTCAGCATCCACCCTAGATTCCCGAAGAAACTCCATCCTGCAAATGCCGCAAGCTTCTTAAACCTCGTCAGATCAAACAGATATCGAAGTCTAAAGGAACACTCCTCAAACACAATCATTGCTCGAATACATATCACAGCCTGTGGCAAGATTGATATTGTACACATAGCGAACGCATATAAAATGAGCCAATCTCCTTCATGGTTCACCATGTACCATGAAAAGAGGAATGTCAGGATAGACTGAGAAATGCTGTATACCGTCAGTTCTGCAATGAGTTGTTTAGCTCTATACATTGCAGAGAATGGAACCCCCGCAAATCCAATCCACATTCCGGCACATGAAAACCTAAACACCCAGACACAAGCCTCTATTCGATTCGGTGGGATATTCAGCCAGTTTCGTATTGCCCATACTCCTACCGGGTATCCTATAGCGACAAGT
>JAEEGL016348872.1_pt1 | contig 13270 bp, 10 predicted proteins | sample 9134231 | NCBI WGS metagenome assembly JAEEGL01 (sample SAMN16246548, study PRJNA631951) | gut metagenome | biome: gut microbiome; feature: rumen; material: fiber-attached | host: Bos | place: Iran: Karaj | collected 2018-10 | reverse complement strand
CTCAAATCAATTCAAAATTGCAACTTGGCACAACACCAGGAAATCCTGAACTTATGGATGAATGGAAAGAAGCACGTGCAAAACTTGAAAAAATTAACAACATTGCCTTTGATATAAGAAGACTTGTTGCTGATGTTGAATCAGATCAATCAATGGTTGACTATATGGTTGGTTCTATCCAGGCATCATACAAAATCCGTGGTGCAACTGAGGATGAACACAAACAATTAAAGGCTTTAGAAGAAGAAGCAAAACAAATTGGTTCAAACATTTCAATTTTTGCTCGTCAACTTAACGCAGAAGCAGAAAGACAACAAGCATATGTTGATAATGAAAAATTCAATCTTAACGATGTTGCTCTTAACATAAAGAACGGAAAACTTTATGGTATGGGTTCATCAACTGATTTCTTCGCAAATGGCGGTTCAATGTTCTCAAGTGATGAAGCATACAATGCTTTCATGGAAGAAAATGAACAAGAATATGGCTATGCTTCAAGAAGAGCTCCTGCTCCAAGAAGACCATACATGCCAAGGGAAAAAAAAACTTCTGAACCAAGAGGTTTAGCAACATCAACTATAGAAACAATTAAAGCAAGACGTGCTCCAACACCAGTTGTAGAAAAGGCTCCTATCGTCGTTTCAGCACGTCCTATTGCTGTTATTAAATTCGATAAAGAAAATGTAAGTTTCGAAGAACCACTTTACCAAGCATTAAGTCGTTCTTTAGAAAGAAACCCATCTGCAACATTTGAAGTATCTGGTATTGCTCCACAGAACAAACCATCTATGAATATCAAAAAAGATGTAAAGGCAGTTATGAACGCATTAACAGAAATGGGTCTTCCTGCAAGCCGTATAGCAATCACAATGTCAACAGACAATGTTGAAGTTGATGAAGTTCGCGTTTTTGAAAGATAATTCTTACAAAATATTAATTAAATCGCCCTCGAATTTTCCCTGGGCGATTTTTTATTTGATAAATAAATATTTTTGTGATAAAATTCTTAATAGAGGTTGGGAAAACCCAAAAAAAAAGAAAGGATAATAAAATGAAAAAAATTCTTTTAGTTACATTGCTTACATTACTAAGCACAAATGTTTTTGCTGGAACAATAACTGGTGCTGTATGCACAAAAAACGGTCAAACAATCAGAACAAGCGATGATATTTTCGGATTTATGAAGGAAAATCAAGCAAACGGTTGGAACTGCAAATACACAAGGGATTAATTCCAACAAAAAAACACCCCCTCAAACGAGGGGGTTTTTATCTTTAATTTATTGATACCTTAACGCCTCAATAGGGTCAAGTTTTGTTGCCTTTAATGCAGGGAATATACCTGACGATATTCCAACAATAATTGCAACAGAAAATGAAATCACAACTGTCACCATTGATATTGGAACAGATTTATCCAATAACACACCAACCAATTGAGATATTCCTATACCTAAAACCATTCCTACCATACTTCCAATAAATGAAATCAAAATAGCCTCCAAAAGGAATTGATAAAGAATATAAGAATTCTTTGCCCCAATAGCCTTTCTTATACCAATCTCGCGTGTTCTTTCCGTAACCGAAACCAACATCATATTCATAATACCAATACTTCCAACAATAAGGGATATAGATGCAATAGATGCAAGTAAAATTGAAAGATATGTTCCAACAGATTTAACTGTTTCAACCATTTCAGTCATATCCGCAACACTGAAATCATTTTCTGCATTTGGTTTTATTTTTCTGGATTCGCGAAGAGCATTCTCAATATACTTTTTTGCCTTACTTATATTTTTATCACTATCCACTTGTGCCATAATATAGCTTACACGATTTGGAATATTACTACCCCTAATTCTTCGACGATAAGTTGTAACAGGCATAATAACAGTTTCATCCCTATCTATACCGCCCATACCCTGTCCTTTTGCTTTTAAAACACCCTTAACCACAAAAGGCACATTATTTATACGAACAGATTTTCCAATTGCACTTTCACCACCAGGAAAAATATTTGATTCAATAGTTTTTCCAATAAGAATATATGACTGTGCCAATTTAACATCACGATCAGAAATAGGTTCACCCTTTTCTATTTCCCATTTTCCTGTATAAAGATAATCTGGAGTTGATGCGACAATCGATGCAACATAATTTTCATTTCCATAAATAATCTGTGCTGAACCATTTACAATAGGAGAAACCGCCTTTATATACTTAAGTTTTTTTATAATATCAGAATCATTAGTTCTTACAACAGCCTGGCCACCACTTTTCACACCAGATGTAGCAATAACCTCTGGCCTTATAAGAAGAATATTACTACCCATTCCGGCAAAACTGTCATTTATCATATTTTGCACAGTCTGACCAGCAGCAACCATAATAACAACGGCACACACACCAATAATAATACCAAGTGTTGTCAAAAACGAACGAAGTTTATTTGACTTAATAGAAATCCAAGACTCACGAAACACAGCTCGTGACATATGAATTTTCTGATTTATAACTTCTTTATCTATTTCTTCCATTATTTTTTTCCTTAAATTCACTTACTGGTCCATCATAATGCACAACACCATCGATAATATAGATAAGTCTTTTTGCAAAATCAGCAATATCTGGTTCATGAGTAACAAGAACTATTGTCTTTCCATCCTGATTTAATTTTTGAAAAAGATTCATTATTTCAACAGAAGTTTTTGTATCCAAATTTCCAGTAGGTTCATCCGCCAAAATAAGTTTTGGTTCATTAATCAATGCACGAGCAATAGCAACTCTTTGTTGCATACCACCAGAAATTTGACTTGGAAATCTATCAATAAAATCTTTCAGTCCAACATGTTCCAACATATTTTTTGCTTTTTCATATTGCACATCCAAACCATCACCCACATAAACAAGTGGCATTGCAACATTATCAAGCAAAGTTCTTTTCATCAAAAGATTAAATCCCTGAAACACAAAACCAATCTTTTCACTTCTAACACTTGCAAGTTGATTTTCATCCATTCCAGAAACAACTTCGCCACTGATTTTATAAATTCCAGATGTTGGTGTATCCAAACAACCCAACGTATTCATCAAAGTAGATTTACCACTTCCACTTGGCCCCATAATTGCAACAAACTCTCCATCTTCTATTGAAAAGTTCACATCCTTTAAAACAGGATACGGATCCCCAACAGCCATAGGATAGCTTTTATATAAATGTTCCACTTCTATAACTTTTGCCATAGAATTAATTCCTATATTACATCATTGGGCCACGTCTCCTACCCCCGCCGACAAAGGGTGAAGATTTCTTTTGTTTTTTAGATTTAAGTTCACCTTCATAAACGAAATCAGAAATAATCATATCACCATCTTTCAATTCATCAGTAATTATTTCCGTAACTGTGCCATTTGTGATACCCTTTGTCACTTTAACAGCCCTAATACTTTTATCCTCCTTTCTAAAAACATAAATAAATGTTTCATTAGGAAGTAAAGTTTTATTTTTCGGATAAATTATATAACTTTGCAATGCTTCATCAGGTTTAAATTGCAAAACATAATTTTCAATGGAAAGCACACCATTCTTTCTTAATGTATCCACTTCAACAAATGCAGTCATACCAGGAAGAAGTTTTCCGTCCTTATTATCTATTTTTATGACAACATTATAAATAACAACATTTTGCTCGGTTTTTGGATTAAGTCTTACCTGATCAACCTTTCCATGAAATGTTTCAGCAGGAAAAGCATCAACAGTAAAGTTTACATTTTGACCTTTTTTAATACTACCAATATCAGCTTCGGAAATACTTGCTTCTATTTGCATCTTTGTTAAATCTTCAGCAATAGTAAAAAGTGTAGGAGCAGAAAATGACGATGCGATAGTTTGTCCTTCTTCTACATCTTTTGAAATTACGACACCAGAAACAGGTGATTTAATTTCAGCATATTCAATATTTCTTTTACTTCTTTCATTATTTGCTTTTGATGCAATATAATCAGCCTCAGCACTTGTTAAATCAGTCACAGCCTTATCCAACTCTAATTTAGCGATATAACCTTCATTAAACAAAGCCTCTGTTCTTTCCTTATCAAGCTTTGCTAAATCAAATCTTGCCTTTGCCTGTGCCATTTTTGCCTCTGTTGAATTTATATCTTCTATAAGCAATGATTTATCGATTTGCGCAAGAAGTTGACCTTCCTTAACATTATCATTATAGTCGATATAAATCTTATCAATAATACCAGAAACCTGTGCACCGACAGATACAACATTAACAGGATTTACTGTTCCAGTAGCACTTACTTCTGAATGAATATCCTGCACAGATAATTTTGCAAATTCAAAATGTTCTGGTTTAAGGACAACCGCCCCTCTTCTTCCAAAAAAAAGTTTATAAACTCCCCAAAAAGAAAAAAGAACTGCCGTATAAACAACAACCTTTTTTTTATTAACATTTGCCCAAATCATACAACCTCCATTTTTTATTTAAAATTTCCAAGGTTTTTTAAATTAAGTTCTCCTGCAGATTTCAACAATGCAATCTTTGCTGTATAAAGTCCATACTGTGCTGAAATAAGTTCTTTTCTAGCAGAAAGAAGTTTTGATTGTGCTTCCATCAAACTTATAATATCACCCTTTCCCGCCTTAAATGAACCAAGGGCAACTCTTTCATTTTCCACTGCACTTTCAAAAAGTTTCTTTGCGATAGAAAGAGCCTTCACACTTGTCTTATAACCATTATATGCAGTCACAACATTAAGTTCTACATCTTGTTCTAATTGTTTCAATGCTTCTTTATCAGCTGCATATTGATATTTTGCATTGCGAAGCGAATAAGTATTTTCAAAACCTGTAAATATTGGCATACTTATTTTAACACCTACTGACCAAACATCCCTATCCATATTTAAATCACCAAGATCAGGATCATTATCAGACCATGACTTTGAACCAAATGCAGAAATAGAAGGGAAATAATTTGCACTTGCAGATCGAACATTTGCATAGCTTGCTTTTACTGAAGCTGCCTTTGCCTGTAAATCAGGACGTCTTGCCAAAGCAATATTTACAATTTCTTCAACCGATTTATTAATAAGCTCATCTGTTGTATCAGCAAACGATTGAACAAGTTTTATTTCCTGAGAAGGTGGAAGACCTAAATAACTTGCAAGTTTTGCATTTGCAACTTTCACAACTTGCTCCTGTTTTGTAACCTGAAGTTGTGCCTGTGCATAAGAAGTTTCTGCCTGTAAAGTAGCAGCCTTTGATGACATACCAAGCTCGAACTTTTTACTTGCAAGTTGGAACGATTTGAAACTTGCCTCTTCATTCGCTTTAACAGCAGCCAATTCTTCAACGGAAGATAAAGCATCATAATATGCAACTATTGTATTATATGCAACCTGTTGCAAAGTATTATTGTATTGAAAGTTCAAAGAATTCATAGATTGAAAAGTTTTTTCAACACTTGACTCTCTTTTTCCAAAATCATACAAAAGCCAACTAAGTGAAAGTCCCGCCTCTGCACCCTTTGAAACAGTTTCAATTCCATTAGGATCAATTGAATAATCTGTCACATCAGACTTTTGATAGCTTGCACTTGCAGAAATATGTGGTAAATATGAACCAAACACATTTCCCTTATATGCTGTATCACCAACTTTTGTAGAAAGCCATGCTTGTCTAGTAGTTGGATTATTGCACATTGCAAGCTCTATCACATCAGATAACCCAAGTGCATCCTTTGTTATATCTTTTGATATATTACATGAACTGCTTATAGAAACAGTTTTATTTTCCAAATTTTCCGAAGCCATAGCGTTTGTTGATAACAACAAACCCAAAGCAATTATTGATATTTTTTTCATAAAAACACTCCTTTATATATTCTGTGATTATAGTTTAAAATTCAATCTATGTCAAACTATTTAGCTTGAGATTTTTAACTATTTTATTTTTGTCATTTAATAAACAAAACATTTAAAGATTACTTATTTATTTGCTTTTAAAAATCCATATGTTAAAATTTTAAAAAAGCAAAAAGGAAATAAATATGCCAAAAGTAAATGCAAAAATTTTCTATCTTCCAAATTATGATAAATCATGGGGACCTATGACTTATGCACATGAAACTGATACAGGATTCGATATTCGTGCATGTAATGAAAAGGACATAATTGTAAATAAAGGTGAAAGAGTTATTATTCCAGCAGGTTTTAAAATAATGCCACAGAATGGATATGCACTTCAAATACGTGCACGAAGTGGTAATGCATTGAAACTGGGCCTTTCTATGCCAAACGGTATTGGAACAATAGATAACGGCTATCTTGGAGAAATAGGTATACTTATAGTAAATGTTGGAAACGAACCTTTTACAATCACACGAGGAATGAAAATTGCCCAAGGTGTTGTTGAACCAGTATATCAATTCGAATTTGAAGAAGTATCCTCAGAAGAAGATTTAGGTTCTTCATTACGAGGAGAAGGTGGATTTGGCTCTACTAGCACAAAATAAACATTTTATAACATTTCTACACAAAATATTTTATTGACAAAATTATTTTTATTTTTATAGTATTTATATGCTAAATACTAAAAGGAATTATCATGCAAACTGTAAGAAAAAGATCTCTCTTTGATACACTTGTTATTTCATACGAAGATCTTTATCCAAAAGGAACTCAAGAAAGAATTGACCTTGCAAAAAAGCATATATCAAAAATTGGTAAAAGAGTTTCTCATTCCAAAGAAAATATTTATGGTTGGGAAAAAAATATTATTTCCTCACAAATAGATTTTAACAGACCTATATTGCTTTGCCTTGGTGGTTCAGGTATTGATAAAGATGAACTTGCAAACGGCGTCGCAAAACGTGCCCAAGAACTTATCGGAAGAAAAGAAATTAATGATAAAGAAGTTCAACTTTTATCTGCTGTATATCCAAAGGATGTACAAAAGCTTGGTGAAGAACGTAAAAAATTCAAGCTTGGTGAAAAACGCAACAAAGTTGATTATATCTATGCAATATATGAAACAATATTTTTTCCTATAATCCTTGATGCTATCCAAAATTCAAATAGCACAGATGAATTTACATCCATAAAGTCAAAACTTAGAAATATAACTATTCTTTCCCACTGTCACGGAACTTTTGTTGCATGTGAATTGGCAAATTATTTACGTGAGGATTTAGAAATGTGTAGCTTTACAAAAGAAAGTATTGATGATTTGCTAAGTGAAATTACTAATATTATGTTAAGTCCACGTGATGGTGTTCAAAGATGTGATGGACCACTTAACATTGGCTTTACATTAGCATCTGATAATCTAGAAGATGGCATCACTGAACCAAAACGTAAGGGCTTTAAAATTTCTGTTTCTGATTTTACCGATAAACTTATTTCTGGAAAAATAAATGGAAGTGAATCATTTTACTTTAAATACGGTTCATTACATAATTTATGGGACACTGACAGATTCGGTGGTGATATACAGTTTATAAGGGATTATGATGAAGACGGGATGTCTGCTCTTCCATCAGAAATGATATACAAGAAAATTTTTATGGGAACTCATTACCATCTTTTTGAAAACTATTGTTCTATAACAGGACAATTCAAAGAAGAAGGTATCGGTTCCATTACAAAAAATGAAAAGGGACGTAATTTCACAAAAATGATTGCTCGTTCTTTACAAAATGCAATTTCTCTTTCAGCAATAGGAGCAAAACGTACATTTAAAGAAATTATTTCTAACGATACTGAACTTTGCTACAGACAAGGTTCAAAAGAAAACAACCCCCATTTCAAAGATGTATTTTTTAATGGAACTATCGACGAACTAAAGCAAAACTATGAAAAAAATATTGCTAAATCAAATAACAGTAAGACAAACATTAATGATTTAATTCAAAATCAAAGATAATTACTCGTGATAGTGGTGACAACAGTCATCATCTTCACAATGGCAATCATCACAGTCACATTCATCCTCTTCCTCATCAGAAAAAACTTCATCTTCGTTTGCACCAGCCTCTATCTGCGCTTGCTTTTTCTTATCAATTTTAACATTGATAGAGGAATATTCATCCTCAAAGCCATATTTTTTTGCAACCGCTTCATTTTCAATGAATTTAGAAATTTCATCCTCGGAAAGGCCAAGTTCTTTTGCTTTTTTAATAATTTCTTCTACTGTCATTTTAGTACCTTTCATATTAATATATTTTACATAAAGCATCGCCTAAATCAATAAAAAAAATACTTGCAATTACAAAAATATATTATATAATTGTGCTATCTCTTTTGGGTGACTAGCTCAGTTGGCTAGAGCATCTCGTTTACACCGAGGAGGTCTGGGGTTCGAGTCCCTAGTCACCCACCACTCTTCCTTAAAATCATTTTTTAGCAATAGATAGAACGATGTTATCGTTCAAGAAATCAAACTTTTATATCAATAATTGTTTTAGTATTAGCATCTGCTCTTACCATAATAGACGCTGAAAAATTTTTATTCAGCATTATATTTTTACCAACTTCTTTCCCGTTTATTAAAATTTCTTTTATACAAATATTTATATCAGTTTCACAATTTTTACAACTAATTTGAAAATTTATTACTCCGAAAATTATTTTTATCAATGCCAACTTTTCAGATTCAAAGACTATTCGAAATGATTGAGGAATACTTTTTATCAACACATTATTTTTTTCATAAATCCTTTTAATTTTCTCCGAAGTTTCAATTATTTTAAGTTTATTAACGTCATTTGAAATATCCTTAATTCTTATACCAAAAGACTTTGGTTCAACTGCTGCTAAAAGTTTTTCAGGATTAAACGAAAGTGCATTCGCAAACCTATAAACTAATTGCTTTGTAATTTCACTATCGCATATAAACCTATTTTCTATAAGGCAGTAATAAATAAAAATATATAAACACGCCCGCCTATATTTTTTTACCAAGCCGTATTTCTTTAAATGCTCTGCAATACCAACATAATTCTTCAACTCATCAAAATAATTTTCAACAGGTCTTTTTACATTACATACCGATCCATCTCTATTTCTATAGAAATAATATTTTTTTCCTACTTCATATATTTTTTTACAATGAAATAGATAGCTATATGAAAAATGATTATCTTCCATCCAAATATTTTCTAAAAAACGAAGATTATATTTTTCAATAATTTCCCGTTTAAAAAGCCTGTTCCAAACAGCCATATATAAATATTTAAATAATGATGGTTTTATATCAAAAATACCAGATTTGTTAAATAAATATTTGTCAAACCACACTCCTCTTGTTTTGGATTGCAAAAGTTCAGATTCGTCTTTAAAATATATAATACCTACCTCTACACAATCAGCTTCGTCCATATGAGAAACCATACTTTCCAAAAACTCCGGTGCAACTTTATCATCACTATCAATAAATGTGATATATTCACCTTTTGCATTATCAAGCCCGGTATTTCTTGCAACCGAAATTCCCGAATTAGCCTGAGAAATAACTCTAATTCGTTTATCCTTTTGTTCATATTCCTTTAATATATTAAGGCAATTATCCGGCGAACCATCATTTACACAAATAACCTCAAAATTAGTATAAGTCTGCGCCAAAACACTATCCAAACACTCCCTCAGATAATCCTCAACTTTATATACTGGAATAATAATCGAAATCATAAGTAAATTTTACAACTTTTTTCATATAGTTGCAAGGTCTTTATTCTATTTTTTAATGGTAAAAGGTCGTTTACGACGGTTGGCAATCGACAACTTAACTTTTGGTATCCCTAATGGGAGTCGAACCCATGTTGCAAGAATGAGAATCTTGTGTCCTAGGCCTCTAGACGATAGGGACAGCCGTAAAACAAGGTTAAGATACCCCAAGCCTTTCTATTTTGCAAGAATTATTTGTTTTGATAAAGATAACTATCATCCCAAAAATCTATTTCCATAACTTCCATTAACATTTTTATATCTGAAAGCAAATCATATATTTGATTGGATAAAAGTTCTATAGTTTCTGTTGGAACCTTAAAATATTCAAGAAGTTTATTTGTTACTATATTATCAAACAATCCGTTATCGATTCGCATATTTTTATAATATAGTTTAAGCTCAAAATTATGTGGATTATCATCCTTTTTAATTTTCAAAAATTTTGCCTTTCCAACTACAACAAAATCTAAAATTTCACGTCTTATAAGTGTTATATTTCTAAGTATATTTATTATATGAATCATTTCCGTATCTGAAATATACTCTGTAAGATTATTATTTTTCACAATAGAACTAAGGGATTTAACATCTTCGGAAATATCATTATAAATAAAAAATCCAAGCAAGGTTTTTTCCGATAACATTTTTTCAATATCGTTTAAAGACATGCTTAAAATTTTATTTACCGCGACATCATCCATATTTATATTTTGATTTTTTGTTGGAAAAAACCAGGTATAAAAATACTTTAAAAAAGCCAAGAAAACTTTTCTGGAATGATAGGTCACATAGATTCGAATTTTCTTTTTTATTTTTCTTTCTGAAAAATTTTTTACAAATTCATAACAAATAAAAATAAATGGCACACTAATAAGACCTGCAGAAATATTCAAAATTAAATTTTGCCAATCAGGATTATTCACATAATCAACTATTCCAAAAATAAATATTCCCACCAAAAGACTTATTACATACGGTAATAATCTCAAATAAAATTTTTGCATTTTTCTCCTCCGAAAAAAATTATAAAAAGAAATTACAAAAATCCTAGGAGTATAAAATCTTAAAAAAAGGGAGGTTTAAACCTCCCAAAATTTTAAAGTGTAGCTTTGATTTCTTCTGTTTCAAAACATTCCAACCTATCGCCAGGAAGTATGTCATTAAAGTTTTCAAATGAAATACCACATTCCATACCGGAACGAACTTCCTTAACATCTTCCTTCATACGTTTAAGTTGAGCAAGTTTTCCTTCAAAAATAACAATGTTATCGCGAAGCATACGAACGCCACAACCTTTTTTAACAATACCTTCAGTCACCTTACATCCAGCAGCCTTTGCCTTACCAGCATTGAAAACCTGAAGAACATCGGCATAACCGATAAAGTTTTCTTTGATAACAGGAGCAAGAAGACCTGACATCAATACCTTTACATCATCAATCATATTGTAAATAACAGAATAATAACGAATATCAACATCATCATGCTTTGCTTGTTCCTTTGCATTAGTATTTGCACGAACATTAAATGCAAGAACAACAGCACCAGTAGTATGAGCAAGTGTCACATCTGATTCGTTAATAGCACCAACACCAGAATGCATTACTTGAACACGAACTTTATCAGATTTAATTTTCAACAATGAATCTGCAATTGCTTCTGCTGAACCTTGTGTATCAGCCTTAATGATAACAGGCAATGTTTCAGCCTTTCCTTCTTTAATGTTTTGGAAAAGTTCCTGCCAGTTAGATTTTTTAGCAACCATCTGCTTTTCTTTTTCTTTACGTTTTCTGTATTCTGCGACTTCTCTCGCCTTTGCATCAGATTCTACAACAACGAAATCATCACCAGCTACAGGTGTTCCTTCAAATCCAAGAACAACTACTGGCTGTGAAGGTATTGCCTGAGAAACCTTCTTACCAAATTCATCCAACAATTCACGGACCTTACCAACAGAAGATCCTGAAACAAAAATATCACCTTTCTTAAGAATACCCTTTTGAACAAGAACAGTAGCAGTAGAACCACGACCCTGTTCCATTTTTGCTTCTATAACTGCACCAGTTGCATGACCAGCCACATTTCCCTTTAATTCAAGAACATCTGCCTGAAGAAGTAAAAGTTCCTCCAACTTATCAAGGTTAAGTTTTTTCTTAGCTGATATTTCAACATCCATAACATCACCACCAAGTTTTTCAACAACTAAACCTTGTTGTAATAAGTCCATACGAACCTTTTCTGGATTTGCTTCTGGTAAATCAATTTTGTTAATTGCAACAATCATTGGAACCTTAGCTGCCTTTGCATGATTAATAGCCTCAATAGTCTGTGGCATAATTCCATCATTAGCAGCAACAACCAAAATAACAATATCCGTTACATTAACACCACGTGCACGCATAGCCGAGAAAGCTTCATGTCCTGGTGTATCAATAAACGTAATTTTTCTACCTGATTTATTTGTAATTTGGTATGCCCCAATATGCTGTGTAATACCACCAGCTTCTCCACTTACAACATCAGTTTTACGGAAAGCATCAAGCAAAGATGTTTTACCATGATCGACATGTCCCATAACTGTCACAACAGGAGGTCTTGTTTCCCAAATTTCTTCTTTAACACTATCTTCAAGAATAGATGACACAGTATCAGCATCAGAAACTCTTTTCACTGTATGACCTAATTCCATAACAACAAGCTCTGCTGTATCAGCATCAATTATTTGGTTAATAGTAGCCATAATACCAAGTTTCATCATAACCTTTATAACATCACTACTTTTTTCAGCCATACGCATAGCCAAATCCTTAACAGAAATTGTTTCCGGAAGAATAACTTCGTGATAAGTTTTTTGAACTTCTTTTGGCTCTTGATGCTCCATAAATTTACGGTAATTCTTTTCTTTTTGTCTTTTAATAGAAGCAAATGAACGACGATGTTGACGTGTATTCATAAACTCCATAGCCGAAGTCAAAGATGCAGAACGCTCTTCTTCCTCATCATCTTCATCATCGAAATCAAGATCGCTACTTGAAACAACAACATTTGAAAAATTGATTTTTCTATCAGAAAATTTTTTTGAAGCTTTCTTTTTTCCAGAAGTTTCATCTTCTTCTTCATCTTCTTCATAAGCATCTTTATTTTTCTTATATTTAACTTTTTCAGAAGATTCTTTTTTACCATTTTCTACAGAAGAATCCATTTCCAATTTTTCATCCAAAGCTTCCTTTGCTTGTTTTTGAATTTCTTCTTGTTCTTTTCTTTCTTTTTCAATCAAGGCCTGACGTTCACGTTCAACTTGAGCTTCTTTTTCCGCCTCAACCTTTGATTGTTCTTCTAGTTTTCTTGCATTTTCAAGAATAGATTTAAGCTTATCTGCCTGCTCCTGATCATGCTTTGAAACAGTTTGTTCGACCGAAGTATCAGAGGTATTTCCAGCATTTGAAAATACACGTCTTTTCTTAATAACTTCAACTTCAATACCGCCACGTGGTGTGGAAGAACTTAGTTTAGTTCCTAATTTTAATGTTAAT
>JAEEGL015983881.1_pt1 | contig 13270 bp, 14 predicted proteins | sample 9134231 | NCBI WGS metagenome assembly JAEEGL01 (sample SAMN16246548, study PRJNA631951) | gut metagenome | biome: gut microbiome; feature: rumen; material: fiber-attached | host: Bos | place: Iran: Karaj | collected 2018-10 | reverse complement strand
TTTCCCGCTACTACATGAAAAAACAATCAATTTGGGGGCGGGACGTAAGAAAATCTTTAGAAATCTTACGAAGAAACTACCTATGTAAAAATACAAACTATAAAATAAACTATTGTGTTTAACGCTATTAATAAAAGTTCTTGAGGCCATAACTTCTTTTATTATTTGTTTGCAATTCTGCCACTATTCAACTTATAATCATAACTATGTCGTCCCTCTGCTCTGAAATCATTTTGGTATCGATCCAATACTTCCTTAAAGATATCTTCATAATGAGGGATAAACAAATCATTCTTACTTTCCAAATTATTGATAATCTCTATTGCCAGCGGGGCCGTAACCGACAAATCGGTTCTTCCTTGGTTAAAACTTGTGCCTTTGATAGAACCTGGACTTACATTGAGTATACGATTAGAGGTACCTGCTTTCTCTAACTCGACATTTACACTCTCTATAAAAATCTTTAGTGCAGCTTTAGTTGCACCATAAAGAGAGAAGAACGGAGATGACATAAAGCCTGCAATACTGACCATCACACCACAATAGAAGTCATTCTTTGACAATAGCCTATCATAGAAGTGCTTAATAACTCGTATGACCGCAATGGTATTTACATTGAAATAGGCGGCTATCATCTCTTCAGGGATGTCAGCAAACAATTGCAGACGTCCAAAACCTGCGGTTATCATTAAACCGTCAATGTCCTGAAACTGGTCAAAGATGGAATAGTCGGTACTTGTCAAATCAAATTGAAGACTATCTATCTTCGGTTCTTGATATTCTTTAGCTAAGGGAACTTTATCTACGATATAGACCTTTTCTACTTCCTTTCTGAAACTCAGTTCTTTTGCTATAGACAAACCTATACCGTTTGCTCCTCCAACAATTAAAATCTTTCTCATAATCTTATGCAACTAATAATTTTCTTAAACTTAGGAGCATAAGTCCAGAATACAATACCAAATAAAAGAGCAAAAACAAATTCAATGCATGAAATAGTATCGCAACCAACAATAATAATTGCATTCCGCCAGATATGGCAATATTACTTTGAACAATTCTCATTAGCCCAATTTGGGGAGTTCCCTTTTGATGCCTGATGTCAAAATCTGGACAAATAGCTTTCTTTTTTTGATAAATCAAACGAGGGAAAATAGATACTACCGATGTAATTCCTCCTATTAGCAAATACCAGTGGCTATCAAAAATGTCCACACTATTATTGTCATAATATGAGGCTACTCCAACTGAAAGGAAAACCAAAACTAGGGCCAGATAACCTCCAAAAGCATCCCATAACTCGCCCAATTTGGAACAAGTTCCTTGGCACCTTGCAAGATTACCATCAACTCCATCTAATATAGCCCAAATGAAAATGAAAAATAATCCATAAAGGCGCTCTGGTACACTTTGACCAAATCCTAAGAAAAATGCACTAATCAGGCTCGCAAATACTGAAATTGCAGTAATCGTTATAGGTTTAATCTTAGTATTAATTAATGGAATAGTCAACAATACAGATAATGGTCTTATAACGAATACTACCCAATAATTATGCTTTTCTGCTTCTCGTTTTGATTTTGGCATTGCCAAATTATAAACTTCACTATAATTCATAATCTCTACACTACATATTATATAATATCAATTTATTTACAATATTGCTCCTTAATATCAGATATGGAAACCATTTTTAACGTAAGTAACAGGATTTAGCATTATCTTGACTATTTTGATACGAGAAAAATAGGCCAAACCTATTGTAATTACAACCGCAATAAAAAATATAAAGAAATCATTACTTGGAATGTAACCTTGCTTCATTATGAATCTAACGCCTTGAACGATAAAAGAGTGAAAAATATAAATCGCCAAAGTTGCCGCTCCCATTTTTGCCATCCATGACTGAACACGTACTAAACACATTACCATAAAGCTAACAAATATGGCTGCAAGAACAAACAAACATCTTGCTATACATAGCAAGAGTGGTGAAAGTGATGGATAAGACCAATATGACATCTTTCCTGAAAGAACAAAAGACATGTCATAATTCATATAATAATATATAAATAAAAAGGAGGCTAATATGGACATAATTGGTATTCCAATATGAATTTTGCTTATCCATTTTCTTAGGTCTATCTCTGTAGAGTAAAAGCCTAGGAAAAAGAATGGCAAATAAGTCATTGCACGTTGAAGAGCCAGGATCTTGACAGGAATAAAACCTCCAAGAATGCTGACGGTAAAACAAAGTGTCAATATAACAATTGGTTTATATATTAAAATCCTTTTAGGAATGAACATTACAATTAGGCGCCAATAAATCAGAGAGATAAGATACCATAATGTATATTTTGGACTTAACAGAAAAGAAAGAATAGAATGGAAAGAAAAAGCCCCACTTAACAGTATTGGTATAGTCCTAATAAATTGGAAAACAATATAGGTTTCAAAAATCCGCAATAGTCCGAGTTTATATTTTTCCATGTTTTTTATCTGGGAAAACCTCCCCGAAATAAAAATAAACAAGGGAAATAATATGAAAATGAAATTGTACATTGCCCGATTGAAGCTACCATCTGGATTAGATCCAGACAATGTGTGCACATAAACCACAAAGAATATCAATACAAACTTGAGTGTGTCCCAATACAAATCTCTCGTAATCATATTTCCATAAAATTATGACGTTCTCCAAACTGTTGCATAATATCAGCCATAACTATACTTTCACGTCTGCGTAGACGGGCAGAGCTGAAACGATGATTGAAGATACAAGATATAAATTCCTGTATTTCATATCGTAGACCTGCACCATCCCACTTATAGAAGAACTTCTTATTCAGGTTTTGGTCTTCATATCGAAACTCATAATAGTCAGTCAGCCACCATGGAGAAGGGACATAAGCATATCCTTTGGTGCCAGAGATGACAAGATTACCTTCTGTTTTCACGCCCAAACCTAATTGGAAAGAACAAATACCATTGGGATAGCGTATCACGCCGCGGGTATAGACATCAATTCCTTCCTTCATTTTCGAATAGAACAGCACATCGGTATAATTGATACCCATTAGCCTTAAAATAGGCAGTAATGGGTACGACCCCAGCTCGTACATAGAACCGCCTGCTTGTTCAGGATCAAGCTCGCGTGTGAACTTATCACCCCACAACTTGGATTCTGAAGCACTCACATCTACCACATCACCAATCAATCCGCTCTTTACCATCGAAATCAAATGATTAAATGCGGGGCTGTGGGCTGTCTTGTTTGCCTCCATCAGCACCACACCGTTTCCTCTTGTATGGCTTGCCATACTGTACAGTTCTCGTGCCTGCTGTCCGTTGAGCACCAATGGTGTCTCGCATAATACATGCTTATGATGAAGAATAGCCTTTTTGCTCAGCTCATAATGGGACAGATGGGGCGTGGCTATATAAACAGCATCAACACACTCCAGCAATTCATCATACGACTGGCATACTTTGGCAATATGATGCCTGCTGGCAAATTCACATGCCTTGTTGTAATCCAGATCGTAAACACATTCTACTTTAGCATAGCTTACAAATGCTGATTCAGGTACAAAGCGTTCAGCAATTCGTCCTGTACCAACTACGCCAATTCTAATTTCTTCTTGAAGGTTTTCCCTAAGCATAGTGGAGGAAATTCCCTCCGTACGAGGCAGATATACCACCTCGCAGAATTCTTTCAGATAGTCGAATTTACCTTCCCAGTCAGAGCCTATTGCAAAGATATCAACTTCATATTTTTGTATATCATCAATCTTCTGACCGACATAATCCTCGATAATGATCTTGTCAGCCAAGCCCGTAGCTCTTACTGCATCTACACGTTCTAGTACATTATTCTGTACATTCAGTTTTCCCCGCTCGCGGTCAAAGTTGTCATTGGTGACTCCTACAATCAGATAGTCACCCAATGCCTTAGCACGCTTCAAGAGGTTGATATGCCCCTGATGCAGCAAATCGTATGTTCCGTATGTTATTACTTTCTTCATATTTATTTCTCAAAACTAGATTTTTCAGGGAATTTTATATTAAACGCATTTTCAACTTCCCTTTGCATTTTCTGATAATCATCCTCATTGCAATTAGCCGTATCATTCAAACACAACGACCATACATTTGGATTATTCATGGCTTTTAGAATTTTTGGCAAATACAATGGAAGCAGTGTATATTTACGACCATTTTTTAATTTGACGGGATAAAATTTATTTGAAGCAAATTGCCAATACCTAAAAAAATAAGGTGTGAGCGTTGCGTCCTCCCTAAATCGGGTACTGCTCTCTGTAAGCATTCCCGACTCATTATCCCAAGCATCATCAAATACTGATTTAAGGTATGGCTGCTCAATATGACGACTTCTGAATCCCACAAACCAACCATTGTGATATCTTGATATAATAAAACTCATCAACCTGTCAACCAGGCCCAAATGAAACCCATACCAGTTTTTTCTTGATTGTTTTACGACCTCCCTCCTGTCAAAATGGCCATTAATGACACATACATTGACAAACAATCCAACACTAATATGAAATCTTGTCGTTGGATGATAGGCTGTCACATTATAAACCGATTCTGCATTGTTATCACACGGCAAATCATTCCTAAAATAATAGTCTGGACTCACAGGTGCATTCAAGTACATGTCGTCATTAAAATACACAAAATATTCTGAGAGTCCTTTGATACGGTTCATATAGAACTCTATCGTTCTAGAATTAAAGGTGGGTAGGAACTGCTCTGGAATATAATCCGAGTGTTTCACCAACACTAGCTTGTCGCAATCAGGATTAATCCAATCAGGGAACTTACCGTTTGTGATTACATATACCTTATGAACCCACGGCGCATACTTCTCCACAGCCCGAAACCAGTATTTGAAGAAGTCCCAGTCTCTATATCTCGCCTTCGACTGGTCGGCTGTCGCCGTAATTCCTTTAAATATTCGGAACTCTTCTTGCCATTTCGGATCATTGGAGTCTAACCATGTCACTACAAAATCAATATCCATAATAAAACTAATATTCTCTTTTACTTGCAGAAGGGCCATTAGGATGGATGGAATGTCTTGCCACCTCTCTTCTATGGTCTATTTTTTTATCTATTACTGACGCATAAGGATAATAAGTGACCAAACTTTGCATACTACTGTATCCTATCAGTAGAACCAATGGCAGAACAATTAAGACTGACCTCACTAATGCAACACCAGAACTCAATAAATGTTTTTTTGTACACAACATGAAGAGTTGTGACATGAAGAACACAAAATAAATGCCAAAATACATACTAAAACGATATGCAATACCCACATGTATGCCAATAATATAGAAACACACATAAAAGACCAAAAACGGTTCAAATTTCAGCAAATTAGATTCACAATCATGTTTTCTTACAAACAAAAATGAGATTATTGCATATATGACATATGAATAAACATTCACAATAAGATAATTCAGGTTTTGTGTTCTGCTTGTTAACTTGTCATTAGCCACGGCGTCACTTGCCTTATCGTATATATCCTCATCAATTTCAAGTAATTCAATATAATCACCTAAAATGGACTGTATTTCAATACCTACATAAAACAAAAAAACGGCTATTGGAACAAACCATTTGTTAAATTTCAAATTTAGGAACAAAGGCAACAGCATAATAACGATTGCCTGAGGATGAAAAAGGGCTCCTACGAAATACAAAAGATAACCTTTTAACCATTTCCTTTCTAATATATAATCATTAGCATATAAACAAACGACAATACTCATCCCAGCCTTCATGGCTACCATGTTAAAACCAAGATAGTAAAGAAGATAATAGAAAAAAAGACTTACGAAAATATAACGAGTATGCCTCTTAATATATTTGAACAACAAAATATTAACAAATGCAGACTGGATAAGTTGAACAATAAAAAACCGCCCTCCTATTGTTAAAACAAACGAATTCAATAAAATCCATAACGGTTTTGCACCGATTCCAATATCATCATACGTTAATTTTCCTAAAGTTGGTATGTCATGATAGAAGTGGTTGATGTAGTTGGGAGTATCAATACCAAGCCGATATCTCAAGCCTGCCGTCATTATTAAAATAAACATGATCATGTAATACATTAGATCACGTCCTTTCGTTTTCCCACATATATCATAGCGAAAGGAAAGAAACAACAAAAGAAGAAATATGAATAAATATATCATAAAATGATGACACACTTATTTTAAAAATGAGAAACTTCAAACATCTTAATACTTGAATGGAGAATCAAATTCTTTGCTCTCGTCACTCACCTTCTGATAATTGACAAAATCTTATTAATAGAGATAACATTCCACATTTGAAGTAGAAACAATGATATCGCAGAAATTAATAGTGATTTAACAATAAAAGAAATTATTACATTATCAATATTTACAAAATAGCAATAGAATGTCAAAATTGTAAAAAGAATTATCATAAGTAATGCTGGTCGTAATAATTGCTTTAAGAAAGAATATAATGATACTTCAATTTTCGTAAAAAGCAAATAAAAAACAAATGCTACACCGATAAAATTAGTAATCACATAACTCACAGCGACAGCAGTTATCGTCCCGAAACATACACATGCAATCATCAGACCAACAGCATAAATCATAAAGGAAATACAACCTCCCCCAAAAAGACCTTTAGTGTAATTGGCAGATTGGAACATGGCGCCTACTGTGGATTGAAGAACTTGTATTTCTACTGACAGCGCTAGTATTCTAAATGGCATAACCGATGGTTCCCATTGGTCTCCAAAAACAATTAATATCAATTCTCGCGCAGTAAAGAAGAGAAGAGCTGTTAAAGGGAAAGAAATATAAGCCATATAGTTTAGCAACTTTAGGTATTTATTTCCCATAGATTTAAAATCGTTTTGATAATCTGAGAACAATGGCTGCAACACTGGAGTCACAACAAACGTGATATTTTGCAATGGAAGCATCATCAGCCTATATGATTTCTCGTAAAAACCCAACAAGTTCATTCCCATCATTTTACCTATAATCATCTTGTCGATATTACGAACCAAATAGCGAAGCAGATTAAAGAGGAACTGATAAGTAGAATAGCTCTTAATTCCGTTCAAACATGAAAAATCATAAGAAAACTTGAGAGGATTACGTAAATAATTGACAGAAAAAATAAGGACCTTACTTAATACTGCTGACAGTAACAATGCATACACACCCCACCCGACGTATGCTGCATAAATAGAAGCTATACCACAAACAATTTGAATTGTAACCGTACGATAAGCTATAACATCAAATCGCTTTTGTTTAATCAGAAGGTTGTTGGGAACAATATCCAGACTGCTGAATAATATAAGAATACTTAGCCATTTACAAACGTCCGTTAAGGTCAAGTTATCATAATAACGTCCTATCATAGGACTAATAAAAAAGAATATGATACTAAATACCACCCCTATTAAGGCTGTGATAAGAAACAATGCATCATAGTCTTTCTTTTGGAATTCTTTCTTTTGGATAATCGCCGGTCCTATACCAGCCTCCGTCAACGTGTTGAAAAAATGAATGAAAACAGTTGCCAGCGCAATAACACCAAAATCCTCTGGTTTCAGTATTCGGGCAAGAACAGCAGTTATTATAAGATGTATAATTATGCCCGAATATTTTGCTAAGGATGTATAAAATACTCCTGAAACAAACTGTTTTCTAAAAGAAGCCATTTATCACTTACAAAATTGATTGATCAAACTAAAGAGGTAATCAGGAGAAAAGACAGACTTCTCTTTCTGAGTATTAGGGATTAATGGAATATCTAAAAAATCTCTAATGGATTTGCGTTTATCATATATGAAAATATTCTGACTCTTATAAAAATCTTCTTCTTTAACATTCTCATTTGTCGTCAACAGTTTCTTATCATACATGACAGATTCTACTGTCTTGATAGTTAGTCCACTTGATTCTCCTTGAATAACGTCAACAAGACATCTCGACCTTTTAATCTTTTCTATCACCTCTCCATAAGGAAGCTTTACATTATACTTTATAACCTCAGCATGTCGCTGTTCCCCCTCAGGAACATCGACAATTGTAAAGTCACATTTCAAACCTTCTCGTTGAGCTTGTTCAAAGATCTCTATCAGTGTATCAAGACGGTCTTTAGCCTTTCCAATATAGAACAAATCTATATTTTCCTCAATTCCGCTATCTAATTTTGGGGTTGTATATATCAGACGATTATAATGAAAGCCATACCGTTCTGCATCCAAAGGATCAAAAGCAAAGACTGCATCAAACCATTCGTTAAGTTTATCCAATATCCCCCATCTATTCGCACCTGTTATCTTTACAATATTTGTAAACACATATACCAATTTTACTTGAGGATCCTTTTTCCTTATACCACCAAGGTATTTTTTATCTGTAGGCAAATAATTCCAATCATAAAATATCACCACATTCTCCTTATCTTTATTTAAAGGAAGTGAATATAGCAAAATAGGTCTTATCAAGGGGCGTAAAAAACTATATCCTTTAGGATGATAAATCTTCATTATGATTTTTATAAATAATTGCGGACACTCCAAGGGGAAACGATATCTGTAGAATTTAACATTCTGATGAGTTTCTACATATGGTTTCCAGCAATAGTAACACCATTCAAAACCACCACTTAATACGATATAATTCTTCATTCAGCGTAATTTTCCCAATTATGGGTATTAAAGTTATATTTCTTTATGATTCTGGCAGGAATGCCCGCAGCAATACAATAATCCGGTATATTTCGCGTAACAACAGAACTTGTTGCAATGATGCATTTCTTACCAATTGTAACATTGGGGAGTACACATACATTCTGACCAAGCCAACAGCCCTCACCTATCATAACATCTCCCGTTGACAAAGGTTGTGCATGATAAGGTGTTTCTAATTCTGGATTCATACCATGGTTTTCTGAAATAAGTGTCACATTGCCAGCAAAGATTGTGTCCTTCCCTATTCGCACTGTAGCACACCCCAAAATTGTTAGAAAATTCCCAATAATCACTCCATCTTCAATAATGATATTAGGTCTTAATTCACTCCCTGCGAATTTAGAATAGCACTCTATACGATAACCTTTCTTGATCTTTACCCTTCTTCCTATATGAATAAAACGCTGGTTCGTTACCATCAAAGATCTTGCAGCATAACCACCTTGCTTTATAACTCGCCAACGAAACCTATAAGAATCTATAGAATTCCTTAAAGACTTCTTTAATTCTTTTTTTAGCATATTAAGCATTTTATTCCCGATATTTTATAACCCTTGCAGGATTACCTACCGCTACAGCATAGGATTCTATTTCTTTATTAACAAAACTATTAGCACCAATCACAGCTCCATTATTTATGATGCTTCCTTTACCAATCACACATGATGCACCAATCCAAACATCTTCTCCAATTATAATGGGCTTGGTATCAAACCCCTGCTTCTGAATAAGGTCATGTTTGCCTTTCTTATGATTGTTATCAATAATGTATGTATTTGCTGCAATACTGGTATAATCCTTAATAACAATTCCCTGCTCAGACATAGCATTAATAATCACATTATTACCTATTTTCACATTATTGCCTATAACAATCGGTCCTTTGCCAAAAAAAGTTGTACCAGGATATATGGATACATTATCTCCTATAACTACGTTTCTGTTTATGACATATATAGGTTTTCTTATTATTTTAAGGTTCACACCTCGTTTTTTAAACATATTTCTTCTGCGAAACAAGCTTCTAAACAATCTCTTAAGCATTTTCAATTACCTTTTTTATTTTTGTAGCATTTCCATAAATGACAGGAGAGTCATATGGTCTGTCAGGGAATGCGCCATACTCTAACTTAATATTAAGGTTATTATCCTTGATGAACTGTTCAACCCTGTCAGCCAGGCTCATGGGTTTACCTGTACAACAATTGATGATACCTACAACTTCTTTCTGCATTACGACAGAAGACAGTTGGCCTGCCAATTCATCAACGGAGATAAAGTCATACTGGTTCTTACCTGTGGTGAACGGGAACGTTTCCTTGCCCTCTTCTGCAGCTAATAACAACTTACAAAATATTGAATTGTTTTTTTTATCATCACCAAGAATATAATAAGCCCTCAACCATTGCAAAATACAATCTTTCTGTTTGCAGTAGAGAATCATTGCCCTGCGAAGAGCGTCTTTGGCAATGCCATACATTGAGATAGGATTGCAAGGAGTGTTTTCGTCAATAGCGCCTTCCCAATATCCAATCTCGTGCATACTTCCCATTACAGCCAACTGCTTTAGCCCTCCATCTATCATCGCAGTAAGAAACTTATAATGGGCAGAAAGATCACCAATCTGGGTAGGTGCATTATGTACAAAACCATTGCGCCATGCCATGTGTAAACATACGTCAGGAGCACCAAGCAGCTCATACGCATTCCCCTCTGGAAGTTCAAAAAGGTTCAAAGATTTGCGGTCTGCTCGCTCATCTATGTCATTTGTTACAATATCACATGCTATAACATCAGCGTTCTTATCTAATAGGGCTTTTACCACATGGCGGCCAATATAGCCATTGGCACCTGTTACCAAAACTTTCATATATTACTCTTTATTTGAAGAGTCCCTTTCTTTTCATTTCCTCTAACGAGGTTTCATAATTATCTACTTGCAACTCTTGAAGGTTTACCCACTCAGTAAACTGCTTGATACCTGCATCAAACGACCATTTAGGTTGGAACTTCAATATCTGCTCCGCTAAAGTAATATCAGCATAATTATGGCGAATGTCTCCCAAACGATAGTTGCCAGAAATAGTCAAAGGAACTTCTATACCATAATGCTTGCAAAGGGTTTGTGCAACTGTCAAAACATCTGTCGCTACCCCTGTTCCTATATTGAAGACATGCCCGTTTGCTTGTGGCACTTCCAAACCTGCAATGGTTGCATCTACCACATCATCAATATAAACAAAATCACGGGTTTCCTTTCCATCCTCAAAAATATTGATGCCCTTATGATTCTTTATACGATTAGAAAAAATACTCAATATGCCAGTATATGGGTTGGTCAAAGACTGCCCTGGACCATATACATTCTGATAGCGGAAAGACACGGATTCTATTCCTATGTTCTTACAAATTAAATGTACTAACTGCCCCTGAACCTGCTTCCCTATACCATAGACAGAAGAAGGATGAATTGCGCTATCTTCTGTTGTCGCAACCAATGCAACCTTCCCTCCACATTTCGGACAATGACATTCAAAATCGCCATTAATCATATCTTCATCTCTACGCTCCGTGGGATATACGTCCCCGCATTTATCGCAATGGTACTTTCCTTCACCATAGATTGCACGTGATTCTGCAACTACCACCCGTTTAACATGGTTTTTAGAGTTTGTGAGGATATCCAGCAACAGAGCAGTACCACCAATATTGACATCAATATAGCGTTTTATCTCGTACATTGATTGTCCTGTACCAGTTTCAGCAGCAAGGTGAATTACAAAATCTGCATCTTCAAGACTCTGCTTTAACAACGCCTTATCGCAAACATCGCCCTTTATAAAGCGTACTTTATCTTTAATGCTGCAATATAGAGGAGAGGTCTTTTCTGGCTCTGTGCCGTGGATTTGCTCCAACAGATTATCAAGAACAGTTACTTCGTAACCTTTCTCTATAAGTTTTAAGGCGACGTGTGAGCCTATGAAACCAACTCCACCGGTAATTAGTACTCTCATATAAATTTAATATTGTTATTCCTTTATCGAGAATGGAGAATCTAAATCCTTCAATAAGGCTTGCTTGGTATCTTTTTCGGATAATATGACTTTATCGGTTGGAATTCTCCAATCAATACCCAAAGAATTATCAAGGATACTAATGCCACCATCTACCTCTGGATGGTAGAACTCGTCACATTTATACTGGAATACTGCCGTCTCTGACAAGACTGCAAAACCATGAGCAAAGCCACGTGGCACAAGGAATTGACGATGGTTGTCTTCTGTTAATTCAACTGCAACGTGTTGGCCGTATGTGGGGCTACCTTTGCGAATATCCACTGCGACATCTAACACCATACCTTTCACACAGCGCACCAGTTTGCTCTGAGCGAATGGTGGACGTTGGAAATGCAGGCCACGCATCACGCCATAGCTTGACTTGCTCTCGTTGTCCTGGACGAAAGTGATTTTTCCAATCATCTCGTCAAACTCTCTTGAGAGAATGACTCAAAGAAATACCCGCGTGCATCCTCAAAGACGCGGGGTTCTAATATTACTACGCCATCAATGGCGGTTTTAATTATGTTCATAAATCAATTTATTTCTGGCGCAGAAAACAAAGCTTTAATCCTTACTTTCTTGCGTCCCTCCGGTGGAAAGCGGCAGAGCCGAGCGGAATTAACACCACGGGGTATGGGGTGTGAAACCCCAAAGATTGCTTGAATTTCTCAAGTCTGCCATCGGTCATTTTTCGCCTATGCGGGTGTATATAAAGCCCAATTCCTCGAGCTCCTGGCGATCGTAAATGTTACGACCGTCTACGATAACGTTGCCGGTCATGACCTTCTTGATGACGTTCCATGAGGGCATGCGGAACTGGCGCCATTCTGTCATGAGAGCAAAGACATCGGCACCGTCAGAAGCATCATACATATTCTTGCAATAGGTGACGGCATCACCAATGCGACGCTTGCACTCGTCCATAGCAATGGGGTCAAAGACCCTGACAGTGGCGCAATCCGCAAGGAGCTTGTCGATGACTACCAAGGCAGGGGCTTCGCGCATGTCATCGGTCTCGGGCTTGAAGGAGAGACCAATGATGGCAATGGTCTTACCCTTAACGGGACCAGCCATTTTGATGATCTTGTCGTAAACGATTGACTTCTGCTTCTCGTTGACACGCTCCACAGCCTCTATGACTTCCATGTGGTAGTCGTTGTCGAGGCCTGTGTGTACCAGAGCCTTGACATCCTTGGGGAAGCACGAGCCGCCATAGCCGCAGCCTGCATAGAGGAACTTGGAGCCGATTCTGGAATCAGTTCCAATACCCTTGCGGACAGAGTCCACATTGGCGCCTACACGCTCACAAAGGTTGGCTATGTCGTTCATAAACGAGATACGCGTGGCCAACATGGCATTGGCTGCATATTTGGTCATCTCGGCTGAAGGGATGTCCATGAAGATGACACGGAAG
>JAEEGL015508903.1_pt1 | contig 13270 bp, 8 predicted proteins | sample 9134231 | NCBI WGS metagenome assembly JAEEGL01 (sample SAMN16246548, study PRJNA631951) | gut metagenome | biome: gut microbiome; feature: rumen; material: fiber-attached | host: Bos | place: Iran: Karaj | collected 2018-10 | reverse complement strand
TTTCAAAAAAAGTTGTATCTTTGCACCCGCAATGTCATACGTGACACTGCCCTGAAAGGTTCGCTTAGCCGCGATTAATTGGGAACTGGAGTGTGAATCTCCGACTGTCCCGCAGCAGTGAACTCCATTATAGCTCCTAAGCAAAAACGCCATTAAGCAGTTGCTTGAGAAGGCGCTTGGGAGCGGAGGAAAGTCTGAAGACCAGCCTTCGCAGGAAGAAAAGTTAAATGCCCTCGATGTAAGGGTGTGCGACGCAAGTTTTGTTTTTTGTAGAATCAACGAGGGCGCAAGCCTTCATTGTGCGTGTATACGTGTATTATTATATAAGTTCAAACGGAGGCCGTCCTGTCGGGAGATAGCACATCCTCCTTTTTAAAAGATAACCAAGAGCAATGAAGCTATACCATATTGTAATGGCACTCCTTTTTGGGGTGCACCCTACGATGAAAGCACAGGAACCCATTAAGGGCGACTCTCTGCAGGAAGTGGTGGTGACAGGCACTGGCACCCATCATCTGCTACGTACGGCTCCTGTTCAGACGGAAGTCATCACCCGTCGTGATCTGGAGCAGTATGGCGGACGTAGTATTGAGGAAATCCTCAATGGCCTATCTGCTAGTTTTTCTTTCAATGAAGACGATATGGGTAGTCAGATGCAGATGAATGGTCTGGGTAACTCTTATATCCTTGTCTTGATTGATGGTAAACGTCTGCATGGCGATAATGGTGGTGAGAATGACTTAGGACAGATTAATCCTGCACGCATCGAACGTATCGAGATTGTAAAAGGTGCTGCATCGGCGCTCTATGGCTCAGATGCTATTGCTGGCGTTATCAATATCATTACACGTAAGCAGGAAAGTAATCTTCAGTTGGAAAACGAAACGCGTGGCGGATCGTATGGTGATTTTCGTCAGCATAATACAGTAGGACTTACGTTTGGACCTGTTCGCAGCTTGACGAACTTTCATTTCCGTCATTCGGATGGTTGGCGTAATTTCTCGATGGAGGCTCCCGAACGTTATGGTGGACGCATCATCACGAATACTACGAATAAGACTGTTAGTAGGAATCAGTTATGGCAACTCTCTGAACGTCTTTCCATAGAACCAACCAAGGGTATGGAAGTCTATGCAGAGGGAATGCTCTACCATAAACATATCTATCACCCACGTGGAGGAGATTCAGAGGTGGCTCATTATTACGATCTTTCATACGATGATGCAGCTGCCGCTGCGGGTTGGTCGTGGAGGATGAATAATGGAGATATGTTGACAGCTGATGTAACTTGGAATCGTCATGCCTATTATTATGACTATACCTCGCTTAATGGTGTTATTGATGAAACAGATCCCTCGCCTTATGCCGCTATCTATTTTGATGGTGATCGTATCCTGCAATCTGATCAGCGTAGGATAATGACTCAACTGAAAGGTGTGTTCTCGTTGCCATATAGTCAGCGTCTCAGCGTGGGTTATGACTACCGTTATGACTGGTTGAAAGCGCCTAATCGCGTGGCAGATGGTACTGCTACCGATTGGACTCAGGCACTTTATGCGCAGGATGAATGGTCGCCTCTTGAGAAGTTGAATGTAACTGCAGGTTTGCGATTGGATTATAACCAACAATTCGGTCTGCATCTCACGCCAAAGGTTAGTGCCATGTGGAGTCTTGGTGATATGACGCTGCGTGCTTCATGGGCACAGGGCTTTAAGTCGCCAACGCCCAAGGAACTGCATTATCGCTATATGAGTAATATGGCTGGTTTGTGCCTGGGAAATACCAGTCTGAAACCTCAGACCAGTAATTATATCTCTTTGAGTGCAGAGTATCGTATCCAACAGGTGAATATCAGTCTGACGGGCTATTATAATAAGGTGGACCATATGATTAGTCTGGTTAAGATACCTCTTTCACAGGCACCAGGTGAATATATCATCCAGTATCAGCCGCAGTTGGTGCAGCAGTACAAGAATCTGGAGGATGCCTATACCACAGGTCTTGATTTCAATGTAAAATGGAATGCTACTAAAGAACTCTCTTTGGGTGGTGGCTATAGTTATTTGCAGGCTCGTGGTAGTGTGTATGATGAGGAAACTGAACAGTTCCGTCGCCTCACTATTAATGGAACGGCTCATCATAAGGGAAATGTTTATGCTACATGGAACCATCGCTTTAGTCGGAATTATCATTTGGGCATCGGACTTTATGGTCGTACTTCTACCAAACGGTATTATGAGAAACATGGCGACGGAAAGGGTTATCAGTTGTGGCGTCTTTCCACTACTCATGAGTTGGGACATAGCAAGACTATGTCTTGGCGCGCCGAAGCTGGTATTGACAACATTTTCAATTATGTGGATGATACGCCTCATGGACGTCACGTAGGCACCACTTCTGCTGGCACTACTGTATATGCCTCATTGATTATTCGCTTCAATCATGGAAAGAAAATGAAATACAATCAACATTATTCAACTTTAAAAACAAATCACAATGAAGAGGATTAAGTTTCTTTTGGTGGCCTTTGTGGCTATGACATTGGGTACTGGTCTCGTGGCTTGTAGCGACGATAATGACAACAGTGCCAGCAATTTCGAGAAGTACATGAGTGCTGTAGAGACTCAGGTGAAGAACAAAAAAGCTAAGAGTGGCAACAAGAAGGCTATCGTGCTGGCTGCTTTCGGTTCTACGTGGGAGAATGCTCACAAGACCTTCAAGGACATCGTGGCTGACTATGAAAATGATAAGGATTTCAAGGACTATGATGTTTATTTCGCATTTACTTCGGCTAAATGTATCAACCGCAGTCGTGAGGGGGAGCACTATGCCAGTCAGGACTTCTATGCTCCTAACTATTGGCTTGAGGCAATCGGTCGTCAGAAGTACGAGGAGGTAATCGTTCAGTCGCTGCATGTCATTCCTGGTGAGGAGTTCCTTCGCCTGCGCGACAACTATGTTAAGGACTTCAAGAATAATATCTATGCCGACCTTGATGACAAGTACCTGGAAGAGGGCGTGAGGATTTTTATTGGTGGTCCTCTGTTGGAGGCAGATAAGGATGTGACAAAGGTCGCTGATATACTTGATAATGAGTTTAGTAAGTATGTCCAGGGCAACAATGTGATGGCTTTCTTGGGACATGGTAACCCCGCTAATATGAACTATGGTAATGGTAACCAGCGCTATTTTGATTTGGAGGTTGCTCTTCAGAAGAAGAACCCTAACTACTTCGTGGCTACTGTAGATCAGGAGGACAACCTGCTAGATGAACTCTTTGAGCGTATGCAGGATCAGGGTAAAGTGACAACAGGTGCTACTCTGACGCTTCATGCCTTGATGTGCATTGCTGGTGACCATGCGCATAACGATATGTCGGGTATTGAGAAAGAGGGCGACAGCTGGCGCGAGTTCTTCGTTGAGAAGGGTTTCAAATGTCAGTATGATGGCAACGATGCAAATACGTCAAACAACTGTATTCTGAAAGGACTGGGCGACTATGCCGCTATTCGTGCTATCTGGAAGCAGCACACGATGGATGCTGAGGAGATGTTTGCAGAAGAGGAGGAAGAATAATACAAGAATAACATAATCTACTTTTATATATCAATAAAATCGGGTCGAAAGCAATGCTCTCGACCCGATTCCTTTTTATCTCTTAATGTTTCTTTTTGGGGGGATTCAGTCTTTTTACAGACTGTAGATAGAACCTTTTGCCATTAATTCGTTAGCTTCGTTCCAACTCTTGGTGATGGTCTTTACCATCTTCTTTGCAATCTTTTTCATTTTCATTTCCTTTCTTTCTTTAATTCCATCTGACCCTTTGTCAGTGGCGCATCAATATTATGTTATCCTTTGTTTGAGACTGCAAAAGTATCACTTTTTCTTGATTCTGACAAGCTTTTGTTCTACTTTTCGGTGTTGAAAGCCTATTATGGTGACTTAAATCAATTTCGATGTGTGCTTTTATTGGACTAGTAACTGGCGGGCAAATTCTATCAGCGTGTCTTTCCCCTTCGCAAAATCCTCATCTGTTTGCTGGATGTTATAATCGGGCTCAATACCAAATTCTGCAGATTGGCCCTGCGCATCATACATAGGTACTGCTGAAAATCTGACAGTCCATCCACATGGCAGACTACTGCTGAAAGGCATACCTGCACCACCACCCGTATGATCTCCTACCAAACGGACATTGGGAAGTGCCTTCATATAGACTGCAAATTCGTTGGCTGCACTATACACACGACGGTTAGTCAGTACGATAGCGGACTTGTTCCAACGTATATTGGCAGATGGTTCCAAGTAACGAGCCTCCCTACTGGAGAAATCATGATGACCCGGTCCTGTCTTATGCTGGTAGTAACCCACGAGTGTTTTCTCCTGACAGAAGCGTGCTGCCAGTTTCTCGGCATTGGTCAGCATGCCACCACCGTTGCTTCTGATGTCGATGATAAGTCCTCTACATAGAATCATGTGTGACAAAGCCTCATTCAAATTACCTTCGCCTATGGGATCGCTGAAACTATCGTAACGGATATAGCCGATGTTGTCATCCAGTATTTTATAGGAGATGCCAGAGGCAATCTGATAGTCGGTACCCATATAGCGACGTAACAAAGTGTCGCTGAAGTTGGTGGGGTAGTCCTCGAACCATGACCAGTAGCGTCCGAAGTCGTGAGCAGCACTAAGGTTTACATGTCCGTCGCGTAATTCACTCAACATATTGCATAGTACCTCAAACTGTTGCTTCCTTGTCAGTTGTCCTTTTACGCGCTCCTTGTATTTCTGATGTACGGCATCCCAATCCAGTCCATATTCCTGTTGCTTATAGTCCAGAAAACAGTAATGCTCATCAATAATCTTCCACAATGCTTCCATGTTGCCTTGTGGGGTGTCGGCAAACTCATCTTCGTCAACGCAGGAAACCATGAGCATGGCAAAAATGTAAATACTTAAAGATTTAAGAATTAAAAAAGAAAGCCTTTTCATCCTGTTTTTACATTTTATCATTTTTACATTTTTACATTCTTCACAATACCTATCATGAGGCGATGTGAGTAAATATGTTGCTTCAGGTTGTTGACCTGCAGTTGTTGATAGTCGCCTAGATAGCCTAGGGTCAGAGCCGTTTTCTTGTTGAATTGCCAAGCAAGTGTAAACTGCTGGCGAAACGAGGGCGCTGATATGAACGTCGTGGGTACGATGTTGTGGTCATAGTTCCCCAACGAGAAAATCTCGTAATACGACTGTCCGTAGTTGGGACTGAATACGATGCCCGCAAGAGGCAGGTCCAGCTCATAACGGAATGTGAACCGACTGATGTCGTAAGTGGCAATGCCTGATGGACGTGCCTGAAAACCCAGTCGTGCCTGAGCAGGGTTATTAGAGTTCTGGGTGTTATAGATGAAGCCCAATCCGAAGTCGCCAAGTAATCCTGCCTGTAGCTTCAAACGGTTGTCAAGCAGATGCCAGGCACGATAGCGACCAATATAGAGGTTATAGATACCCTCTAGTTCGGAACAATCCTCCGAACGGTCTTTTACTTGCGACAGGTTAATCTGATGTTGCCATACGGTTGACCAGTTGGCGTCTGGGTTGGCATGCTCGTTGACATTGAGGAACGTGATGCCTGTGCCTTTGAATTTCTCTTGTGTCAAGTAGGTATCCAGGATATGGGTTGAGCCCATACCTATCTGATAACTGCTCTGGGCATTAGCATAGCCAACACCCAACAGCCAACAGGCAACACCTAACACAAAACACCTGATCCCCATCATCTACGCTTCATCATCAAATAGTCTAAGCTGCCCCGTCATTTCGTCAACAATTTGCTGTTGGCTCTTGCCAGCATCCGGATCGAGGTCCTGCTCATCCTGAGTTTCCTGATTATCTGTATTTTCTGATGCCTCCGGCTCTTCAGGGAATCTTGTAGGCTCCAACTCCACGATACTCTCTATCTGATAGGTGCTGATACGCTTGCCCTTGGCTTTGAAGCCTTTGACGGCAATAAACTGCTCGGCATCAATCTCCTCAGAACCACGGAACTCGTCTGTACCGCCATAGGTAACCTTGATACGTGGGTAAACCACATCGGTGAGCAGTACCAACTGCGACTGTGCATTCTCGCCCAGATAGTTCTGCTTACGCTTGGTTGCCTCCATCTGGAAACGCTTCAGGTAAGGATAGCCCTGATTATCGGCATCAAAGAGCACACAGGTCCAAACCTTGTCGGCTTCGAACTTCTCGATGCGCAGAATATTCTCTTCGTAGTGGTTGTTTAGATCGAAGTTGGTCAGATAGAACTCACCGCTTTTTAGTACAACCAGAATCTGATCTTCATCGAAGAATTCACCCAACAGTCTGCCGTGCTCGTCGTAGTTCAGACGGTTTACATCAGGGTCGAACCAAACCTTGCGACCACCCAGCGTAGAATGTCCCTGACTCTTCAGCGTGATGCGGTGAACGGGGAATTTCGTCAGGATGTTTCCTTTCGATGTACGTCCCTTGATGTCGATGGAAGCAAATGAGCGCTCCAAGAACAGACTCATTCGAGGATGGTCATTAAGCACAGCGGCATCGAGAGTCACCTTGATGACCTCTGCTTCACCATTGGGGTTGGCTGTGAAGTAGAGTACGCGTGTGCCAGGTGTTCCCATGGTCAGGTCAACCTCACGGTCGCGTGTGATCCCCGTCACGTTAAAACGCTTGATATAGCATGTGCCCACCTTTCCGTCGCGGTATATCATATTATAGATGGTGCGCTTATCGTTCTTCTTGAACACACCCAGCCAGATGATGTTCTTGCCTACGAAGAGTTTTTCAGCTACACGCACCACCTTGAACTTGCCATCACGGTAGAAGATGATGATATCGTCAATATCTGAACAGTTGCATACAAACTCGTCTTTCTTCAGGCCTGTTCCGATAAAGCCCTCGCTCCGGTTGATGTAGAGCTTCTGGTTGGCTTCAGCCACCTTGCTTGCCTCGATGGTGTCAAAGTTGCGAATCTCTGTGAGTCGTGGGTGTCCCTTTCCGTATTTATCCTTCAGGAACTGGAACCATGAAGCCGTTACCTCTACCAAGTTAGCCAGGTTGCGGTCAATCTCCTCTATCTCGGCCTTGATACGAGCCATCAATTCATCAGCCTTTTCCTTATTGAACTTCAGAATACGCTGCATCTTGCTTTCCAGCAGGCGCAGGATATCGTCTTTTGTTACCTCGCGTACCAACTGTGGATAGAAAGGTGTGAGTCGGTTGTCGATATGTTCACAAACCTTATCTACATTGGGCGCCTCTTCGAATTTTTTATCCTTATAGATACGTTCTTCGATGAATATCTTTTCCAGAGAGCAGAAATGATACTGCTCCAGCAATTCGTTCTTGCGAATCTCCAGTTCTTGACGAATCAAGTCCTTGGTGCGCTCTACGCTGTGAGTAAGCACATCGCTCACAGTCAGGAATTGTGGCTTCTCATCCTTGATGACACAGCAGTTGGGTGATATGTTAATCTCACAGTCCGTAAAGGCATACAGGGCATCGATGGTCTTGTCGCTGCTGACGCCTGGAGCCAGATGTACCAATATCTCTACTTCTGCCGATGTTAAGTCATCCACACGACGGGCCTTGATTTTACCCTTCTCAATGGCTTTGGTGATGCTTTCGCAGAGTGTTGATACAGTCTTGGTAAAAGGCAGTTCACGGATGACCAGTGTCTTCTGGTCAAGTTTCTCAATTTTGGCACGTACCTTGACCACGCCACCACGTTGTCCGTCATTATATTTCGAGACGTCGATGCTACCACCTGTCTGGAAATCAGGGTAGAGATGGAACTCCTCGCCATGCAGGTAACTGATAGCTGCATCGCAAATTTCACAGAAGTTATGTGGCAGAATCTTAGACGACAAACCTACGGCGATACCTTCGGCACCTTGAGACAGTAGCAATGGGAATTTCACAGGAAGCGTGATAGGCTCCTTGTTGCGTCCGTCGTAGCTGAGCTGCCACTCGGTAGTCTTGGGATTAAACACCGTGTCCAAGGCAAACTTGGACAGACGGGCTTCGATATATCGCGGAGCAGCGGCACGGTCGCCTGTCAGGATATTACCCCAGTTACCCTGCGTGTCAACCAACAGGTCTTTCTGGCCCAACTGCACCAGGGCATCACCAATAGAGGCATCACCATGAGGGTGAAACTGCATGGTGTGACCCACGATGTTGGCCACCTTGTTGTAGCGTCCGTCGTCCATACGCTTCATTGAGTGAAGGATACGGCGCTGCACAGGTTTCAGTCCGTCCTCGATATGAGGCACGGCACGCTCCAGAATAACATACGAGGCATAATCCAAGAACCAATTCTGATACATACCGCTCAGGTGATGCACCACCGAAGCGTCGAAACGGTTCACGGGCTTGTAATCAGAGTGACCCTCTGACCCTTGCTCTTCGTCATTAATTTCAATCAATTCGTCGTCTTTCTTTTCGTCGTCCATTGTGTATTATGGTTTTCGGTTTGTCTGCAAAAGTACAAAAAAAAACTGAATATCTTCGCAAAATGCCGAGATATTCAGTTTTTTTTAAGAAAAGCCTCGTAGGAAGCTTCCACGTATTACTTGATAATCACTTTCTTTATCTTTAGTACGCCATCTGGCTGAGGCATACGAACGATATTAATGCCTTTGCGGAGTGTGGTCTGGCGCATACCGTTGATGTTGAAGATTTCAGATGTGGCAACGGGCTTCTCGCTGATAGAAGCGATGCTTGTGGGAATCTCCTGGCTGTCGTAGCTCAAGCGGAAGTTATCGATCTTGAACCATCCCTGACCGTTAAGACCACCATCAGCGAATTTCATTCCATCTCTATTAATACCATTCGTGCGGAATCCGATGGTCATCGTGCTGTCTTCTGCCACACCGAAAGTGACGGTCATGGTGTGAAGAAGGTCGCTGCTAGCATCGCCATACAAGCCGCTTGCACAAACGTATCCGGCGTATGTCAGCTCGGCAGCATTCAGTGCATCGACAGGCATGTTCAGCTCGCTGTAGGCATCCTCAGCTCCCCACATCTGTACGCAGTTGTTGGCGAAGATACGCTGAGTCGTGGTGTTGTCGCCCGCCCAGTTGTACTGTACCATGACATCTGCCTTCAGCGTATAAGTTCCAGGAGGCATTCCCTTGAGGGTTTGGCGCAGTTCTACTTCCGGCATGTTGGAATTCCAGATGCCCCACAGATGCTCGCCTTCAGTGGGTTGCTTTGTTGCTTCTGTGCCGTTGTCAAGGGTGACACTGATATTATCTCCCTTGTTGATAGCGCACCATCCGCCGCTTACGGTTTGGGCAGCCTCACCGTCAACATATAGGTTCCATCCCTTAGGAGCGTTCTGTGCACCATCGCTTGGGATGTCGTTCTGGTTACTCAAATCCTCGAAACTCGGGTTTTTCAGAACAAACGTGATATCACCCAATGCGATAGCTGTGGCTTTGAGTTGTTCAATGCCGTCTTCCAATTGCTTGATACAAGCCTTGATTTGCTCTTCGTTGGCATTGCCTCCCTCGTAGATGTCATAAATGTCATAAAGGAGATCCTCAAAACTGTTAGCACTTGCGCTATGTTCATAGATCTTAAGGTTCTGTTCACTCTCCACAAGAGCGGCTTTTAACTCACTATACACATCGGCAGAACGTTTTGCTTCGGCATAGATGTTCTTGATGGCTGTGAAAGCTGTGATAATCTGCTCTAATGTGCTTTTGTTGTCGATTTCGTATTGTTCCAGTATATTTCTTGCTTCTTTGTAAATCGAGGTCCCCATCTTGTTGCTGAGAAGTTGTTCCAGAGCTTCAGCGAAATGTACGTAGATGGCAACAGCATTGTCGGACGAGAATTCTGTCTTTTCAATGCGGAAGTTGTCAACTTTGAACCATCCGTCGCCACCAGCGCCGTTGCCATTGTCGCGCAATGCTGCAGCATAGTCACCATTAGTGCGCACTCCGAAGGTTAAGGTGCCGTCGTAGACCAGTGCCTCGACGCTCATCTCTTGCATCTGACGGTCGGTAATAGGCTCTACCAGTTCTGCAAAACGGTACACCTCAGACTGGTCTAAGCGTGTCTCATCATATTCGTCTTGAGATGCGAAGTAGGTAGAGTTTAGATTACCGAATATGCGCTGTGTGGTACGGCGTGAGCCACTGCCGTTAGCGCCTACCATCAGGGCGGCCCTAACAATGTATGTTCCGTTCTCCAGTCCGCTGATGGTCTGTGAGATTTCGTATTCCGGAATACCGCCATTCCAGATTCCGAAAGCTAGATTTCCGTCTTTGGTTTCGCCTTCAGAGTCATCGTTCACACCATGCCAGGCGGTAATGCCTGCAGCCTTTATCTCGTCAACTGTGGTTACCTGTTTACCTTTGATAAAAACGTTCCATCCTGTGGGAGGCGCAGCAATGCCTGAACTCTGTGAACCATTTTGTGCCGACAGATCCTCGAAGCTCATGTTTGTTCCCAGGACAGTCAGATCGCCAGAGCCCTTGGCATAGGCCTCTTCGGCGGCCTTCAGCGTGCTGACTGCTGCATCGAGGTCGGCATTGGCATTGTTGAAGCTGCTTACTGCGTTGTTGATAGCATCTGTAAAGGTGGCATCGTTGTCGTTACCCAGCAACTCAAGGGCTTTCTGTATTTCATCATAAAGATCGGTGTAATGTTTGATGATGGCTGCTGCGGCCTCATAGTCTGTCTCGTCAAACTCTGCTTTCTGGTAGTAGGGCAGGGCAGCGTTGATGGCATTTTGGAAGCCCTCTTTGTACATATCATCCTCAAGGTAGTTATCCTCAATGCCTTGTAGAAGTGAATAAAGTCGAACCTTTTGGTTGAATGATGCCAGATTGGTGGTAGTCTCTACGAAAGCCCAGTTCTGCGAAATCGTGTTTATTGGTATGGGTAAGTAGCCGTTTTCATCTGTAATAGGCTCATCATATTCGTTCTTCTGAATACCTCCATAGTAGTCGGGGAACCATTGGTTGGAACTCTCAGAGATAACAACAAACTCATTGCCGTTGTTCAGGTGCAGATAGCCGCCAATGGTCTTTTCGTTGCCTTGACCCTCGCCAGCTTTCAACTTGTAGAAACCGGGATAATCGCCTTCTGTCACTTCCCATTTCACAGGCTCCTCAAGGTTGGCGTTCAGGTTGTCTGTGCCTCTTGGAATACCCACGAAGTAAGTGGTGGTGATTGTCTCTTCATTGTCGCCCTTGGAATCGACGTCAATCGTAAACGACCATGTGTTGTCGCCGTTCTTAACTGCCTTGAAAGCTGACTTCTTGATGTTGTCTGCATTGTAGGGCTGTAGATAGAATGCACCGTCCCACGATGTGCGTGTCCAAAAATTAGAGGGATTAGAACGACTTGTCAAAATGTAAACCTTCCCATCCTCTGGTGCTCCACCGATGGTTGGAAACTCAATGGCAGATGCTGAAACTGAGGTAACAAGAGCCAAAGCCAGCAATGCCAGTTTTGCGTAGTTTTTCTTCATGTTGATGTGATTTTAGTTTATTGATTTTAGTTATATATTGTAAAACAGTTGCAAATATACACTTTTTATTATGAAAAAACATAGTTTTACAAATAATTTTGTACTTTTGCAACCAAATTTATAGAAATTTGTAACAATTGTCTCAATCAACTATTAACCATGTCATATTTGGATAGACTTTTATTTCAGAGACGTATGCTGCTGTCATTGATAGCAGTTGTTTGTTCGTTTGCGACCGTTCAAGCTGAGAAACGCACCATCACTGTCACGGCGGCGGGTCAGTTTGCCAGTATTGGTAGTTCTGCACTCTCACAAGTGGACACATTAATTCTCTCAGGACCGCTGAACGGTAATGGATGAGGCCTTGAGACGCTGCATGAAACTGGGTTATGCGACGATTCCAGAGTTTATGATATTCAGTGGACTGAAGCGTGATTCTGCCAAGAGCTATCTCGACAGCCTTTGTAAAGGCGATAATCCACGTCTTTGGAAAGTCCGTGAAAGCCGCCGTTGGCTCTATTTCCCTAAACGAGAAACTTCTAAGGAATAAAAATCGGTTTAGACCGACCGCTCGGGTATATCAGGGCGGGTGCTCCAAGATATAAGGGCGCCCGCCCTGATTTATGCGGGCGACTGACAACAACAAGAGGAACCCCGTATCGCTCCCTATTACTACGTATCTCTTTCCTTGTTACAACGTACCTTTTCCCCCTATTCCCCTTAATACCTTGCGCCTGCTGGTGCAAGGCGCCAGAAATCAGAGATAGAGATGTCCAGACGATGGCAACGGCTTCGTGTTTTCTGCACAGTGTAGAAGAAACCACAATCATGAGCCATATCCTGTACGCTACGCTAGAACACATCACTGATGCTGGCACGCAGGCACAGGGCATCATTCTTCAACCAGCACTTCTGTACCACAAAACCGAGGTTGTATGAAGGTGAGAGTATACGGAAGTTCAGTACATCACCCTTGGTCTGGATGTTGGCATTGGCCTCCAACTGCCAGCTGTGCTTAAAGCGGAAGGTGTTGTAGATGTCGAAGAAGAAGATGGGCTTAGTAAAACTTTCGACCTGTCGGAACAGCAGATCAATAAGTTGTGGGGCTATGCCACCATGATTGTGCGTTTCACGTCTGTGACTGAAGACCATGCCATGAACTTCGACTGCCAGTATGAAATGAAAGCCGGCGTTCCCTATCTTATCAAACCGGAACGCATGGTCAGTGTGCCGCAGTTTGAGTTTAACGGTGATAATATCAAGGTGGTCGATGAACCCTCCAGCCATCTCATGGTGGTTGCTGGCAGCAGCAACGTCAACGTCAAGGTACAGGAAGACGATGATGAATACGAGGAGGACTGTAACGGCTCACGTCTCTGGGATTGGGAAGGTGAGGATGGTGAGGCTTATTGACGGCTTTTTTGAGCCCTTTAACTCCCTTTAACTACTTGTTATCCATGTAACTCCTCAAAATATTGTACCTTTGCACGCAAATTTCTAGAAATTTCAAATAATTATGGCACAAGAAGACGTATTTAAGAAGATTGTATCGCACTGTAAGGAATATGGTTTTGTATTCCCCTCAAGCGATATCTACGACGGACTGGGCGCCGTTTATGACTATGGACAGAACGGCGTAGAGTTGAAAAACAATATTAAGCAGTATTGGTGGAAGTCAATGGTTTTGCTCCACGAGAATATCGTGGGTATTGACTCAGCTATCTTTATGCACCCCACCATCTGGAA
>JAEEGL014452769.1_pt1 | contig 13270 bp, 9 predicted proteins | sample 9134231 | NCBI WGS metagenome assembly JAEEGL01 (sample SAMN16246548, study PRJNA631951) | gut metagenome | biome: gut microbiome; feature: rumen; material: fiber-attached | host: Bos | place: Iran: Karaj | collected 2018-10 | reverse complement strand
GGAACTTTGATTTATGAACAGAATACCGGAACGTTCAGCGTGAGAAAGGGACCTGTTTTTGCGAATGTCATTCTTGCTGATGAAATTAACCGTGCTCCTGCAAAGGTTCAGTCTGCCATGCTCGAAGCAATGGAAGAGCGCCAGATTACTATCGGCGAAGAAACCTATAAGCTTCCGGAGCCGTTTTTTGTACTTGCTACCCAGAACCCTGTAGAACAGGAGGGTACCTATAATTTGCCGGAGGCCGAGCTCGACCGCTTTTTGATGAAGCTTGTAATCAGCTACCCTGCCGCAGATAACGAAATTAAAATTGTACAGACTGCGGGAAAAGCTCCTTATGTACCGGTAAAAAAGATTGTTCAGGCTGGAGACATCGAAGCACTTAAGGCTGCTGCCGAAAAGATTACCTGCGATGAAAAGCTTGTAGAATACATTGTATCTATTTTGACAGTTACCCGCCCTGAGAACTCTAAAAAACAGCAGGCTGGGCGCACTCTTGTAAATACTGCGAACTCGAACGATATTACACGCTACATTCATTTTGGTGCTTCGCCTCGTGCGGGCATCGCGATGCTGCAGTGTGCAAAAGTTAAGGCTCTTTTAGCAGGCCGTGATTTTGTTCTTCCAGAAGATATTAAGGCTGTGGCTTTGAATGTTCTTCGTCATCGTCTTGTTCTTTCTTATGAAGCTGCGGCAGACAATGTTACAGCTGATGATATTATCACAAGAATTCTGGACTTTATTCCGGTTCCGTAAGGAGATGCTGAAACAAGTTCAGCATGACAATATCAGAGTAAATTATGTCTAAAAGATACCTTGCAAATAATGAATCTCTCATAAAAAAAGCTCTGTACCTCAGGCTGATGGCAGAGGACATTGCGGACGGCATGAAGTCCGGCAATTTCCGCTCGCTTTACCGTGGACAGGGTGTTGAGTTTGCAGGTGTACGTGATTATATGCGCGGGGACGACATCCGCACAATCGACTGGAACGTAACAGCCCGAATGGGGCGGCCGTACATCAAGGTATTCGAAGAGGAACGCGAACTGCAGATTTTCCTGATTGTAGATTCGTCGCGATCCATGCAGCTTGAGACCTCGGCAGACCGCCGCACAAAATACGCCGCCGCGGCAGAGGCGGCAGCCCTCGTTACGATCGCGGCGGAGCTCAATTCCTGCCCGACCGGAGCAGTAATCTTCGACGGCTCAATTCATTTTTCGTGCGAGCCTTCACTCGGTAAAGAAAACACAATGCAGTTACTGAACCATCTGGACCGTTTACCGGCATCTCCAACCGACGGCTCAGTGCTCCCAAATGCAATCACCGCGGCGGCTAAAGTCCTCCGCAAACGAACCCTCGTGTTCCTCCTTTCGGACTTCCGCAGCGGCGGCTGGGAAAAACCGCTCATTAACCTCGCACACAAAAACGACGTAATTGCCATAAACCTTCACGACGCCTTTGACGAAGAGCTTCCATCTCTCGGAACCGTTGCTTTTCAGGATGCAGAAAGCGGTCTTAAAATGTCGCTTCCCTCTTCTTCTCCGGCCTTCCAGAAGGAATGGCGCAGCTATAACGAAATGAACCAGAACCGCTGGCAGGACTTCTGCATTAAGCACGGAATCATGCCTGTAGTACTCGATACAAAAACAGAACCTGTTCAGGTTTTAAATCAGATTTTTGCACGCAAGGCAAGAATGAGGTAGGAGACGGCAATGGCAGTAATTTCACCACAGCAGATTCTCGTACCTAAAAAAGTTTACATCGGCGATACAGCCGAGTTACGCTGTACCTTTAACAGTCCGAATCCAATTTTGAAAACTCTTACTGCACAGGGTACGACAAAACTACCGTTGGTTAGTCAAAGCTCTACAGAAGACTATGTTATCAAAGACGCAAGCCTTGCTCCTGCCGGTGTAGATTTCTACCAGCTTACAATTACCTTTGTCCCATGGAAAACCGGTGACCTTCAGTTTCCTCCTATGGAAATTGAAGATGCAGATTTAATTCTTGAATTCCAGCCTCTCCAGATTGTTTCTCTTATTACGGCTGAAAATGCATCTACCACTACCCTACACGATACTGCCGCTCCGCTTCTCTTACCTGGAACTGCGTACAAGCTTTACGGCACTTTAGCGGGTGTCATCCTTATTCTGATTATTCTTATAAGACTTTTTGTAAAACGCAAAAGCCTTATGTTCTATATAAACAATAAACGCCTGCTCAAAAAATACAAAAAAAATAAAAAGCAGACTAAGCGCGCTCTTTATAAAATTGCAGACACAGTTGACGAGCCAGACTTCAACGCAAAAACCGCTGCAGAAAATATTCAGAAGGCTTTACGAAACTATCTTGAAGTACGCTTTGATTATCCTTTTACACGCACTGTTACTTCAGAAATTATGGCAGGCTGGCAGACCGTAACCAGCGGACTTTGCTCCGATAAAAAAGAAGATGCCTTCGGTGAAATTGCAGCCTGCTTTATCCGCACTGATTATATCCGCTACAGCAAGGGCGGTGCCTTTGAAAAAGACGAACTGGTTAAGCTTGTAGAAAAGCTTGTTGTAAATATTGAAACTCTCGAAATGCCGGAGGAAGCCCGTGCCTAACTTTGAAAACCCCGCAGCTTTTTTTCTCCTGATTTTTATTCCGGCGCTTTTTATTCTGCGCCATCTCAAAATATTTAACCGCATCACCTTCCCTGCAGTTCTTGCAGACTGGGAAGGACGTCATTTTGAATGGAAAGGGAAGACTCAGAAATTCCTTTCTGTAACTGCAACAATTTTTTACATTTGTGCCTTTTTGATTTCTGTATGCGCACTTGCCGCTCCTGTAATTTCGAATCAGGAAAAGGTTTATACCTCTCTTGGTACTGACATTGTTTTTGTAATCGATACAAGTCCTTCTATGTCTGCAAAAGATGTGGATGGAGCACAGCGTCTTGAAGCGGCTAAAAACGCTATTTATCTTCTTACAAATAAAAACGACGGAAGTCGCTACGGTCTTGTTGGACTTGGAAGCAGTGCCGCAGTTCTCGTTCCGCCGACAAGTGACCAGACCTTCTTTTCTGAAAGACTTTCGCAGATTACTGCGGGTTCCTTTGGAAACGGCTCTGCAATCGGTGACGGCTTGAGCACTGCTGTATGTCATCTTGTTTCTTCTTCTGCTCAGAAAAAATGTATTGTTCTTCTTACAGACGGCGAAAACAATGCAGGAGAAATTCATCCGGAAACTGCCGCTAAGTTAGCCGCTGATAACAAGATTACTATTTATGTAGTTGGAATCGGCTCTAAAGGTAAGGTGCCTATTGAATATACAGATCCGGCAACCGGCCGTCTTTATTCAGGTTATCTTGATTCTAACTTTAATCCTGCGTCGCTGAAAAAAATCGCGGATATTGCAAACGGTCGTTACTTTGAAGCCCTTACCTTAAACGAGCTTTCTGACATTTTAACAACTGTTTCAAAAACAGAAGCGGTTTCCCAGACCTTTACCTACCGCACTGTAAATCATCTTTATTACAAGGAATTCCTTTCTGTTGCAATTCTTCTTTTTGTACTTGCATGGTTTATTAAACGTGTCATCTTAAAGGAGATGAGCTGCTTCCGCTATAAAAAGATTTTATTTGTTCGCTCAGGCTGTCTTGCCGTAGCCTTTATTTTTCTGCTGCTTGCTCGCGCCGGACTCACCTGGGGAACCTATCTTGTTCCTGTTCAGAAGACCGGCCATTCTGTAGCAATGGTATTTGATATTTCCAACAGTATGCTTGCAAAAGACTGTGCTGGAAATACAAGCCGTCTTGAGGCCTCTGCACTTTATGCAAAAAAGCTTCTTTCAAAAATGGAAGGCACTCCGGTTTCTGTTGTAATTGCAAAGGGAGACGGAATTGCAGCAATTCCTTTAACTGATGATTCTGCAATGGTTGAATCTCTGCTTGAGGTTATGTCTCCGGGGCTTATGACAGTACCGGGTACAAGCATTGGAAAAGGAATCTTAAAGGCAAAAGAATCGTTCAACACAAACTTTTCTTCTGCCGGAAGAATCTGGGTTTTCACAGACGGTGAAGAAACAGACGGCCAGCTTTCTTCTGCCTTGCTCGAATGTCAGAAGGCAGGTATTCCGGTTACACTTATAGGCTTTGGTTCAGAAACTGAATCTCCTGTTCTTACCGGCGACGGAAAAACTCAGGTAATGACAGCGCTTCGCCGCGACCGTCTTGAAAAAGCAATTCTGGATGCTTCAAGCCGTTTCCGCTTTTTTAATAATCACGATAATCTTATATACATCAACTCACAGGAAAAAGGCTCGGCCGTTCAGCTGCTTTCTCAGCTGCGCTTTGGTGCAACAGAAAATCTTATTACCTCTTACGAGGTAAAGCCTGTTCCACGCTACAAGCTCTTTTTGTCGCTCGCGGCAATTTTCCTGATTCTCAGCTACATTGCAACTGAGTTTAATTTCGTACGCTTCTTTGGAACAAAAAATCTCAAGAGCTCGGCCGCTGCCTTTATCTCTCTTGTTACGCTGATTTTTACAGGCTGTTCCTCTGAAACTGCAAACATCCTCAAGGGAACAATTTCTTATCAGCAGAAAAAATACAGACACTCTGTTTCCTGCTTTATGGAGGCCTCTGAAAATGCCGCCGCTGATGCAAACCGCATTGCCCAGAGCTATGCACTTTACGATTTAGGAACTGCCTATATCATGCTTGGCGAAGACGAAGCGGCACTCGAACATTTTAAGTCTATCTCAGAAGACGCACCTGATGCAGTTCGTTATTCTGCCTTTTTTAATGCGGGCGTTCTGGCATGGCGCAATTCTGATTTTGATGAAGCGAGAGATTATTTCAGAAAGGCACTTGAAATAGACAGCACCCGCATGGATGCAAAAATCAATTTTGAACTTTCAATGCAGCAGAGTCAGGCAAAGGGTAAGCAGAATCAGAGTAATCAGATTCAGGCTTCTCAGGAGGAAGCGGCTCCGCAAAATCTTGAACAGGCAGTATTCCAGCACATAAAGGAGAATGATCAGAAACAATGGAAAAACAGCGAAACCAAAGATTCATCAAATCTGGCAGAAGACTTCTAATTATTCTCCTTGTACTTTTCTGCTCAGGTGCTTTATCAGCCCAGAATATTACGCTGGAACAGATAAGACAGCTTAGATTTGTACCGGACGAAGGCCAGAATCTTTATACCAAAACTGATTTAAAATTTACTGTTACAATTCCAAATGTACCTGCTTCTCAGGTACAGGTGCTTGCGGCCACACAGGATCACGACATTACCTTCCGTACGATTCGTAAATCTGACGACTATAAACAAAACGGAACTATAATCGAGGTCTGGTATAATTTTGCGAAGGAAGGAAGCTACACACCTTCTCCACTTCCGATGCTGATTCAAAACCGCCGCCGTTCTATTTCGTTTGAACCGGTTACTGTTATGGTAGACCCTTCTACCATGAACCCAAGAATTGTTCTGGCTTTTGAAGACGGCACTACTGTTTATTCCGACGGAGCCTACGGCAATACACCGGTTGTAAAAATTCCAACGGGTAAAAAGATTAAGCTCACAGTAAACCTTCAGTATGCAACTCAGCTGACTCAGTTCAACTGGGACCTCCCTAAGGATTCTATTTTTACCTGCATCGACGAATACGAGTTTACAGAAACCCGTTACCGCGAGCGCGTTTATTCTCACACTTTAATTCCGGTTGCTTCTTTTGAATGGACAGGGCTTCTTCCAGGTCAGCAGAAAATTCCGACCTTCCGCTTAAATGCAATCGGCTACAACGGCTCGAGAATTGAACTTAGAATGCCGGGCTTTTTAGTTGAGTTTACAGAAAACAATGGCGCAGAAAAATCAGCCGATGAAAACGATATTTTCTCTGCGGCTTTTTTCCAGGAAGAGGAAGCTGATGATTCCTTAGGTGCAACTGTACTCACCAGAGAAGAATGTCAGACTCTGGCTGATTACTACACCAAAGAGCATAACGAATTTTTGTTATATCCAAAGGCAAGACAGAACCGCATAAACTACGAAGAGTCGTGCGGTCTTCTGGTTTCACCGAATCCGATTTACCCTTCAGTTCTGTTTTACATTGCAATCATAATTATTATTACTTCAATTGTACTTTTGATTCTGGCAATCAGGCACAAGCATAAAATCAGAACGCTTACGTTTATTGTACTTCTGGTTATCGGCATTGCAATTTTGATTTACTGTGCGGTAAGAAAAAACGAACGCTACGGAATCTGTACGGGATGTAAGATTTATTCTATTCCGCAGGCTAACGCAGAATCTGTTTCTGAGGTTTCGGCTGGAAGCAGAGTACGTATTCTTGAACATACGGGCAAGTGGTACTACATTGAAGTTGGGGAAACCGGCGGATGGTGTAACACCGGGGATATTTGTATAATTAAATAAAGATTCCCCGGGTCAAGCCCGGGAATGACACAGCGGGGCAATTATATGGACATGGGCGATATTCTGAATCAATGGGACACATACCAGAAGAATCAGGTAAAAAAGCAGAAGGAAAGCGGAAAAAATCAGGTATCTCATAAAAAGGCAAATGCACCTACTGCAGAAGAAAAAGCCCGTGCTGCCGAAAAGGATTTTGAAGCAAAGCTTAAGGCAGAAAATTCTAAACAGATTAATCCTATGGAGCTCTGGCTCCGCCGCTACGGAACAATAGACAAAGACAAAATGGCCGAAGAGCAGGAATCTCGCTCAAAGCTTTACGATAGAAATTATTTACTCAACATGCAGCCAGAAGCAAGACTCGACCTTCACGGGCTTCATCAGGATGAAGCACAGATGAGTCTTGACCGTTTTATAACAGACTGCAAGGCCCGCGGCTTACGCAAGGTTTTGATTATCCACGGAAAAGGCATTCATTCGCACGGCTCCGATCCTGTACTTGGCGAGCTCGTACGCCGCTTTATTGAGCACGACAAACGCTGTGGTGCTTCCGGCCATCCGAAAACAAAAGCAGAGGGCGGAAGCGGAGCAACCTGGGTTTTGCTCAAATAAGCTACAAAGCAATTACACATTTTAAGGGCAGATGGTCTGAGCAGCCTTCTCCCGTATAAAGCTTAAACGCAGCTGGAATTCCTTCTTCATCTGCAACGGGTGCTTCTGTTACCGTTGAAAACGAAGAAATTGCCGCATCCCCGGCAATCATAATATTATCAATCCGCTCCCATTCATCATTATAAAAATAACTGCCACCTTCGGTTGCAAACTTTCCGTCGGAACGGAACCACGGTGAATAAACCTCGGCTGTACCGGACGCTCCCCGCAAAATCGTATTCATTGTATTCCCCTGCCTGTGGTCTGCTTCGGAAAGAACAAAGTCTTCGGCACTGCGGTTAAAGTCTCCGCACATTACAACAGCTTTTCCTTCGCTTTGCTTGAGCAGAACATTATCAGCAAGCACAAGCTCCTGCCAGTCGCGCCAGATTTCAGTTTCTTCTTCTCCCCCGGATTTTGACTTCCAGTGATTTACAAAAAGCACCACTTCCTGCTCGCCTGCAATAACCGTAAGCTGCATAAGAGGCCGCGCCGAAGGCTGCTCTTCTGTCTGAGTGCGGATATCAAGACTGTGACATTTAACGCCCGTAAGCTCATAGCGTGAAAAAACCGCGCAGCCTATTGCGCTGCCGCTGTCTTTTGTAAAACAGGTATACTGCCAGTTCTTTTTGCGCTCCCACGAGCCGCCGGCAAGCGTATTTGCAATATCCTGGACAACCCCTGCATTTTCGATTTCTTCCATTACAAAAATATCAGGATTAAGCGAAGTCATTACCTCGCAAAGCTTATTGAGCCGCTGTACGTATTTTTCTTTTGTCCAGCGTTCAGAGTTTTTAAAATCCTTGTACTCGGTTCCGGTTGTCACAGCATCAAAAAAAGTCTGGACGTTCCAGCAGGCAAGGCTGATGTTACGTTTCCCCTGTCCGGCATCTCCAGCCTCCCCGCTCCTCTTAAACGAAGAATCTTTAACAAGCTGATTATCACAACCACCGAATAATACAGCACCCGCCGCGAGCCATACCAAAATCCATTTTCTCATAGAAAACCTCCTTAATAGTTCCCTATGTTAAAGTAGATTTGATATGTCATTTTTGACACTTTTTTCGAGATTTTTTTGATTTTTTATTGTTTTTCTACAAGGAAAAGAAATTCCTTTACATGGATTTCACGGCCGCTTAGATTTCGCGAACCACGGAAGGCATTATAATCAGCTTCGAGAACCTGAACCTTGCCGCACGAAGAAAGCAGTTCAATCATTTCGTCCTTTGGAATAAAGCCTTCGGAATTAAACGAAACCAGCACAAAGCGCGCGCGCACATTTCTTACAAGCTCCACAAACACTTCTGCTACACGGCGCTTTTTATTGTAATCGGAACGGTTCCAGTCTCTCGGGATTCCGGAAACGCGGCTGATATTTTCTGCATCAGGGCGTTTATAATTTGCAATCAGGTTCAGCATAAAATAATTTGAACCGTAAGGATGCTGATTATAAGGCGGATCAAAGTAAGCTAAATCAAAACAGCCGCCTGTTGTAAACGACTTATCGTAAAGCGCTTCGTCCAATACAAGCTTATTTGCATCGCAGCTGAACACCCGCGACTTACATTCAAAATCAGAAAACACAGGAAAAGGCAGGCTGATTTTACCACGGATTCTTGAAAGTGCATTACGTCCGTTTCCACCAAACTGACCAGTGCCCGTTTTGGAATTTTTATAAAAGCCTTTGAATATACCGGCTGTATTTGCATGAATCGAAGCCTCGGACAAAAGCGGCGCAATAAAAAAATCGCGGAGTTCAGGTGCTACTTCCTTTTCTATAAGCTGACGGGCAAGGTCAAGATAGGCCGCATTGTAGGGAGTGTAAAAACAGCGCTCCCCTTTTTCGATATTGTCTTCGCTGGCCGGAGCATAGAGTTCAGAAATAAAGCCCGCGCCCTTAAAGCCAGAAGCTGATTTTTCGAGAGCAGCCATACGGCGGTCTATTATTTTACAGAGAGACGCGTGAAGAGACTGAAGCTCCTCAAGTTCAACTTCTGATTTATTTTTGAGATAACAGCGGTTGATTATACACGAATACTGCTCAAGGTCATTTACGGTAATTGAAGAAGCGTACTGTTTGAGGTAGCGGCTCACAATCCCGCTCCCCGCAAACACATCAAGACAGGAAAGCTTAGCACGCCCGATTTTCGCCTGTACCTCGCCAACGCCCTGACCAATGAAATCTAAAAGAGCCCGTTTATTTCCAATATAAGTAATCAGCTGATTCTGGAGAAACTCCGGATTTTCGCCTGCCGGAGCACGTCCGTTATTTTGTTTCAAAGCCGGCTCCAATATCGTTCATTACTTCAAAGAATTTCGGGAAGGTTACGCTGCACCATTCTGCATCGTTTACTGTAACCGACTGCCCGGCCGGCAATCCAAGACCAAGGCAGGCAAGCGACATAACAATTCTGTGATCCTTAAAGGATTCAACTTCTCCGCCATGCAGGCTCTTGCCGCCGTCTCCGTAAACTACAAGCCGGTCGCCTTCGTCTACAATGTGAGCACCAAGCTTTGTAAGCTCACTGGTCATTGCCTTAATGCGGTCGGTTTCTTTTTTGCGGCAGATATCGATATCTGTAAATACAGTTTTTCCTTCAATAAAGCAGGCAACTACAGCGAGCGCACAAATTGCGTCCGGGAAGGCAGACATTTCTACTGTGAGCTGGCCGTCAGGCAAATCAGCTGTGCTAAGCAGTTTACCGCCGCGCACAACAAGCTCGCCTGCATCACGACGCCAGTCAATATCAGCTCCCACAGACTGAAGCACTTCTACAATTTTATCATCGCCCTGACTGCCAGATCCGTCTACATTATCAATTGTAATTTCGCTGTCAGAAATTAAAGCGGCAATCAACGGGAATGCAACGCCCTCCCAGTCGGAAGGAACAGCACGGTCAAAGGCCTTAAAAGGAACTGGACCAGTCACGCTGATTTTCTTGAAGTCCGGCGAAATCTCAACCGGCACCCCTACACTTTCAAGCCAGAGCTTTGTCATTGTAAGATATGGAGTTTCCTTTGGATTTGTAAGCTCCATTTTAAGAGTTCCGTTAAGTCTGGAAGCAGCCATCATAAATCCGCTGATATACTGCGAAAGAGCGCCCTCGGTCACGAGAGTTTTATTTACATCAATCGGGCCGCAAAAAGTGAACGGCGGAGTTGTACCTGGAGCACCGTCGGGTCCATTATTAAGACTCTTACCATTTGCACCAAACTGACAGAGCGCATCGATAAGATGATTTACAGGACGGCGACAGATAGACTCATCTCCGGTAAAGGTACACTCGCCCGGTAAGGTTGAAAGCACCGGACACAAAAAATACATGAGTGAGCCCGAGTTTCCTACATCAATCTGGTCTTCCGGCAAATGAAGATTTTTTCCGGCACCGCGAACAGTCCATACCGCGCCGCTTCCCTGCCCGTCTCCAAAATCAACTTCTGCACCAACTTTTTTAACAGCCGCAGCAGTTGAGAGACAATCGTTACTTGGAAGTGGATTTGAAATGTGCGAGGTTCCATCAGCCATTGCGGCAAGAATCAAAGCACGAATTGTATGACTTTTTGAACCTGGAACTGTAATATGTCCCGCCAGAACAGACTTTTTTGATATAGCTTTCATAGGACTTCATTTTACATTATTTTTCTGATAAAATAAAGTTATGACAAAGAGAGCTGTAATTCACGTTGAAAACACAGAGAATCTTGTTGAGTTTGCGGAATTTCTTATTTCTGACGGATGGACAATTCTTTCTGCAAATAAAACCGAAGAGATTTTAAGAAAGCAGAAGATTCCTGTTACAAAAGAATCTGCACTTTCAGAAAACAATGTGTACATGGCAGATACTTCACGCCTCATACGAAAGGTTATGATGACCAAGTATCATGAAGAGGACGAGCAGTATATTTCTCACCCGGATGAAGAAGAAAACAATATCTTCATTGTTTGTATGAATGTTCTTCCGGCTATTAACCCGGCTATAGTTTCCAAGCAGTTCGATAATCAGCTGTGTCCAAAAAACTTTTTCGTAACAACCGTTCTTCGCAACGCTTTCAAAAATTATGAAAATCTTTTGATTCTTACAGACCCGGAAGATTATAAAGAAGCAATGATTCAGCTGAGAACCGGAAGCATTTCTCTGGAGTTCAGAACCTATCTTGCCGCAAAGGCTCTTAATCTTGTTTCTGCCTTTGATGCAGGTCTTTCTGCTTCTATTTTACAGAGCCCGCAGTATAATCAGCCATTTATGAATTATATGATGCTGCCGTTCAAGAGAGAGATTCAGCTCCACAGTGGAATGAACGCTCAGCAGGCAGCCTACCTTTATAAATCGCCGACCGAAGAAGGCTCTGTCGGAAACTTTTTGAAATATCAGAACAAAGATTTGCCTTACACACTTGTAAACGATATTTCCTATGCATGGCGACAGATTAATACTCTCTTTGCCCTGCTTAAAGATCAGCTTACTGTAAAAAGTACAAACAGCGACGGCTACGAATTTACAACTCAGTTTACTCCGCTTACCGGAACTGTATTTTCGCTTGCCGTAAAGTTCGGAACAATTCTTGGTGCTTCTCATGCTACAAATGTTCTCGACTCCTTTAAGTCTACCTTTACCTACGATGCAATCAGCACAACTGATGTTGTATTTGCCTGCAGTGCGGTAATTAATGGAGAAGCCGCCGAAGAAATTCTCAAAGGAAACTTTGCAGCAATTGTAGCCCCTAGCTTTACTACCGAAGCAAAACAGATTCTTTCGAAAAACAAAAAGACAAAGTTAGTTCCTTCTTCAAAAATTACAAACATTGATATGGAAGCACGCTTTATAAACGGCGGTATTCTTGTTCAGACAAAGGATTCTACTCTGTTTAATCACTGGAAGGTTCGCACTAAAAACAGACCTTCTCAGATTCAGACTGATGAAATGGTTTTCGGTATGCTTCTGGCAATGGGTGCGCGCTCATACTCGGCAATTCTCTTAAAGCAGAATTCTATCTGCGGAATTGCACAGGGCTGTACTTCTACAAAACGTGCAATGGACGGTGTGTGGTTTGAAGCGCTTAAGCATACAGAGCGTGCCAGCGGTCTTCCTGGAGATGACTTCCGTCTGAATCATGATATTGATAAAAGTAATCTTGGAGAGGTTCTGGTTTGCGATGCCGCAATTCCGTTCGGTGAGTCTGTAAAAATGATTATAGACGGCGGTGTTAAAGCGATTCTTCAGACAGGCGGAACTTCTTCCGATGATGAATTTATAGATTATTGTAACGAGCACGGTGTTGTCATGGTTTTTACAGGTATGACACATCTTTCATTTTAACAACAGAGGTTTTTTATGCTTTACTATCTTGGTCAGTTTCTTCAGCAGTATTGGGGTCCTGCACGACTCCTTACATCTTACGCAGTGCTTATCACACTTGCGCTTTACACAGGCTTTGTTCTTGCCTATAAACTGATTCCAAAATTCTACGACGTTCTGCCGCACGACCGCGGACGAGAATTCACACTCAAGGATAATGCCGAGGCTGCAAAGGGAAAGCCTACCGGAACCGGAGTCGTTTTCATTTCAATTTTCGTTGTATTATGCTTTTTGATTTGTCCGATGACCTGGACCCGCGCATCAGTTGTTATTCTTACCTGGATTACAATGCTCACAGGATATCTTGATGACCGCAGCACAGACAGCTGGGGCGAATACCTTAAGGGCGCTCTGGACCTGATTATCAGCGTGGTTACTGCCTTTATTCTGTATTTTTCTTTTAAGCAGATTTCTCCGGATGGCGTTGTACGCTTCTGGCTGCCTTTCTTTGCTAATGCAATTGCCGTAAACCCGATTGTTTATATTGTAATCTGTACAATCATGCTCTGGGCTTCAATTAATACTACAAACTGTACTGATGGTGTAGACGGTCTTTCTTCTACCCTCGTACTGATTGCCCTTCTGACTCTCGGACTCTTCTTCTACTTTGTTCTTGGACACAAGGATATTTCTGCCTACCTTTTGATTCAGCATTTGCCGTCTGGTGCTAACTGGGCTGTTCTGCTTATGGCAATGGCGGGCGTTGTAATGGGATATCTCTGGCACAACGCGTTCCCAAGCCACTGTCTGATGGGAGATGCCGGAAGCCGTGCTCTTGGTTACTTTATTGGTGTTGGAGTTATGATCAGCGGAAACCCATTCATTATTCTTGCAACCTCATCT
>JAEEGL014237952.1_pt1 | contig 13270 bp, 11 predicted proteins | sample 9134231 | NCBI WGS metagenome assembly JAEEGL01 (sample SAMN16246548, study PRJNA631951) | gut metagenome | biome: gut microbiome; feature: rumen; material: fiber-attached | host: Bos | place: Iran: Karaj | collected 2018-10 | reverse complement strand
TCACAGCAGGTTTCATATGTTTTGACTCCGGGACAACGGAAGGCCTTATCGATATCAGAAGCCTTGAAAAAATGATACGATTTTTAAAATTCTGCGTATCGTTTGGCATTCCGGTTGTAAAGTTGATCGACTTTACAGGGGTTTCTGCCGTAGATTACGACGCTTTCCGGATTCCTTCACTGACAGCAGAACTTATTGACGTCTCGGATAAAGCCGAAAGATCGATCTCAATTGTCACCGGATCGGCATGCGGAATGGCTGCGGCTGCTTTTATCCGCTCCGTAAAAGATAATGCCGGATCAATTTCTTTTGCCTGGAAAAATTCGTACATTGACGCCGTTAATCCTGCCGCTGCGGCTTTGATGAAATATTCAGACGAGATCAGAAATTCTTCGGATCCCGCCGCTGCAAGGATCGAATTTATCGAACAATATAAAGTTGCTTATTCCAGAGCGGATCGTGCCGCAGAAAAGGGGCTTATCGACGACGTGATCGATCCCGGAGAAACCAGAAACAGGATCGCATCCTATCTAAAAATACTTTAACAAATCTACTGCCGGAAGGTGATCATTATGAAAAAAAAGTATAACGTGACGGTAAACGGTGAAAAATATGAAGTTGAAGTCGAACTGATCGACGACGAAAAAGATAACGCAGGCGATCGTCCTGTTATTACCGGCGATCATGCTGCCGCCTCGGTAAAGGAAGATCATTATGCAGCAGCGCCTCAGCCTAAACAGGTCTCAGACAGCGATATCGCCGTACGCGCACCGATGCCCGGCACTGTTCTTAAAGTTAACGTGAACCCGGGAGACACTTTTAAAAAGGGTCAATGCCTTCTTATTCTGGAGGCAATGAAAATGGAGAATGAGATCGGTGCTCCGGAAGACGGTACGGTTTCTTCGGTTATGACAGGCGAAGGAAGGACTGTCGCAGCTAAAGACGTTCTGATCTATTATCGTAAATAATCATTTCGAGGTGTGATATGGGAAAAGTCCGGATTACAGAGACTATTTTAAGAGACGCACATCAATCTCTGATCGCCACCAGAATGACGTTAAACGAGATGCTGCCTGCAATCGAAATGCTTGACAACATCGGTTATAACGCACTCGAATGCTGGGGCGGCGCGACTTTTGACTCATGCCTGAGATTTCTTAACGAAGACCCCTGGGAAAGACTCCGGGCTATTAAAAAGATCGCTAAAAAGACACCGCTTCAGATGCTGCTTCGCGGTCAGAACCTTCTCGGTTATAAACATTATCCCGATGACGTTGTCGAATATTTCGTTCAGAAATCTATTGCAAACGGTATCGATATAATTCGTATTTTTGACGCACTTAACGATACGCGAAATCTCGAAAAATCCATCTCATCATGTATAAAAGAGGGAGGACATCCTCAGGGATGCATCTCATATACGACAAGTCCTTATCATAACGCTGAGATCTTTGTTAACGACGCTAAGATACTTGTAAATATGGGCGCGGAGTCGATTTGCATAAAAGATATGGCAGGACTGCTTTCCCCTGAAGACGGTTATGATCTTATTAAGCAGCTTAAAGCAAATCTTAAAGTTCCCGTCGAACTTCACACGCACTATACGAGCGGACTTGCTTCGATGACTTATTTAAGAGCAATACAGGCAGGCGTGGATATTATTGACACAGCTATCTCGCCATTCTCGATGGGAACGTCGCAGCCTCCGACGGAATCTATCGTCGCTGCACTTTCCGGCACCGAATTTGACACCGGCCTTGACCTTAAGGCGCTCAGCGATCTGGCTGCATATTTCAGGCCGATAAGAGAAAAATATCTGGAAAAAGGGAAGCTTGACCCGCGCATGCTCTGTCCGGACGTCAATGCTCTTATTTACCAGGTCCCCGGCGGAATGCTCTCAAATCTCGTATCGCAGCTTAAGCAGGCGGGGGCAATGGATAAATATGATGAGGTGCTTGCCGAGGTTCCAGCAGTTCGCGCCGATCTCGGATATCCTCCGCTCGTTACTCCTACGAGCCAGATCATCGGATCTCAGGCTGTGCTTAACGTATTGTCCGGCGAAAGATATAAGATCGTTACGAATGAAGTTAAAGGTGTCGTCGCAGGGGAGTACGGAAAAACGCCTTGTGATATTGACCCCGAGTTCAGGAAAAAGATACTCGGAGACCGGCAGCCTGTAACGTGCCGTCCCGCAGATCTTCTGGAAAACAAGCTCCCTGAATATCGCAAACAGATCGCCCAGTACATAGAGCAGGATGAGGACGTACTAAGTTATGCTCTTTTCCCTCAGCCTGCCGTCGCTTTTTTCAAGAAAAGACAGCTTAGCAAATACGGCTATGACGAAGATCATTCCGACGCTAAAAATATGGCTCATTACGCCTGAGATCATATTTATTTATTAGATCTGTTTATTTTACCGATATGGAAAAGGCTATTAAAAAGTATGACGCGGTAGTGATCGGCGGCGGTCCTGCAGGAATGATGGCAGCGATCGTGATGGCGGAACACGGGCTCAGTGTCATCATTGCAGATAAAAATAAGATCCTGGGCAGAAAATTAAGAATTACCGGAAAAGGCCGCTGCAACATAACAAATGACTGCAGTTTTGAAAAACTCACGGAAAATATTATTTCCGGTGATAAATTTTTACTTTCTTCTTTAAAAAAATTTTCAAACACCGATCTGATCGAATACCTGAACGAATCCGGTCTTCCGACCGTTACGGAACGAGGAGGACGCGTATTTCCCGAATCATCAAAAGCATTTGACGTCGCCGAACTTTTCGTTCGGAAATTAAAAGAATTGAAGGTCCCGGTGCTGTTCGATTTCAGTGCGTATGATCTTCTGATCGATCAGGGCCGAGTTAAAGGGGTTAACGGGATCCTGGCGGGGAAGAAGCATACTCTTTTAGCGGACAATGTTTTGCTCGCAACAGGCGGTATCACTTATAAGGGAACAGGTTCTGACGGATCCGGATATTTTCTCGCTATCAAGGCAGGCCATACCGTTAAGTCTCCCTTGCCTTCGCTGATCGCGCTAAAATGCCTCGAAAACGGCGATTGTGCATCCATGAAGGGTCTTACTCTTAAAAACACCAAAGTGTGCCTTTACGAGGCAAATAAGCCTGTTTTTGAGGACTTCGGAGAACTGATGTTTACTGATAGCGGTATAACCGGACCGACGGTGCTTAGTATGAGCCGTTTTTATATTGACCGGGCTTTTAAAAGCCGGCCTGTTTTCCCGGATCCGTCTTCCGTCTACGGCTTAAAATCTTATATTGATTTTAGCTGCAGAATGTATGCTGATATGAACGCCGATCGCGCTTTTTCTATTGACCTAGACCTTAAACCCGGGCTCAATACAGATGAACTTGACAGAAGGGTTCTGAGCGATTTTTCTAAATATAATGCAAAGATGTTAAAAAACGCTTTATCTGATCTGCTCCCTGTTTCTGCGATCGAACCTGTTATCAAACGCTCCGGTATTGATAGATTCAAGCAGGTGTCAATGATCTCTAAACAGGAGCGGGCATCCCTCGTCAATACGATAAAACATTTCAGATTAACTCCTCTTAGCCCGGATGATCCTGATCACGGTGTCGTTACTCAGGGCGGGGTTTCTCTTCGGGAGATCGACCCGTCGACAATGTCTTCAAAATTATGCCCCGGTCTTTTCTTTGCCGGAGAGATCATTGACGCCGACGGTCTTACGGGAGGATATAATCTTACTATCGCTTTCTCGACCGGGAGGCAGGCGGGAAACGGCATCGTAAATGCGTGTTCAGATACTTGATTATTATATCGATTTCGGGTAAAATCATATAAGGCATTTTAATGCCGGGGAGGTAATTTATTTGACTATTTTAGTTACTGGCGGAACTGGTTTTATCGGAAGTCATACCTGCGTACAGCTTTTAGAAGCAGGGTATGATCTTGTTGTATTTGACGACTTTTCAAACAGCAAGCCCGGCGTGATCGATAAGATCGTTGATATTACGGGACGCGGTTTTAAGTTTTACCATGCTGACATGTGTGATACTGCAGCGATGGATCGTATTTTTTCTGAAAATAAGATCGATTGTGTAATCCACTTTGCCGGTTATAAAGCAGTAGGGGAGTCTGTTGAGAAGCCTCTTATGTATTACCGGAACAATATTACCGGAACGCTCATTCTGCTCGACGCTATGAGCAGGTACGACGTTAAAAAGATAATTTTCAGTTCTTCTGCTACAGTTTACGGCGTTCCTAAAAAGGTCCCCATTACTGAAGATGAGCCTCTCTCAGTTACGAATCCGTACGGAAGGACCAAACTGATGATCGAAGATATATTGAGAGATCTTTATGTTTCGGATAATACCTGGTCGATCATACTTCTGCGCTATTTCAACCCTGTCGGAGGTCATCCGAGCGGCCTTTTATGCGAAGATCCAAACGGAATTCCAAATAACCTTATGCCGCGCATTCTTGACACAGTATTCGGAAAGCAGGATAAGCTTCATATATTCGGCAATGATTATCCCACTGTCGACGGCACAGGCGTTCGTGATTATATCCACGTTCAGGACCTCGCCGCAGGCCACGTAAAAGCGATTGACCGCATAATGAACACGATAGGCATCGAGGCAATTAATCTCGGTACAGGCCGTGGTTACAGCGTTCTTGAGCTCGTCCGCACGTTTGAAGCGGTGAATAAGGTTACCATTCCCGTGGAGTTTTCTCCGAGAAGACCGGGCGACGTTGCGGAATGCTTTGCAGATACTAAAAAAGCGTATGAAATGCTCGGCTGGAAAGCTGAACTCGGCATAGCCGAAATGTGCCGCGACAGCTACAATGCCAGGCTAAAGCTTATGCAGGAAAGTGAAAACAATGAAAGCAATTAAGAATCACAGCCGTAATATACTGTTCCTTGTTTCGCTGATCCTTTTCGCGTCTGCTGCGGTGGTCATGTTTTATCCTTTTACTAACGAAAGGCAGAAGGAGATCGTGATAGGCGTCAGCCTCGTTTTAGCTGCTGTTCTTTGTTTCATTTCTTTTTCGATAAACAGAAGGATCTATTTCAGACCGGGCTGGCTTCTTCAGACGTCGTTTTTTATGATAGTGTTCGGCATGCTGATCTTCTTTCTGCCCGTTATCGACCTTGAACTGAACGTAACGCTGTTTGCGTTCCTTGCTATTTTTATAGCCTCCGCCCAGTTTTGCGCATCTATACAGCTGAGCGCGCTCGAGATAAAAAGATGGTGGTGGGTCCTTATTTTCAGCATCATCAATATTCTCGCAGGCGTATATTTTATAAAACTTTGTTCTGTGCTAAATGTTTCTCAGTATCCGTCTGTGAGTGTTTATCTTGCTTTCCTTGCCATTTGTTTCGCATTTGAACCTATGGTTTACGGTAAACGCAAGTAATCGATCTTCATTCGTCTCGGAGGCTTTTTAGGATTGGAAGAGTTAAACGAACAGAATCAAATCGAGAATGAAGCTAATGATATTCCTTCTGCCGTTCCTGACAGGCCGAAGCGTGATTCCGGTATCGATTATTTCGTTTTAAAAACGCTTGCTTTTGCCAGTCTTACTTCTTACGTTTTCGCTTTTTCCGGTATAATCACAATTAAACCGCTAGTGATCATTCTCGGAATAATCGGATATGCTTCGCTTCCGCTTTTTGCATTTTGTTCCGTTGAAAGCTACAAACATAGCCAGAAATTGAATTCTCTTATAATACGTAATATCATTTTTGCGCTTCTGTGTGCTTTCCCTTACAGATTTGCATTTTACAGTAAGAAAAACCTTAGCGACGTAAGATCCTATTTCAGCCTTGAACTTACGTGCCTGCTATGTATCGGCGCGGTAATGTTTTACGACCGGATGAAAAATAAAACGCAGAAAATGTTCTGCGTTGCATTCATGTGCGCTATCTCGCTATTTATCGGCACAGAGTTCGCGCCGTACATGCCAATAATTACGTTCGTACTTTTTATCTATATTAAAGAGCAGGAAGGGAAGGACGAAGCGGGTTTTGCGAATGGTGATAAGGTCAGGATCGCCGCTGTAAACAGACGTAAATATTTATTGTCCCAATACACTTTCACAAAAGTGGCTTTCTTTATTGTCACGTTATCGATAATAATACCGATAGTTTCCGTATTGTTTTCGAGATTTGTTCCGGGTTACAGTGAAACGTATCAAGATGAACTTTTACGTAACTACTGTATGCCCGGTATGCTTCTTTCGCTACCTGCGATCAGATTTTATAACGGAGAGAAGGGAATAGAGAACCGCCTGACAAAAGTAGTTTTCCGCGGCTATTATCTGCTTCTGCTCGTCTTAGTGGTAATGATAAAGATATTCTTCCTTTACGATTATTCGATACTGCCGGTTTCGGGCTGATCCTCTTCTTCGGCTGTTATTTCCAATCTGATAAGCGTTATTATTTTATCATTGCTAGATTCGACTGTTAGTTTAATGTTTCCGAATTCAGCTTCAGTGTGATCGTTTTCTTCTGGGATCTGTCCAATAAGGCTGATCATAAATCCGCTTAAAGTACCGTATTCATCGTCAGGAAGGTCGGTTCCAAGCTCTTTATTTACAGTTTCGATCTCTGCAAGCCCGGCGATCAAATAAGCGTTATCGCCGATCTTTCGGATTTCCTGCTCTTCTATAAGGACCTCGTCGCTGTCATATTCATCGCGGATATTGCCGACAAGTTCTTCGAGAATATCTTCCATCGTTACGATCCCGGCCGTTCCGCCGTATTCGTCAACGACTACAGCCAGATGGATACTTGAAGTCCTTAAAATATTCAGTACGTCGTCAAGTTTTTGTGATTCCGGTACGAAACTTGCGTCTCTTATGATCTTTTTTAAATCAAAAGACTTAGCGTCCGTACCTAGAAGGTCTTTTATATGAATGATGCCGATTATTTCGTCAATAGTCCCCTTATATACAGGAATACGTGAATAACGTTCTCCAAGAGCTATTTTCATTACTTCTTCGTAACTGCTGTCAATGCTTAGGGCGCTTATTTCCGTACGGTGTGTCATGACGTCACCGGCTGTCTTATCGTTAAGGTCAAATACGTTGCTGATCATTTCACGTTCGTCGTCGTCAATAGCGCCGCTTTCCTGGCCTTCATTGACCATCGTGATTATCGTATCCTCAGTGATCTTTTCAGGTGTTCTGCTGATATGCATCCTGAAAACCGCCAGGATCGAACGTGCTATAAAATAGTTCAGCTTCACAAAAGGGTAGAATACTACTCTGAAAAAAGTGATAAAATTAACCAGTCCCATGCCGCGTTTTACGGGATCATTTAATACGACGTGATGGGGGATAAGATAAACGAACACGAGTGTCAGAAGAGATAACACTATAAGATATCCAATGATAATAAGTATGATCCAAGGAATATCAAGCGAGGATATTCTTCCGATCAGTATCAAAAACGTACTGATTAGCGTAATAAATATCGAAACGATCCTTCCGACGTGCATAGCTTCAATATATTCAGTATCATTCTGCGTGATCTTCAGAAGAATATTGAATCTTTTGCTTTCGGTATTCTGAGCATTCTTGCGTATTTCTGACTCGTTCAGTATATTCAGAGCATATTCCGAACTGGCAAACAGGGAAGAGAAAATAAAAGTAATAACAGCTATTATAGCTTGTATGGGAATACTACTGTCATCGACCATAGGTCAATATCACAAATCCTTTCTGTGCAGGGTATTCCTGCAACAGTTGAATTATACATTACATACGCGATATGTGTCAAATAAAATCGAAGCCGGGAACAGATCCCGGCTCCGAAAAACTCGTGTGTTTTATGCTTGTTAATTATTACTGAGCTTTTGCCTTTTTCTTTTTGCTAAGAACTACAGCCAGAATAACTGCTACAGCAATTACAACAGCGCCTGCAGCAAGTCCTATGATCAGGCCCCACGGAGTGGTGTCGATATAGGTGATTATCGGCTCGGGAGTAGCGATCTTGTTAGCGGGACGAACGTACTTTACAGCGTTTTCAGCAACAAGGGAAGTTTTCTTGCTGTTAAGTTTGCACTGGTTGAGATCGAAAGCTTCCTCAGGCTGCTGAGTCTGAATGTGGAAGTTAAGGAAGATCGAAGCGCTCATCGGAAGTTTAGCGAGCGTCTCTTCATCGAGGTTCAGGTAAATGGACTGAACTGTGCTCTTCCAGTTAGTGTCCTCATATCCTTCTTTAAGATTATCCTTGCTGAAGTTAGGCTCAGTGCTGGTCGTCTTGCTGTGAACAGTACCAAGGATCATTGAAGAGAATCCGTCGTATGTATCCTGGTTGATATATTCTTCATCAAGAGCAGCTTTCTTAGCGATGCAGTTCGTCTCAAAATCGTTAAGGGTGATAACGATGGTGTTTTTATCCTGAGGATCATCAGCGGCATTTCCGTAGAGCTGAGAGCCGACAGCATCGATCTCGATCGAAATGTCTTTGATCTTAACGTCGAGCTGAGGTTCGCCCTGAATAGGAGTACTGTATGCCAGGAAGCCATTGTTCCTTGCGATATTCTCCATAGTGAAGACCGTGTTCTTATCGAAGTAAACAGAATCTTCGATCATCGGAATAGCAGGTTCGCCTTCGGCAGGAGTAGCGTCAGCGGCTGCGGCAGCTCTCTGAGATTCGGGAACTTCTTTTGAGATCTTATATTTCTGGTTCGCAGTCTGAGTAGTCTTCGGGAATCTGTAGCTCTTTTTGTTCTTTATCATGTCAGCCATCGTAGCGTCATCCAGCTCGACATGGAACTCAAGGATCTTAGGATTCTGAGGAGTAACAGACTCGGGATCATTTTCAAGCATCGTCTTAACTTCTTCAATGAATGCATCCATTTCCTCAACGGTTACATACTGAAGGACCATGATGTCTTTAACGTTTCTGATCTTTCCGTTCTCATCAAAACGCTTTTCGTAGGGGATCATAACGTAATCTTCTACGTATTTGATGTTATCCTGGCTGTACTTAACTACACCTTTCTCATTAACACCGGTGCAGATGTACTGGCATTTCTGATAGAAGAGCTCGATCCTTTCGCCTTCTTCGCTGAACCAGAGATAATCTTTATTGATCCTGTAGTTATTGATATCGATGCGGTCGTAAGAACCGTCTTCGTTCTGGTTCTTATCGAGAGCATAACCGTCATTATCATACTTAACGTTAGGATTCTTATTAACATAAGGCTCGCCGTCATCATAAGGATCGGTGATCCCGAAGAAGTTAACAGACTCGCGAGTCTTAATAACCGCATTATCCTGAATGTGGGTAATATAAGCGTAGTTATATGGAACTTTTGAATAGTGCGCTAAAGCGGGGATGCCGAGTTCAACAGACTGCATCTGATAGTAGTTTGTATCGGCAGATTTGGAAGTCTTATTAGCGAAATATCCGTTCGTTTTGGTGGTACCTGCTCTCCAGATATATTCATCTGACATAGTGGTGTTTCCGTCTGCATCCACGAACATATAGCCCTTAGCTTTTTTATCGTAGACATAGTCTACAAGGATAGGCTTCTCGTAGTGGATAGTCACTGAATAGAAGTCAAGTCCGCCGGGACCTTCTACGATCTCAGGAGCGGCACCGACGGTCGTTGTGTCACCGGCGTCATTTTCCGCGAACATGGCCGGAGTAAACAGTGTCATGACCATTGCCAAAAGAACAAGGAATGCACAAAGTCTCTTTTTCATTTGAATTCCTCCTAAAAATTCTTAGCCGTTTAAGTTGAAAATACGGCAAATTAAAACCACACGAGGGAGTGATTTTTTAATGATATTATTTTAACCTATGCTTGTTTTATTGTCAATACCATTATTTCACTTTATTTTTCTTTATTGACGACTGCTCCTGAAGAGCAAATTGACGTAAATTGACGCAACTTATATATTTATGTTAGAATTATTAAGGGAGGTGCGTATCATTGCGAACCGTAAAAATCTTTGATTCAACACTTAGAGACGGTGAACAGTCGCCGGGTTTCAGTATGACGGCCAGAGAAAAGATCAAAATGGCCAGATCTCTCGAACTGCTCGGGGTAGACGTCATCGAAGCAGGATTTCCCGCGGCATCGCCCGGAGATTTCGAAAGCGTCGCAGGGATAGCAGGAGCCGTTTCGGAAAAATGCATAGTCGCCGCGCTTGCCAGACTGAATAAAAATGATATCGACCTCGCCTGGGACGCCGTAAAAGAAGCGAAAAGGCCGAGGATACACGTATTTATTGCCACCTCTGACATCCATCTTAAATATAAACTCCACATCGGCAGAGACGAGCTCATCGACAGGATAAGCACGTTCGTATCATACGCGGCTTCAAAGACAAGCGATATAGAATTCTCCGCGGAGGACGCCACAAGATCAGATCCCGAACTGCTTGTAAAAGCATATGCTTCGGCAGTTTCTGCAGGAGCGACCATTATAAACGTTCCGGATACGGTCGGGTACGCCACTCCGGAAGATATCGCGAGGATAATTGACCGCATAAGAGAAGAAGAGATCCTGCGCGAAATACCTATATCTGTACATTGTCACAATGATCTCGGACTTGCCGTCGCGAATTCGTTAGAAGCTGTAAAGCACGGAGCCGAACAGGTAGAGTGTACTGTCAACGGAATCGGCGAAAGAGCAGGGAACGCCGCTCTTGAAGAGATAGTCATGAACCTCAAAGTCAGAAAAGATCATTACGATGCCGATACGAATATTGACACAAAAAGGATAATGGCAACGAGCAAGCTCCTGACGATGATTACAGGCGTTCACGTCCAGCCAAACAAAGCGATCACCGGAGCAAACGCATTCGCTCATGAGGCCGGTATCCATCAGCACGGTGTCATGGAAAACAGATCGACGTACGAAGTGATGACTCCAGAATCCGTCGGACTTACGGATAATCAGATAGTTCTCGGCAAGCATTCCGGGAGGCATGCATTTGAAGAGAAATTAAAAGAAATGGGTATCAATCTTCCGCGCGAACGCCTAGACACCGTTTTCGCAGATTTTAAACTTCTCGCGGATAAAAAGAAGGAGATCACAGATAAAGATATAGAGGCGCTGTTAAGAAATTCGATCGCTGAAATACCGCGCATTTACAGGCTCGACAGGTACATTATCAGTTCAAGCAATATGCTTTCAAACACCTGCTGCATACGGCTGAAAAAAGAGTCCGAGCTTACGCCCGAAGGTACGGCAATGGGTGTCGGTCCGATCGATGCAGCTTTTAACGCTATCAACATTGCCACCGGACTGGACATATCGCTATCTGAATATAAGATAGAGGCGGTAACGGGCGGCGTTGACGCACAGGGCGCAGTATCTGTAAGGATCAAGAAAGGCGAAAAAGCGTACAAAGGCTACGGCGTTGACCCCAACATTTTCGAGGCCAGCATCAAAGCGTATCTCAGTGCAATAAATAATATGATATATCAGGAAAGCGAAGGCAACGATAAAGCGGCCAAGGAGTGATGGACAATGTCATCTGATTCTAATATTCCGATGTCTTTCACAAGACGCATTCTGGCGGAAAAAGCAGGAAAAGACTATGCCGCTCCGGGGGAACTGTGCTCATGCAGCTTAGATCTCGCGATGGGCAATGATATTACCGTTCCTCCGGCGCTACATCTTTTCGAAAAACATTTCACCGACGGACAAGTATCGGATAACTGCCTTTACGTTTTCTGTATGGATCATTTCGTGCCCTGTAAAGATATAAAATCAGCGCAGAACGTAAAAGAGTGCCGCGAATTTGCGAAAAAACATGATAATATACTGTTTTATGACGTCGGTAACAGCGGGATCGAACATTGTTTTCTTCCGGAAAACGGATTTATTTCTCCGGGAGACGCGGTGATCGGCGCCGATTCACACACGTGCACGTACGGGGCGCTAGGCGCATTTTCCACCGGAGTCGGGAGCACGGACCTGGCTGCGGCGCTTCGGACAGGCAAATGCTGGTTCAGGATACCGGAAGCGATCGGATTCAGATTGACCGGAAAGCTCCCTGAAGATTGCTCGGGAAAAGATCTTATACTTTATATCATCGGAATGATAGGCGTTGACGGCGCACTGTACAGATCGATGGAATTTTACGGTGAAGGAGCCGCGTCGCTATCTATTGACGACCGGTTCACGGTATGCAATATGGCTATAGAAGCCGGGGGAAAGAACGGATTATTTACTATCGATAAAAAGACCGTAGAATATCTCGCTTCATCCGGCGCATCTCTAAACGGCGGATTCTGTCCGACGGAAGAGAACGTAAACGAAAGCGCATATGAGCGGATCATCGAGATCGATCTGAATAAGTTAAGGCCTATGATCGCTATGCCTCACAAACCGTCAAACGTGGTTCCTGTAAACGAAATGAATAAGACGCAGATCGATCAGGTAGTTATCGGATCATGCACGAACGGCAGGATCTCAGACCTCAGGATCGCTGCTGAAGTTTTAAAAGGACGAAAAGTTGCGCCGTACGTCAGATGCATTATAATTCCCGGCACGCAGAAGATATATAAGCAGGCCGTCAATGAAGGCCTGGTAGATATTTTTATTGACGCCGGTGCAGCCGTAAGTACACCTACGTGCGGACCGTGCCTCGGAGGGCATATGGGTGTACTCGCGGACAATGAACGGTGTGTTTCGACTACGAACCGCAATTTTGTCGGCAGGATGGGACACATTACTTCAGAAGTATATCTCGCATCTCCTCTGACTGCTGCTCGTGCTGCTGTTAGAGGATACGTAGGGAATTCAGGAAAGGAGGGCGACCCTGTATGATCTGCGGCAATGTTTTTAAGTACGGCGACGACGTTGATACCGACGTTATCATCCCTGCCAGATACCTTAATATCACTGATATGAAACAGCTTTCCGTACATTGCATGGAAGATATTGACGCGCAATTCATTAAACGCGTAAAGCCCGGAGACGTTATCGTCGCCGGATCAAATTTCGGATGCGGATCATCGCGCGAACACGCTCCGGCCGTAATACTCGAATCAGGAGTATCACTTATCGTCGCATCTTCGTTTGCGAGGATTTTTTACAGAAACGCAATTAATATCGGCCTTCCTATACTTGAGTGTCCCGAAGCAGTAAAGGATTTTGAAAACGGAGACGTTCTTAAGGCGGATCTTGTTAACGGGACGATAGAAAATTCAAGAACGGGAAAAGTATTCAAGGCAAAACCGTTTCCACCGTTTATAATGGAAATAATAGCAAAAGGGGGTGTGCTTAATTGTTTAAGCTGATATATGCGCCCGG
>JAEEGL013718172.1_pt1 | contig 13270 bp, 8 predicted proteins | sample 9134231 | NCBI WGS metagenome assembly JAEEGL01 (sample SAMN16246548, study PRJNA631951) | gut metagenome | biome: gut microbiome; feature: rumen; material: fiber-attached | host: Bos | place: Iran: Karaj | collected 2018-10 | reverse complement strand
TTCTTTGCCGTTGATGATGAGAGTGCCTCTGCCGTCAATGATACGAACTGTGACTGTGCTCCAGCTTCCCTTTGCAAGAGGTGCGGAAGCTGTAAGCTTTTCTGTAGTCTTGCCGTCAGTTATGATAAGCTCTGCAGCACCATTTACATTAGACGGAGTGAAGCTCATGTAAGCCTTTTCATCTCCGAAGCGGAAAAGCTCCTGATTTGCCTTGCCGCCTTTCCAGAGTGCGCCGAAGCTTATCTGCAGGTCTTTATTTCTGAGGACAGAATTATCAATAAGTAAATAGTCGTCATTGCCGTCAAAGGAGAGAACTCCCTTTGCGGAGGTGCGCTCGGACTGCCACTGTGCACCGCTTATGTAAGCATCTGTTGCGGCGTACTTGTCCTGTGCCCATACACTGCGCTCTGTTGAGAAATCATATGCGGCAGTATAGCCGTCCTCGGTGTTGTGCCAGCCGTAATCGTCAAGCCAGCCAAAACCAACACCGCTGTTTTTGGTCTGCTCGTTGGAGTAATCTCCGTCAAGTATAGCCGTGCCTGAGTATGCGCCTTTTCCGTAGAGATATGACATACCCTTTACAACAGCGTTATCCTTTACGGTAACAGCTTCGGCGAGAAATGCTTTCTGCATTATCTTTGCACTGCCCGAAACAGAGCAGGAATTTGATACAACAGCACTGTCGCTCACAACGGCATCACCGCTTATATTCACAGTGCCCTGCTTCCAGCCGTTGTCGTATACCCAGCCGCCGCCGTCAACAACAGCGTGACCGCTGATAACTGCATTGTCGGATATCTTAGCGGAATTTGCGACTATGGCGTGGTCTTCGACTCTTACATTGCCTGTAAGTGCGGCATTTCCAAGCACCATTGCGTCAGGACCAACATATACGGAAGCATCGACTCTTGCGCTGTCGGAGACCCAGCCGCCGCCGTTACTGTGGATATGCCCCTTACCCTTGCTGTAGCCGCCTGACTGCTGAATATCAGCGCCGCTGAGCTTCACTTCATAAGGATAGCGCCTGCGCTCATCGCCGTTTTTGTATGAGGAAACGTTTTCCTTGTGGAAAGCGTTAGCCTTGTATAGTTCATGCGGCATAGCCGTAACGGTGAGATAAGCCTTTACAGCGCCGTCTGCTGAGACAGTCATTGACTCTCCATCGCTGAAAAGTTCGGAATAGTTCTCTTTGCCGCCTGCGTCAACAGTTACGATGCAAGCCTGCCAGCCTGCATTTTTATCATCGGAAAGACCTTTCAGCTCAGCGCTTATGGTGCTGCCATTTATGCTGAGAGGAACGATGTTTATACCTGCCTGCATAGGAGCTTCTTCTTCGGGGACTCTGTAAACATTATCACCCTGAGCTTCAAGGACGGTATAGAATAAATTCCAGTAGAAAGGCGACTCTTTCAGCTTTTTGCTGAATTCCTCCTGATAAGCCTGTTTTGCGCCGAGATCAAAGGTAGCCATTCTCTTTGCGTAGTGACCAAAGACCGTCTGTATATCAGTTCCGAAAAGCCTTGTAATGGTATCAAACGGGTACTCATTTGCCTTAGCTTCGGAGATGATGCGTTTTACAGCGGTTATGCCCAGTCCGGGAAGGTTGTCGGGATTGTATGAGATATACACAAGGAAAGGCCATACCTCGTAATAGTTTCTGCCGTGAGGGAGGGTAAGGCTCATATTGCGGATATAAGGCTCAAACCAGCAGGTCTTTGTATTGCCTGTGTAGTAGTCGCTTCCCAGATACATCTCTCTGAACCAGTTTGCGAGAGGCTCCCACCATGCGCCTGTGATATCCTGGTCCACCCATGCTTTCTGCTGCATGGTGACAACGTGACCGAATTCGTGGGCGATAGTAAGGTCGTCAAGCATGGCGCGGGGACTTATTATCTCAATGCCGTAGCCGTCCTCAGCGCTCATGAATGCCCAGCCGTCGGGATACTGGTCAAGACCTGTTTCGGTAAGGTAGATATTGGTCTTGTACTGTTTGTTGCTCTTGCCGTAGATATCGACGTTCATATTTTCCATGCCCAGATATTCACCGTAGCACTTCCACAGCTTTTCATAGTCCTCAAGGTTGCGCTTCAGAAAAGCGTCATTGACCTGACCTGTGGTGTCATTGTTTCCGTAGAAAATGACGAAGTGCTCCGACTCGGCATAGTTGGCGGATTTGCAGTAGCCCCACTTGTCGCGGATAAGGAATTCGCTGTCTGCCGCCTGAACTCCTGCAGGCAAAGAATTCAGCATAGATACTGCCATAACTCCGCCTGCCAGCAGTGCGGATAATCTTTTTTTCAATTTACATCAGTCCTCCTGTATTTTTAGTCCCCCGTTTCGGAATACAAAGACAGCTTTTGCCTAAACTGCTGCTGTCGGAGCAGTTTATGAAAAATCGTTTCCTCGGTGTGCAGACATGGGAACGGTTATCATAGTCGTTGTTATGTTGAGTGCTGAAAATGAATAATACGAAATACTTCAAGCACATTATATCATCTTTTTGGTGAATAATCAATGATTTTTTATGCGTTTATTGTGGCATTTTGTATTCTTTGGAGAGAAGATATGCGGTTTTGTTCTGACAGGTAGAAAATCTGAGGGTAAGTTCATCTGAACTATCAGCATTTTTGGCATACATATGTTGAAAAGCCGTAAAACACCCTTGACATACGGAAAAAGCCGTGTTATAATAATCATCGGAGTACGCTCCCGACAGTTCGTTTGCGCCATCCTGTCGTAAAACAAAACCAGGGCATCTGCAGTGCACAGGATAACTGCGCTCTTTTTACGAAACAGATGCGTCTGCTCATGGCAGGCGCTTTTTATTTTTGTCACGCGCAAATTCCATGTTATGTGAAGAATTTGCGCTTCTAAAACATGGACGAAAGTCCGAGAGGAGATAAGATGTACAGACTGAAAACCTCTGCGGAATTTGACAGTGCTCACTTTCTTGCAGGATATAAAGGAAAATGTGCGAATATTCATGGACATCGCTGGAAGATAGAGGTCATCGTCAGCAGTGAGACTCTCATTGAAGATGGCGAAAAGCGCGGCATGATAATAGATTTCGGAGACCTGAAAAAGGCTGTCCGCGGTCTTGCTGACAGCTTTGACCATGCGCTGATATACGAAAAGGGTTCGCTGAAAAGCGCTACCCTTGCGGCTCTTGATGATGAGGGATTTCGCCTTATCGAGGTGGACTTCCGCCCTACAGCCGAAAACTTTGCAAGGCATTTCTACGGACTTCTCTGCGCAGAGAAGCTTCCCGTGGAAAGCGTTACAGTTTATGAGACACCCGAAAACTGCGCAGTTTATGAGGAGGAGAAGTAATGCTTCCTGTAGTTGAAAAATTTGTAAGTATAAACGGCGAGGGCGCTCACGCAGGCGAGCTTGCCGCATTTATAAGGTTCAGAGGCTGTAATCTTGACTGCTCTTACTGTGATACAAGCTGGGCGAATTGCGAGAATGCTTCTGCTGAGTATGAGACAGCCGAAGCGATAGCAGAGTGGGTGGCTGAAAAAGGCGTTGAAAATGTTACGCTCACAGGCGGTGAGCCGCTTCTGCACAAGGAGTGCGGAAAGGTGGCTGAGCTGCTTATGAAGCAGGGCTGCCGAGTTGAGATAGAGACTAACGGCAGCATACATCTTGAAAGGCTGGCTGCGGCTGAATACCGCCCCGTGTTCACTATGGACTATAAGCTGCCTTCGAGCGGCATGGAGGAGTATATGTGCAGGGATAATTTTCGGCTTCACGGCGAGCACGATACGGTAAAGTTCGTTTCGGGCAGCATGGAAGACCTTGAAAAGGCTGCGGAAATAATAAGAGACTACAAGCTCATCGGACGCTGTCATGTATATATAAGTCCTGTTTTCGGTGAGATAGACCCTGCGGATATAGTCACATTCATGGAGGAAAACAAGCTCAACGGCGTAAGGCTGCAATTACAGCTGCATAAGTTCATATGGGAGCCTACAAGGAGGGGAGTATAATGGACAGAGAAGCTATAGAATACCATGTCCTCGGTCTGCTGAAGGCTATCGGTGAAGACCCCGAACGTGAGGGACTGAAGGAGACTCCTGCCCGTGTGGCACGTATGCTTGAGGAGGTGCTTGAGGGCACAGCCTATACAAATCATCAGATAGCAGAGATGTTCGGAAAGACTTTTGATGCAGATTATGACGCTGATACCGACAGCGCAGTTGTTATGAAGGATATAACTGTTTTCAGCTACTGCGAGCATCACCTTGCACTTATGTATGATATGAGCGTAAATGTTGCGTATATCCCTCACGGAAAGGTGCTGGGACTGAGCAAGATAGCCCGTATCTGTGATATGGCTGCAAAGCGCCTGCAATTGCAGGAAAAGCTTGGCAAGGATATTGCCGAGATAATCTCAGAAGCCGCAGCTACTCCCGATGTGGGAGTAATGATACGCGGAAGCCACAGCTGCATGACGGCAAGAGGTATCCGCAATCCTAATGCAAAGACAGTCACAGGCACTTTTATGGGAGCTTTCCGCGACAGCGCTGAGCTTAAAGAGCTTGTGAAATTCGACTGAGGAGGACACTATGAAAGCACTGGTACTATTCAGCGGCGGCGTTGACAGCACTACCTGTCTCGCTATCGCTATTGATAAATACGGCGCAGAAAACGTGCTTGCCCTGTCACTTTACTACGGACAGAAGCATAGCCGCGAGCTTGAGGCTGCGCGTAAGATAGCTTCACACTATGGTGTAAAGCACAAGGAGCTTGACCTTGCACTTATTTTCGCTGACAGCGACTGCACTCTTTTAAAAGGCTCAGAGGGTGATATCCCTAAGGAGAGCTATGCCGAGCAGCTTGAAAAGACTGACGGCAAGCCTGTTTCCACATATGTGCCGTTCAGAAACGGTCTTTTCCTTTCCTCTGCGGCAAGTATAGCGCTGTCAAACGGCTGCACTGAGATATACTACGGCGCACACAGCGATGATGCGGCAGGAAATGCCTATCCGGACTGCAGCAGCGATTTCAATGACGCTATCAACCGTGCAATTTATCTCGGAAGCGGCGGCGAGCTTAATGTTATCGCTCCGTTTATCGGCATGAACAAGGCACAGGTAGTTGCAAAGGGACTAAGTCTCAACGTGCCCTATGAGCTTACATGGAGCTGTTATGAGGGCGGCGACAAGCCCTGCGGAGTCTGCGGCACCTGCCGTGACAGAATTGCGGCTTTCGAAGCAAACGGAATACACGACCCTGCTATGAAAGGAGAATAATATGAGCGGCAGAACAGAAAACGAAAAGGGGAGCATTACTCTCCTCGGCAATAACAATACAAAGTCTTCATCGGATTACGACCCGTCTGTGCTTGAAACATTCCCAAATAAGCACCCTGACAATGACTATTTCGTAAAGTTCAACTGTCCTGAGTTCACAAGTCTTTGCCCTATTACAGGTCAGCCTGATTTTGCGACAATATACATCTCATACATTCCCGGTGAGAGAATGGTAGAGAGCAAATCGCTGAAGCTCTATCTTTTCAGCTTCCGTAATCACGGAGATTTCCATGAGGACTGTGTCAATATAATAATGAAAGACCTCATAAAGCTCATGGACCCTAAGTACATTGAGGTATGGGGAAAATTTCTCCCTCGCGGCGGTATTTCCATTGACCCATACTGCAATTATGGCAAGGCAGGAACAAAGTGGGAAGAGCTTGCGTGGGACAGACTTGCCCATCACGATATGTACCCTGAGAGCGTCAATAACAGATAAAAGCATATATAACGGCAACAGCCGCTCATTTTTCAATGAGCGGCTGTCTGACTATATTTTGGAGGTGGAAGAGTTATTACGGCGAACGAAATCGAGAAATTCGCTTATCGGAATGGGTTTTGAGAAGTAATAGCCCTGTATATAATCTATACCGAGCTTTTCGAGCTGATGGAGCTGATATTGCTCTTCAACGCCCTCTGCCACAATGTGCATACCCATTCGTTTTATCATTTCCGTTACTGATTCAAGCATTATCTTAGCTTTCTCGTTTGAGAAATATGCAAGTATCATAGTACGGTCGAATTTTACAAGGTCAACAGGCATATTTACGATATAATTCAGATTAGACTCGCCTGTGCCGAAGTCATCAAGTGAAAAGGAACAGCCGTATTTGCGGAGATGAGCCATATTTTCAAGGAGTATCTCCTTCTGCTTTATCGAACCCGATTCGGTTACCTCAAGGTTTATCTTTTTTGCGTCTATTCCGTATTTATACATTATCTTTGAGAAAGTCGGCGCAAGGTCGATATTTTCGCATTGTACGACTGAAAGGTTGATCTCGATATATTTAAGTCCTATTGAAGTGATATCGTGGTCATGTATCATTTTGCATACAAGCTCAAATACCCTTTCACCTATCTGCTCGATCTGTCCTGTAGCCTCGGCTATCGGTATGAACTTATTAGGCATTATTATATCGCCCTCGATGTTGCGCAGACGCACAAGAGCTTCTGCGGAAACAAAGCACTGCTCACTTATTGAATATATAGGCTGGAGGAATATCTCGAACCTGTCTTCGCTGAGGGCGCTTTTTATCTCACTCTGCATAAAGCGGAAGTTTTCCATATTTTGCAGGGCGATCTGGTCAATGACGAAGAATTCCTCATGGCTGTCGCTTACGACATTTGAGTAATATCTGTAAGCGGTAAAGAATTCATTGGCGTTTTTGAAAAGCTTCATTGAGGGGATCGAAATAAAGTGAGGGTGTATCATCTGGTCACCTGTCCAGCCAAGATCAAATCGCTTGGTTATAAGTGATATTTTTTTATCGGCGGTATCTTCATCGGGGAATGCTGCGAGAAAGTCGTTTCCGATACCGCAGAATACCATATCCTTGCAAATGCTTTTGAGAAAATTCGCTACCTCAAGCATAAGTATATCTTCTGAATAGCTTATTTTTTCATATTCGAGTCCGCTTATTATCACAAATGAAGCATTCTGAGTATTTTTTTCATAGAGCTGCTGAACATATTCCTGCAGCATCTGAACACGGTATATACCTAATTTTCGGTCTATGCCTGCATCGGGATTTTCCATTTTCGCATAGAGTATGGTGATACCAAGCGCCATTGTAAAGCTTATGAGAAGTATCTCGCGGTTGAAAAGCTGTATCGTAGCTCCTGCGCTTTCCATAAGCATCCATATCATAACAGAACTGCTTCGGTACGGGTTCATTTGTTTTTTGAAGATACAAATGAGAACTATGCAGGCAATTATGTATATTGGTGCGATCACGAATGTATATGCAACAGCAGGTCCATAGCTGTATATCTCGCCGTCAGCATTGTTATAGTATATCGGCAGGAAAAACGGCACAATACTGCATATCAGCGTGATCAGCGCAAACATTTTTCTCAGCTTGACCCGCTGCCTTATCATACCTATATCATAGCATACATAGTGGAAAGAAAGGAAGCTTGTCCAGATGACAGAGCAAAGATATACTCTGCAAAGCAGACGTGCGACAGGCGGAGAACAGTGAGTTATTCCCAATATAGAAGTGATATCCGCAATGACGCAAAAAAGCGTTACAACTAAAAGATGACGGTATATCCACATACTTTCAAGTATTATACTGTGTTTTTTGAAAGAAAAATAACAGACGAGTCCAAGAATGATAAGTGCACAGAATTGTATTTGTATACTCTGGCTCAAAATATTCTCACCTCTGTATTTTGTTTTGTGCAATATATTTGCTATATATATGTATTATAGCATAAAAATACTATTATAATTGCACAAAATTAATAACATATCGTTAATGTTTTATGATAAAGTTATTATAGTTAAGCAAATTTTATTTTGCTTGTAAAAATAAAAAAGCAGCAGACCTTTCTGCGGCAGGTCTGCTGCTTTTATTATTTTTTGTCTTTATAGGCGAGGAGCTTATCAAGCTCTACAGGGCGTGAATAGTAATATCCCTGAAGGCTGTGAACGTGGTAATCGAGAAGGATATTTCGCATTCCTGAGGTCTCAATTCCTTCAACGCATACCTTTGCGCCATAAGTAGCCGAAACATCAGCGAAAGACTTGATAAATGTTCTCTCTTTGAGGTCATTCTCTATCTTCATTACAAAGCTTCTGTCGATCTTGATAACATCAAACGGGAGATTTTTCACGATCTCCATTGACGAGAAGCCTGTTCCGAAGTCATCAAGAGCTATCTTTACACCTCTTCCGCGGAGATTTACGATGATATTTTTCAGCAGTTCCATGTTGAGCAGTCTGCATCTTTCGGTTATCTCAAGACAGAGGTGCTCAGGCGGAAATTCTGTTTCCTCAATGGTAGCCAGGACCATGTCAACGAAGTCGGGCTTTTCGAGCTGTGTATACGAAAGGTTTACATTGATAACGAAATCGGGGTGGATCTTCATAAGCTCTTTTGCGCCGAGTATTGCGGTCTTCAGTATCCACTGACCAAGCTTGAAGAAGAGAGGATCTTTTTCAAGGATAGGAATGAAGTGATCCGGCGGAACTATTCCGTATTCATCATTTTTCCATCTCAGAAGCGCCTCTGCACCGATGAGCTTTTCGCTTTCAGCGTCAACAACAGGCTGATAGAGCAGATAAAATCCCTGATACTCCTGCATGATAGAAGCTCTTATAACGTGAAGCTTTTCTATCCTGTGCTTGTTTTCGTCGTTAAGGTCGTTGTAGAATTCAACAAGATCGCCCTGTCTGCGTACTTTTGACTCACCATAAGCAAAATTCAGGCAGGCATAGACTGTCTGAAAGTCGATATAGAAGTTATCAACACTCAGCAGACCGGCATTAAGGTCAAGGATAATGAATTTATTGTCGATGAAAAATCCCTTTCGGAAATGGATTCGCAGGTCTTCGTATTTCAGTGCCATTTCGGAAGGTGTCTGAGATGTGGATATGACTGCGAATTTTGTACCGTCAAGGCGGTAAACGCTTCCTGTATTGCCAATGTGTTCGAAAAGGTATCTTCCGAATTTCTGGAGTACCATATTGCCGAAATGATATCCGTAGACCTCGTTTATTTCCGAGAATTTGCCTATACCTATCATGCAGATGCGCATTTCGCTGTTTTTGACCATGTTAGCTTCAAGATCTTCAAAGAAGCCGTACTGGTTTCTGAGTCCTGTAAGCGGATCAATATGACCCTGTACGCCGTGATTTCTGATAGAGCCGCAGAAGAATTCGGGGATCTCGTTCTTATCCCTTATAACGACTCCGCGGCAGGTGCACAGGTCGTATTCGCCGTTTAGCTTTCTCGCTCTGTACTGCATATCGTGACCAACAGAGTTTCCCGAGAATATTGACGAGATACCTGAGTGATATGTATCAACGTCTTCGGGGTGGATGTGTTTTTCCCAGATATCACCTGCGCCGATCATATACTCAGACGGCAGACCAAAGGTATTTATGGCTGTTCGTGACCAGCGAGAGTAATCATATCTCATATCGCATATGTACACGTAAGTTCCTTCTGCAACAACAGAAAAGGCTTCAAAAAGGGAGTCAAGCTTCTTTTTGCGGTCAGGCGGCACTGGGATCTCAAGGCTGTCAGGACCGAGTGAATTCTTATTGTAAGTGCCGTCCTTCAGCAATTTCTTGTTATCATACATCATAGTATCTGCGCGCTCAAAGACCTCGGTAAATTCCTTGTCGTTATTCTGGTCGTATACAGCTATGCCGCTTGCGACCACCGGACCTTGTCCGCTTTTCAGATTTTGAACTGCCTGATTATGAAGCTCGGCAATGAGGGTATCTCTGTTTTCGTAATCAGAGCTTCTCAGGAATACTACAAATTCATCTCCGCCTATCCTGAAAACAGGACTATGTGTAAATGTATTGCATATCATCTTGCAGGCGGCCTTGATATGCTCATCTCCTGCCTTGTGGCCGAAGGTGTCGTTAACTGCTTTAAGGTCATTTATATCGCAGACTACGATGCCAAAGGGGAGATAGTCAAGACCGTTTTCGATATTGCTCTGAACTGTTCTTTCCAGTTCAAAGAAAGCGTTTTTATTTTTTATGCCTGTAAGCTCGTCCTGTCTTGCCATCTGATTTGCGAGCTTCAGAGCCTTAGCCTGTTCCCATTCTTTTCTCAGTGCCTCATCTATATTTTCTACACCGATGATGAAATGTGTTTTATCGCTCGCCCACATAGCCACGAGCCTTGTATACTTAGGCTCGCCGTTGATAATAAGGCGGTAGTCAAGAGAGAACTGCTTTTTTTCGTTTAGCTCGTCTATGAGGGTACTCTTTTTCAAAGCACTGAATAAAGCCTTTCTGTCAGTGGGATATATCATGTGTCTGACATTGTTCTGCATATCACTGAAAAAATCAGTTCCATTTGATTTTACCTGCACAGCGCCGTTCTTTTTATCAAATACAAATTCTACATAGTTGTCGTTTTCGGCATTTATATAGTATATAGTGTCATAATAAGAGGCGAGACTTTCTGATATTTTGTTATAGATCTCGCGTTCGCGTTTGAATTTTTCCGCATTTTGGCGCAGATCAACTTCTTTTTCTATATTGATAACACCAAGAATGAAGTAGTCTTCATTATCGCTGACGCTGCGTATGAGTCTGAGTGTATGGTGAACAGGCTTTCCATTGATCATAAGTCGGTATTCATAGCTCTTCATCGTGCCTTTTTTCATGTCAGAGATGAGCTTGTCCTTTTGCAGTTCACATGTAAAGATATGCCTGTCATCTTCGTGGACCACCATTTCAGCGTCGCGGATCATATTTTTGAAGAAATCCTCGCCGCCTTGTTCTATATGAAGTGAATTGAATTCAGGATCAACGGAATACCATTGGTATTCGTTAGTTACTGCATTGACATAGTAAATACTTGAATAGTCAACGAGGAGAGCTTCAGCTATTTTATTGAATATTTTATCATTGCTGAACATACTATTTCCCCCTAAAATATGTATATTTAGTTAAATAAAATCAAAAATTGTGATATTCGTGTATTAAATCTATGATATTATAACATTTTTTATAAAATACATTCAATGCTAATGTGTGAATTATTTATATATCTTACGTATTCTGCTGATATAAAAATTAAATAATAAAATTATAAAAACTTTGTCTGCTTCTTCCGCCATGACTCGTTTATACTAATAGAAGACGGAAATGTATAAAAAAGATAGTGAAAATGTATAAATATCCCGTTACTTATCCCGCTATTCTCCTCGCTGTAATATTGTGCTGCGATTATCCGTAAAGTCATTTGACATAATACACATATTCGGCACTGTTTTATTATACATTTCACCAAAGTTAATACATAAAGTATTGACACTTTGGTTGAAAGTGAGTAGAATATTGTTTAACGGGATAAGTTATAATTTAAAGTATGGCAACAATTTTTTCACAAATATTATTTAACATTAAGGAGGAATTTTCTTATGAAAATGAAAAGAATTTTTGCTGCAGTTGCTTCATTGGTAATGTTAGGTGCATTCACAGCTTGTGGAAGCGATTCTTCTACCAGCAGCACCGATTCAAACAGCAACTCAAACGCAAACAACTCAAACTCTGACTCAAACAACAGCAACGACACTAATGACACTAACGACAATAGCGACAGCAACACCGACAGCGGTTCAGCTGACGGAAAGACTGTTGGTATCGCTATGCCTACAAAGTCCCTCGAGCGCTGGAACCGTGACGGTGAGTACCTCAAGGATCAGTTTGAGTCAGCAGGCTATAAGGTTGAGCTTAAGTATTCTGATAATGATACAAACCAGCAGAATAACGATATCCAGGGCATGATCGCTGATAAGGTAGATCTTCTCCTCATCGCTGCTATCGACGGAAGCACACTCTCACAGACACTTTCCGATGCAAAGGATGCAGGTATCCCTGTTATCGCTTATGACCGTCTGATTATGAACACAGACGCTGTTTCATACTATGTATCATTCGATAACTATACAGTTGGTAAGCTTCAGGGCGAGTATGTTATAGATGCACTGGATCTTGAAAACAGCGACGGACCTTATAATATTGAATTTACTGCAGGTGATCCTGCTGATAATAATGCAGGCTATTTCTTCAACGGTGCATATGACGCTGTTAAGGAGTATATCGATGCAGGCAAGCTCAAGATCCCGTCGGGCAAGAAGACATTTGAGCAGGTAGCTACAGAGGCTTGGTCAACAGATAAGGCTCTTGAGAATATGCAGAATACTCTTGCTTCTTACTATTCAGACGGCACACAGCTCGATGTTGCACTCTGCTCAAATGACTCTACAGCTCTTGGTGTAGCACAGGCTATCTCCTCTGACTATAACGGCAAGAATGCTCCTATCGTAACAGGTCAGGACGGCGATATCGCTAACCTCAAGAACATCGTTGACGGCAAGCAGTCAATGACAGTTTACAAGAACGTTAACGATGAAGCAGGCGTTACTCTCGAAGTTTCCAAGGCTATCCTTTCAGGTCAGACACCTGACGCAGGCCTTGTAAGCTCACTCTCTGCTGAGGCAACATACGATACAGAGTCATATAACAATGGAGTAAAGGTTGTTCCTTCATACCTTCTCGTTCCATATGTTATCACTAACGAGAACCTTGATCTCCTTGTAGATACAGGTCTTTACAAGTGGGACAGCTCTAACAAGTATCTTGAGTCTACAGCTTCTACGACCTGATAAACGAATAGCAGAATAATATCTTAGGGGGCGGGCTGTGCCCGTCCCTTTTTATAAACTTTCAGGTCATCTGCGAACGGTAAATAGCCATTTTCGCAGCATAAAGGAGGGATAGACTTGGCAGAATACATACTTGAAATGAAAAAGATAACAAAGGAGTTCCCCGGAGTTAAGGCACTGGATAACGTAAATTTACAGGTAAAGCCAGGCGAGATACACGCCCTCGTTGGTGAAAACGGTGCTGGTAAATCAACACTGATGAACGTTCTCAGCGGAACATATCCATATGGAACTTATTCTGGAGATATCGTCTATAATGGCGAAGTCTGCCAGTTCAAAACACTGCATGACAGTGAGGAAAAGGGCATAGTTATAATACATCAGGAGCTTGCTCTTATCCCTGAGCTTTCTATCGGTGAGAATATGTTCCTGGGCAATGAGCGCAAGGGAATGTTTGGTATCGACTGGGATAAGACCTATCACGAGGCCGGCGAGCATATGCGTCAGGTCGGTCTTAAAGAAGAGGCTACAACTCTTATAAAGGACATCGGTACAGGTAAGCAGCAGCTTGTTGAGATAGCAAAGGCTCTCAG